>RRZU010903266.1_pt1 | contig 25003 bp, 17 predicted proteins | sample 2165561 | NCBI WGS metagenome assembly RRZU01 (sample SAMN10456909, study PRJNA506462) | wastewater metagenome | isolation source: wastewater sludge | place: USA: Moscow, Idaho | reverse complement strand
TTCTCCATTATTGATATAATATCGTATAATATTAATTTTTAATTGGGCATTCTTGGAACCTAATTCAATTTCTTCAGTAAATGTGTGCTTCATGGCAAATAATTTTATTTAATTCGCGTGCAAATATAGTCTTTTTTACAAAAATGACAATATATAAAAAATGACGAATGCTAAAATTATACTTTTGAAAACAAATGATAGTATTCAGGATTGAGCATAATTATGACAAGCATTTTGTAGATGATTATCAAACTTTATGGAGAATATAATGGAGAAATAAAAACAAAGAATTAGATATAATCAATTGTAATAGAATGATATATGTGTTTTTGTAATCTTGCTAGTGTGCATGTTTATATTCGTATTCTTATAATCACTTATGGCTAACTGGAGATAATTTCTAAATTAAATAATGAAACTAAATAAAAAAACAATGAATAAAATGCGTCGTAGTTTGTAAAATATAATAACAACATATATATAATTATTAATATATTTTATTTATATTTGCGCAATCAAAAATGAACAATTGCTGAATTTAAAGAATGCAACAATGATTTGCTGAAGCTATATTTTTTTCGATTAAAGTGCTAATCAGTATTTCAAATATGATTCGTAGGGCTTGTATATAAATAGATAATCATTGTTGTGATTTTATTGTCCCTGGGATATTGGCGTTTTTTTTTTTCTCTCTCTATGTTTTAAATATACTGATAGTTGTATAGGGGGGATCGATTTATATTTAAATTTTACTATTGATATATCATGAAGTAGATAGCTTAATGGTGATAAGTTAAAATTTGTTTTGCCTCATGATACAAATTACTAATTAAAAAATCTACAATACTTCATATATATGAAAAAATCATCAATAAACATGAGCTATGTTGTCTTTTTGTCAGCTGTTGCAGCCTTAGGTGGGTTTTTATTTGGCTATGATGCGGCGGTAATATCTGGCACAATTACGCAAGTTAGCACTGTGTTTGATTTGAACTCATTACAACAAGGTTGGTATGTTGGCAGTGCACTTATAGGATCAATTCTGGGTGTATCGTTTGCAGGTATTCTGAGTGATAAAATTGGAAGAAAAAAAACTATGATTTTTTTGGCTGTTTTATTCTCAGTTTCGGCCATTGGCTGTGCTGTTTGTAACACTTACGATGAACTGATTGCTTATCGGATTATTGGTGGTATTGGTATTGGAGTAGCATCAATTGTGTCACCACTTTACATTTCAGAAATTGCAATCACTTCCTTTCGTGGTCGCCTGGTATCCTTATATCAACTGGCTATTACTGTTGGGTTTTTAGGTGCTTATATAATAAATTACCTGCTACTACATTATTCTAATGACGGAGCAAGTGAAATCACAAATCCATTTCTACGTAATATTTTTTTTACACACAGTTGGAAAGCTATGTTGGGAGCAGAGGCAATTCCAGCCATTGTTTTTTTCTTTGTAATTTTTAGTATTCCAGAAAGTCCTCGCTGGTTAATTCTGAAAGAACAATATCAACCGGCACATAATATTTTACACAAAATATATCAAAATACGTCCCAGGCTGCAGTAGAGCTAAATCAAATTAAACTATCCGCACTTCTCAATCCTGAGAAAGTTGATTTGAAATTACTTGCCAACCCGAGAAATTCAAAGCCTATTATAATCGGAGTTAGTATCGCCATTTTAGGTCAGTTTATGGGGGTAAATGCAGTTCTTTATTATGGTCCTACCATATTTCAGAGTAGCGGGTTATCGGGCAACGATTCCCTTTTTTATCAAGTACTTGTAGGGTTGGTGAATGTAGTCACTACCATAATTGCACTCATCATCATCGACAAAGTGGGTCGAAAAAAATTAGTCTATTTTGGAGTAACAGGAATGATAGTTGCACTTTTGTTAATAGGAACCCTATTTGTTTTAAACATACATACTCCAGCCTCTGAATTATTGCTTCTAATAGGCTTTTTGTCCTATATCTTTTTCTGTGCCATCTCCATCTGTGCAGTTATTTGGGTGCTGTTGTCAGAAATGTATCCCACGAAAATACGTGGCGTTGCTATGTCAATTGCTGGTTTTTCACTTTGGGTAGGTACATTTCTAATTGGCCAGCTCACGCCCTGGATGCTTGAGAGCCTTAGTCCGGGAGGTACTTTTTATCTTTTTGGAGTCATGTGCATTCCGTATTTACTAATCGTATGGAAACTTATACCAGAAACAGCTGGGAAATCGCTTGAAGAAATTGAACATATCTGGGATAATAATAAGAAAATATAATTCGAAATTTGCTATGAATAATCAGAGAAGAAATTTTTTAAAAGGAGCGTTGGTCGCTTCGGCTATGGTTGCAAGCGAAAAACTACTATCGGCAAAGCAATCCATACAAAAAGGCAAGTTGGCTTTTGAATCTTCATTAGAAAATGATTTTTCAACACCCGAAGTAATGAAAGGAATGCCTATTCACGCAACCTTTCTCGATGAGGTAAGTTGGGATATTCCACATCAAAACTGGGGCGTGAAAGATTGGGACAAAGATTTTCAAGCGATGAAAAGAATCGGCATTAATACTGTGGTAATGATTCGCTCAGGACTTGGACAATGGATTGCATCACCGTTTCAATCTATCTTAAGAACTGAAAATGTATATTATCCTCCGGTTGATTTGGTGGAAATGTTTTTAACCTTAGCGGATAAACACAGAATGGCATTCTATTTCGGAATGTATGATTCTGGGAAATACTGGATTGAAGGACAATTTCAGAAAGAAATTGATTTGAATTTGCGTTTGATTGATGAGGTTTGGTTAAAATATGGTCACCACAAATCATTCCGGGGCTGGTATTTATCGCAAGAAATAAGTCGACGAACTAAGAATATGTCTAAGATTTATGCACGGGTTGGCAGGCACGCAAAAGATGTTTCGGGTAATTTGACCACACTCATATCGCCATATATTCACGGAGTTAAAACCGATCAGGTAATGCTAAGTGGTGATAAGGCACTTTCGACTAAGGAACACGAAGAAGAATGGGATGAAATTCTGAGCAATGTTCAGGGAGCTGTTGATATAATGGCTTTTCAGGATGGGCAAGTGGATTATCGTGAGCTTTATGATTACTTAGTTGTAAATAAAAAACTTGCCGATCGATACAATATGAAATGTTGGACTAATATTGAGTCATTCGATAGGGACATGCCAATTCGATTTTTACCCATAAAATGGGAGAAGCTTTTATTGAAACTTGAATCGGCACGTAGGGCAGGAATGGAAGACGCTATTACTTTTGAATTTTCACATTTCATGAGTCCCAATTCTACTTATCTGCAAGCAGGACATTTATATGAGCGTTATCGCGAACATTTCAAAATTAAGTAAAGGAATTTTTTTAAATATCTTCAACATGCATTTTAATAAAGAGAAACTTATGTTATTAAACATGTTCGTAAATTATAATGAGCAATTGCATTGAGTTATTAAATAATTTTATTTATATTTGCATTGTTTTTAAATGCAAGACATTATAACCGCTATTGTAATCAAATTATCTGCAGATTGCACTGGCATACAAATAAAAGTATATGAAAATAAAAGCAACATTTCTCGACGAAATAAGCCACGACATACCACATCAAAATTGGGGTGAAAAAGAATGGGATGAAGATTTCGCTAATATGAAATCAGTAGGCATCGAAATGGTAGTGTTGATTAGATCAGGATATAAACGTTGGCAAACCTTACCCTCGAAAGTGTTAATTGAAAAAGAAAGATGCTTCACTCCACCAATCGATTTAGTTGAATTGTTTTTGAAGCTTAGTGATAAGCATGGCATGAAGTTTTTTTTAGGATTATATGATTCAGGAAGGTATTGGACAGATGAGAACTTCTGGACTAACGGAAATTACCAACGGGAAGTTGAAGTAAATAAAGCATTGATTGATGAAGTATGGCAAAAATATGGTCATTTTAATTCATTTTCGGGCTGGTATCTTTCTCAAGAATGCAGCAGGAATAATGGGAAGATAATTGAAATGTTTGCTACGCTCGGACAGTATTGTAAAAAAGTATCGGGTGGATTGCCGACATTAATTTCGCCTTATATTGACGGAAAGAAAAATATTAGTCAATACACTGCTGAAACAACAAAAGCTGATAGTATAACTTTACAAAGTCACGAAAGCGAATGGGATGAAATTTTCAAAGGAATAGCAGGTTCTGTAGATATTGTAGCATTTCAAGATGGCCATGTAGACCTGGACGAATTAGTTGATTTTTTGAGAATTAATAAGAAGCTATGTGATAGACACGGATTGGAATGTTGGACAAATTCTGAGACTTTCGACCGTGATATGCCGATTAAGTTTTTACCGATTAAATGGGAGAAATTAAAACTCAAATTAGAATTGGCTTCACAAGCAGGCATCGAGAATGCAATCACTTTTGAATTCTCGCATTTCATGAGTCCCCAATCAATGTATATTTCTGCGGGACATTTGTATAATAGGTATAAAGAGTATATAATGGCTCCCTAATTCCCTAAAGTGGGAATTTAAGACTCTTATACTTAAATATTGAAATTGATTTTTTTTAGATAATAATCATTAATCGCTTTCTTATTCCCCCTTTAAGGGGTTAGGGGGCAAGTTTTTTACTTTATGGATTTCAAAAAATTAGCAGAACAATATAAAGGGGAATTATTCAATAATATAATCCCTTTTTGGTTCGAAAATTCTCAGGATAACGAATTCGGAGGATATTTCAGTTGCCTTGATAGAGAAGGCGAAGTATATGACACCGATAAATTTGTTTGGTTACAGGGTCGTGAAGTTTGGATGTTTGCCATGCTTTACAATAAGGTAGAAAAACGCCAAGAATGGCTGGATTGTGCCATACAGGGCGCTGAATTTCTAAAAAAACATGGACACGATGGCGATTACAACTGGTATTTTTCATTAACTCGTGAAGGAAAACCATTGATCGACCCGTACAATATTTTCTCCTACACATTTGCCACAATGGCTTTTGGACAATTAAGTCTAGCTACCGGAAATAAGGAATATGAGCAGATTGCAAAAATTACATTTGATAAAGTATTATCAAAGATAGAAAATCCGAAAGGGAAATGGGAAAAATCGCATGCAGGGACGCGTGAATTGAAGAATTTTGCTTTGCCAATGATTTTGTGTAATTTATCATTGGAGATAGAACATTTATTGGAGAAAGATTTTCTGCAACAAACCATTGATAACTGTATTCACGAAGTAATGGAAGTTTTCTATCAGCCTGAATTAGGGATTATCGTCGAAAATGTTACTTTGAATGGAGCGCTTTCCGACACTTTTGATGGACGGCTTGTAAACCCAGGACATGCAATTGAGGCTATGTGGTTTATTATGGATCTGGGCGAAAGATTGAATCGTCCTGAATTGATACAAAAAGCAACAGAAATTGCCCTGAATATGCTAAAGTATGGTTGGGACGATAAACACGGTGGAATTTTCTACTTTTTAGATAGAAAGGGTTACCCTCCTCAGCAATTAGAATGGGATCAGAAACTCTGGTGGGTTCATATTGAAACATTAATAACTCTGATAAAGGGCTATCAGTTAACTGGTTCGAAGGAATGCCTGACTTGGTTTAATAAAATACACGAATATACCTGGACACATTTTAAAGATAGTGAATATCCAGAATGGTTTGGATACCTCAATCGGCAGGGTGAGGTACTATTAAACTTAAAGGGCGGAAAGTGGAAAGGATGTTTCCATGTACCAAGAGGAATGTATCAATGTTGGAAAACTTTGGAAAAAATAGCTAATAAATAGAATTCGACTTAACACGCGCAATGAAAAAAATTATTCTTTCTGCATTTTGGTTTTTAGGGCTACAACTTTGTATTGCTACTGTAATTAAAACAGACGTTTTAATTATTGGTGGCGGTGCAAGTGGTACAACTGCTGGTATTCAGTCGGCACGTCAAGGAGTAAAAACCATAATTACTGAAGAAAGCAGTTGGTTAGGTGGCATGCTGACTTCGGCTGGTGTAAGTGCTATAGATGGAAACCACAAAATGCCGGGCGGACTATGGGGTGAATTTCGTGATAGTTTGGCTCTACGTTACGGTGGATTAGAAAAATTGGCAACAGGCTGGGTAAGCAATACCCTTTTTGAACCATCAGTAGGTGCTAAAATATTTGCAAACATCTGTAGCAAGGAAAAAAATCTAAAGGTAGAAATGCAAACGAGCTTTGTTTCTGCAAAGCAAAGTTCTAAGGGGTGGACTGTTGTCTTACAAAAAAAGAAGCATAAAATTATTGTCAAAGCAAAAGTGTTAATTGATGCTACTGAACTTGGTGATGTGGCCAAAGCGTGTGGAGTAAAATACGATATAGGGATGGATGCACGGAGTTATAGTGGTGAAGATATTGCTGGCGAAAAATCCAATAATATTGTACAAGATTTGACTTATGTGATGATTTTAAAGGACTATGGTAAAAATGCCGATAAAACAATTGCAAAACCAGTCAGCTATGATCCAAGTCAATTTTATTGTGCTTGTAAAACCGAGAAATGCATAGATCCCAAAGAAGAAAAGCGCGTATGGGATTGCGATAAAATGCTGGCATACGGCAAATTGCCAAATAATAAATACATGATCAATTGGCCAATAGAAGGGAACGACTATTATATCAATTTGGTTGAAATGACAGACGTTGAACGCACAAAGGCTTTGCAAAAAGCCAAAGATTTCTCATTGTCATTTCTTTATTACATTCAGCAAGAGCTGGGTTACAAGCATTTGGGACTTGCAGACGATGAATTTCCAACAACCGATAAATTACCATTTATTCCATATCATCGTGAGTCGAGACGCATTCATGGAAAAGTACGTTTCACAGTTAACGATGTGGCAAAACCATACGATCAGGTTCAAAGCTTATACCGCACTGGTATTGCAGTTGGTGATTATCCAGTCGATCACCATCACACTCGTTATCCAAACTGGCAGGATCTTCCGGATTTACATTTCTATCCGGTTCCGTCTTATTCATTACCACTTGGCACACTCATTCCACTGGGAGTTGAGAATTTAATTGTTGCTGAAAAATCTATATCAGTTAGTAATTTAGTAAATGGAACGACTCGCCTTCAACCGGTAGTACTACAAATTGGTCAAGCTGCCGGTGCCTTAGCAGCATTGGCTGTAAAAGAAAAAGTGAAGGTCTCCGAAGTACAAGTGCGTGATGTACAGAAAGAAATACTAAATGCAAAAGGCTATATCATGCCTTATTTGGATTTAACAGTTTCAGACAGACACTTTAAAGCTATTCAACGGATAGGGGCAACAGGTATCTTGCGTGGTGAAGGAAAAAATGTCGGTTGGAGTAATCAAACTTGGTTTAATGCAGACAGTTTGGTATTGACAGATGAACTAACAATCGGAATTCAAGAATTTTGTGGAATGAACATTCAATTATCAGATAAAACACTGAATATAAAACAAAGTCGAGAGCTAATTAACAGTTTGGCGAATTATTTTAAAATAAATGAACTCACTACTGAGCAATTCAAATCCGATTGGGTAGAATTAGGATTAAACGATTTCGAATTAAATAGACCTATAACTCGAAAAGAGCTTTCGGTAATTATAGATAATTATATTCCGATTTTCAATTTAAAAAGGGTAGATATCACAGGAAAGTTCATCAACTAAAATTTCTTATAATTATTAATAGTAACAAAAAAAGTATTATTATGAAAAAGATTACTTTCTTAATGGCTTTATGCCTCAGTGCATTAACCTCAAAAGCGGTAGAACCTGTACCTACTGTAACAACTTTATGGGAAAACAGTGCAGCAACATCAAAATTACCTGCTTGGTTTTTAACCACTACGAGCAAAACTCGTGGTATCGGTGCTAGTAATGAGTACGTTTTTCTACCAACCAGAGAAGGTGTAGATGGGAAAAGCATTTTTGTGTTCAACGCAGCAACTGGCGAGGCTGTTTCTTCTATGAATACTGCTGCCCTAAGTGGTGGTACTTTCGTAATAAATGATTTAGGAGTTACTGATGATGGAAAAATAATTGCTGCAAGCTTAGGTGCAAACACAAATTTCAAAGTCTATATGTACAATGACAAAGATGCTGAACCAACAGTAGTATTACACATTGTAGAAGCTGCACCTGGGGGCCGTACGGGTGATTTAATTACTGTTACGGGTGATTATTCAAAAGGAACAGCTAAAATCTATACTGCAACTGCAACTGCCCCATCAGCAATATATCTGCTGGGAATGGAAAATGGCACATGGAAAACCGAAAGAGAGTTAATTACAACCATGACAGGTGTACCTGGTGCCGTGACTGCATCAGTAGCTCCAAAACCAAATGGTGAACTCTATTGGAAAGCAGCTGGTCAATCTTTCAAGAGGATAAATCCAGATAAAACAGTAGATCCGCTTAGCGCAGGATTTTCAAATTTTTCGGGCTCAATAAAATACTTAGGATATAGTGCTACGAATGATTTAGATTATGTTGCACTGTTTACTTATGGCGCAGGCAAAGAATGTGCAGAGATTCTAGCCCTAAAACCTGGCGATTTAACTACATGTAAAATTATAGGCCGTACAGCTACCTTGGGAGCTAATGCTAATGTTGGTGGTACTGGAGATTTAGCTGTTCGTTATGACGCAAATTTCAATCCGATTTTATATGTTGTTTCAACTAATAATGGTTTTGGAGCTTACAAAATTGAAGGTTTGGGCATCGAGCAACCTACAGGTGTTAATTTGATAAAGTACAACGACTTGCTATCAGTTTATCCAAATCCAGCAACTGATATTATAACAATTTCAGAACAAGCTAACTTAGTAAAAATATTCAATACTACTGGTCAGTTAGTAAAAGAATTATACAACACTAATACCATTAATGTATCAGATTTACAAGGTATTTATATCATGAATATTGAAACAGTTAAAGGCAATGCAACAAGACGTATTAGTGTTAAATAAATTATGATCATCCTTATGTAATTCTATGTCTCCTGAACATTTGTTTAGGAGGCATAATAAAACAAACAAACAAACTAATAACCCTTATAATTAATAAAGTGAAAAGAGCAGTAGCATTAGATATGTTACGCGGGATATCCATTTTTGGGATGGTTCTATCGGGTAGTATTCCATTCGGAGTCTTGCCCGCATGGATGTATCATGCTCAGACACCACCTCCTACTCACGCTTTCAATCCTACAATTCCTGGAATCACTTGGGTCGATTTAGTCCTTCCCATTTTTATTTTCTGTATGGGTGCTGCTATCCCATTGGCTCTCAACAGAAAAATTGAATCCAGCGAAAGTAAGTTCAAACTTGGTTTGGGTATTGCTGAACGTTACGCTATGCTTGTTTTCTTTGCTGTTTTTATTGCTCATATTCAATCCTATGCCATAGGAACAGGATTTTTAAATTTCAACTTGGGCAGCTACGAGATTAAGGGCTTTGATCTAAGTATTATCAGTATACTCGGATTTGCTATACTTTTTTCCATCTATGTGGTCATAAAAGACACAAAAAAGAAACACATTGTCAGAATAATAGGCTGGACTGCAGCTGTTGCTCTCCTAACAGGTTTACAATTAATTTACAACTTTGAATTTTCATTACAACGCCGAAATATTATCATTTTGTTATTGGCTAATGTTTATCTCTTTGGTACACTTACATGGCTATTGACAAGGAAAAATACTACAAATCGTTGGATTGCTTTTATTGTTTGGGGAGCCATTCAAATAAGCTGTAAATACACACAATTCGATCAGGTGTTGAATGAAAATTCCGCTATTTCTTGGATTTTCCTCTTTAGAATGACACATTATATGTTGTTGCTCATTCCCGCAACGATGATAGGCGACATTTTATATAGACGCTTGAATAGCAATTTGAACGAAGCTAAATTATCTTATCCTAAATGGGAATCATTATTTTTTGGAACGTTAGCTTTGGTTGGAATTTGGATTTTAGTTGCCCTTTACAATCGTTGGCTTTCTGCATTGTACGTAACAATTCCTGTTATTTTGATTACAGCTTTTATTTTTGTTAAGAAAAAATTACCAACTTATCTGAGTAGTTTCAATATTGCGGCTTTAATACTCATCTTAGGTTTGATATTGGAACCTGTGGAGGGGGGAATAAAGAAAGATCCTGTAACGGCATCATATCTTTTAATTTGCGGAAGCATCAGTATTTTTTGGTTGTTTTGGTTTGAAAGCATTTGTAGGCAACATGCAGATAGTTATCCAGTAAAATTATTTTCGGGTGCAGGCAGTAACCCACTCATGGCTTATGTTGCTACTACCTGGTTAGTAATTCCTGCCATGCAAGTTACATTCGCATTTATTCCTTATAACTGGTTCTATCCTATAGGCTATCATTGGTTAGGTGTTTTTCGAGCCACTGTGTTAGTTTGGGCAGTAATGAGTTTGGTGGCTTGGGCTGGTAAAAAGAAGATTTACTGGAAAGCATAATTTTTAGAGATAAATTGAATCACTATTATGAATAGAAAAATTTTATATATAATCACAGCTTGCTTGTTAGTATTGTCGTGCGAAAGCAAAACAAAGGAATATGAGTTTCCTGATGCTAAACCAGTGGAAAAACCTGTGATTAGTAATTATCCTGTTGGATTGACTGTGGATACACTCAAAATTAACTTAGGAAGTAACCAAACAGCTTTTGTGGTTGTGGCAACAGTTGATTTTTCAAAAAATAACAAGCTTCGTTTTGTGCCTACTCATTCTTCAATAGCAAAAAAACCATCGGCATACTTGAAGGATATGACCGACAATACACAAAAAGTACATATTGTAACAAACGGTGGCTTTTTTTGGCAAGGAGCTTCTTTAAGTCTTTTAGTATCGAATAATGTTGTGAAAAGCATAGAAAACCAAACAGTAACTCGTGATGGGAAAACAGTTTATCCTGTTCGTGCATCCTTTGGTCAAATGGTCGATGGAACATTCAAAACCTCATGGATTTACTGTGTTACCGATGATGGCAATAAGCCATACGCATTTCCATCGGCTCTTGACAATAATGAACAAACTAAAACCTATATGACTACAGCACCAACCAGTAAAACTACTGGAGCCCTAAAATGGACGGCAGTAAATTCAATTGGTGGTGGTCCGATGTTGATTAAAGATAGTATCAATGTTGCAGTAGATAACTATTGGAAAGAAGTTTTTGATGGCGGTGGTATTGCAGGAACGAGCCGTCAACCACGCACAGCCATTGGAGCTACTAAAAATGGAAAACTTATTCTGATGGTAGTTGATGGTCGTACAATGAATGGAAGTGCAGGTATGACTTTATCTGAAATGGCTAATTTAATGTTGAACCTAGGAGTAGTGCAAGCTATAAACCTCGATGGAGGCGGTTCATCTGTAATGGCCACTCCTTACGGATTGGCCAATAAGCCATCGGATAGTGGCAATATAGAACGCTCAGTTCCCACAGTAGTAATGATAACAGAACAATTATAATAATTTCCTTAAATTAATATCAAATAAAATTTTATGAAGAACATGAACTTATCAAAGTTGCAGTTACGGGGCACAAGGCGCTTGGTACTGCTTTGGATGTTATGTTGTGCATTTATTGCTAATGCGCAGATAAACATTCGTGGGAAAGTAGTTGATCTCAACAAAGAATCACTTACCGGAGTCAGTATAGTGGTCAAGGGAACAAATACTGGAACAATTACAAACCTGAATGGGGAATTTTCAATTAACGTTCCAACTCAGAAATCAGTCCTTCAGGTATCTTATATTGGATACAAAAAACTTGAAGTTGCTGTAGAGACGAACAGGTTAATGGCTATAACCTTAGTAGAGGATAACGAATTGCTAGATGAAGTAGTGGTAGTAGGTTATGGTACACAGAGACGTGGAAGTGTTACTGGTGCTGTTTCTTCAGTTTCGAATAAAGAACTTTTAAAATCACCAACTATGAGTATCAGTAATATCATTGGTGCACGTGTGGCTGGTATCTCAGCGGTTCAATCAAGTGGACAACCGGGAGCCGATAATGCAGCACTGAAGGTTCGTGGTCAAGATGGTGCTATTTTTGTTATTGATGGTGTTAAAAGAACATCCGCCGATTTCAACAATATAGATCCGAACGAGATTGAATCCGTGTCTGTATTAAAGGATGCTTCTGCTGTGGCTGTTTATGGGTTGGATGCAAGTGGGGCATTTATTGTTACCACCAAAAGAGGAGCTAACCAAAAAATGGCGATTTCATACTCAGGAACTATAGGTATAAGTCAAAGTGCAAATCAACAAAAATGGTTAGATGGACCAGGTTATGCTTATTGGTATAATAAAGCCCGTACTATGGATGGTGATGCTGAGGTTTTTACTGCTGATATGGTAGCAAATATGCGTAACGGTACCAATGGCTGGGGAAATACCAACTGGTATGATAAAATTGTGGGAACTGGGCAAAAACAAAATCATAACGTTTCAGCAACCGGTGGAAATGAAAAAGTAAACTTTTTTGCATCAATTGGCTATTTAAATGAAAAAGGGAATATTGCTAATTTCAATTATGATAGATTGAATTTACGCTCAAATGTTGATGCAAAACTGACTAAAAACCTTACTTTTTCTTTGGGTGTAGCTGGCCGTATCGAAATGCGTAAGGCTCCTCGTTATTCAGCCAATCCTAATGATTGGGCGAATGTGCCACAGCAAACAATCCGTGCGTTACCTTACGTTCCGGAAACTATGGAAAAAGATGGGGAATTATATTATGTTTCTACTCCAACAGCATCTTCTCCCGTAAATCCGCTGGCTGCTATTTATGAATCAGGTTATTCAAATTCTGATCGTTCATACTTTCAGTCAACATTTAGTTTGAAATACGATGCCCCTTGGTTAAAAGGATTAAGTTTCAAGGTACAGGGTGCTTATGACTTAACTTATGCTTTTGGTAAAGTGTTGTCTACTCCTTTCAAAGCCATGGTAATGAACTTGCCAAATGCAAGTACAACTAACTTAACCTATTACTTAGGAAGTGATGCGGCAGGGAATAATATATCTTTAAGTGAGTCAGCATCAAGAGCTTCCGATTTTACAACTCAGTCAAGTGTAAATTATGACAGAAAGTTTGGCAAACACGCATTCAATGCAATAGTGTTAGCTGAAACTCGGGAAAATAAAGGTAATGCTCTTAGTGCAACTGGTTCTGGTTTAGATTTTATTGCCCTTGATGAGTTAAATATGATCACCAACCAAACAGGAGCTGGACAAAAGAAGGAACCATCCATAGGCGGTAATAGCAGCCAAGCACGTACAGCAGGCTTTGTGGGACGTTTAAATTATTCTTTTGACGATCGTTATTTATTGGAAGCCTCTATCCGTCACGACGGTAGTTATTTATTTGGTGGAATGAATCAACGTTGGATTACATTACCTGGCTTGTCATTAGGCTGGAGAATGAACAATGAAGAATGGTTCAATTTGGATTGGATCAACGGACTAAAAATTAGAGGTGGTGCTGGTAAAACTGCTTCAAGTCTTGGTCTTGGAAGATTTCAATGGCAAAATACCATGGGTATTACTAATAATGCAGTAGTTATTGGTGGTGTAAGTCAGAGCATGGTTTTTGCGAGTGTATTAGGTAACCCTACACTAAAATGGGCTGAATGTTTGAATTATAATATTGGTTTTGATGCCACTGCATGGAATGGATTGTTAGGAGTGGAGTTTGATGCATTCTACAAATATGAATATGACAAGTTGTCAACTGTAACAGGTGCATATGCACCATCAGTTGGAGGATATTATTACACTTCAGCCAATGTAAACAAAGTAGATTATAGAGGTTTTGATATGACGTTTACACACAACAACCATTTTGGTAAATTCAATTATGGAGCAAAACTTATTTACTCATATTCTTATGGTAGATGGTTGAAGTATGTGGGTGATGCAGAGAATACTCCGGATTACAGAAAACTTACAGGTAAAGAGATTGGAGCCAAATTAGGTTTCATCGATCAAGGCTTATTCAAAAATGATGAAGATATCGCAAACTCTCCAACGATAACAGGTTCTGGAGTTCTTCCAGGTTACATAAAGTACAAAGATAGAAATGGAGATGGAGTAATTTCGTATGCTCAAGATATGGGATATGTAGGTAAAAGCTCAACACCCCGACACATGGGATCATTGAACTTATATGGTAACTGGAAGGGTTTTGATTTTGATATGTTGTTTGCAGGAGGTTTTGGACATGATGTGGCGCTCACAGGCGTTTATACTTCGTCCGGTTCAGAGGGCGTTATGGATAATACAGCCTATACCAAAATGTTCTATCATGGTGGTAATTCACCAGAATACTTAGCAGAAAATTCCTGGACTCCAGAAAACCCAAATGCCGAATTCCCACGTTTGACTTTAGTAACTGTAAGTTCAAACAATGCATATTCATCAACTTTCTGGTACAGAAATGGTGCTTATTTGAGAATGAAAACAGCTCAAATTGGTTATAACCTTCCAAAAAAATGGCTCAATCCAGTTGGAATGGATGCTTTCAGAATTTATGCAGAAGGATATAACTTATTTACATTGAGTGGACTTAGCAAATACAATATCGACCCTGAATCTCCAGCGGTTAACAATGGTTACTACCCACAACAAAGAACTCTTTCTCTTGGAGTAAAAATGTCATTTTAAATCAAATTAGTATGAAAAAAATATTTTATAAATCAACCATCTTAATAGCCATGTTATTAACGCTTGCCTCATGTAATGATTGGCTTGATGGTGTAGAACAAACCGACACAGTGAGTGACGAGATTATTTGGACAGATGAAGCAAGCGTAAATCTATATATAAATGGATTTTATACTTACATACATAATTATGGACAATTTGGTACAAATCAATTTGGCGGAAGTTTGACAGAGAGTTTAACTGAAACCTTTAAATATGGTTCGTATGCATTGGGTGACAGAGCAGGACATCCTAATAATTATGTAATGAATCCTGATGCTATTACTTCAGCCGGATGTTTGTATGGTATATGGAACACAGCTTATACGAATATTCGTAGAATTAATCAATTTATGGATTTGCAAAAGAAATACTCTGCATTTTCTCCTGACAAAAATAATTTATGGGAAGCACAAGCACGCTTTTTCAGGGCTTTTGTATATTTTCAATTGGCAAAAAGACATGGCGGTGTAATACTTTATACTGATTTGAATGTGAAGAATGATAAAGCTCGCAGCACTGCCGAAGAAACATGGAACCTGATTGCTGACGATTTAGATTATGCTGCTAAAAACTTGCCAGCTACCTGGAACGCTGCTAATAAAAACAGAATAACCAAAGGAGCCGCTTTCGCACTGAAATCACGTGCAATGCTTTATGCTGAACGTTGGCAAGATGCTTACAATGCAGCTGATAGCGTAATTAAGCTAAATCTATACGGATTAGTTGACGATTATGGACAAGCTTGGAAAGGTAATAACAAGGAATCAATCTTGGAATTTAATTACACACAAACAGGACCGAACCATTCTTTCGACCAGTATTATGTGCCATTTAGCGATGGTTATGAATTTGGTGCGTTGGGTACACCTACTCAAGAAATGGTGGAATCGTATGAAAAAGCAGATGGAACAACTATTGATTGGACTCCTTGGCATACAAAAACTACAACTGAATTGCCTTACGCTCAGTTAGAACCACGCTTTAAAGCAACAATTATTTACAAAGGTTCTACCTGGAAAGGTAAAGTGATGGATTGTAGTGTAAATGGAAATAATGGTGCGTTTATGCCTTACCGCGAACAACCTTATTCTTATGGAAAAACTACAACAGGATATTTCCTGAAAAAATTACTTGATGAAAAACTAATAGATGTCAAAGGAGTAAAAAGCACTCAGCCTTGGGTCGAAATTCGTTATGCAGAAGTTTTATTGAACAAAGCAGAAGCTGCTTATCGACTTAATAAATTGGGCGAAGCCCAATCGGCTATGAATCAGGTTCGTGCTCGTGCAGGCGTAAATTTGCCGGGAAAAACTTCGTCAGGAGATGCTTGGCTGAAAGATTATAGAAACGAACGTAAAGTGGAATTAGCCTACGAAGGCCATTTATTCTGGGATATGAGACGTTGGAAGTTGGCAGATACAGCCTATTCAAACTATCGCGTTCATGGTATCAAGATAACTGGTGATACGTACGAATACATTGATTGCGATTATCAAGATCGAAAATTTTTGAAGAAATTATATGTACTGCCAATACCTGATGATGAGTTGAAAAACAATTCACTGATTGAGCAATATGACGAATGGAAATAATTAAGAAAGGAGAAAACAATGAAAAATATTTTTAAATTTTCAATAATTGCAACCTTATGTGCCTTGTGCCTTGTTGCATGTCAAAGTCCAGAAGACTTGACTCCGTCAATTTCTCGGGAGGGGATCAATAGCATAACGGCTTCTTTTCCGGACGACAACAGTGACGACAATAAATTTTCCAGCGAAATTGACTTTGTCAATCATGTTATAACGATAGTAATTCCTTATAACTACCCTTTGACATCCACCAATGTAATGACATTGGACAAATTAACAAAAATGAGAGTGAAAGCTAATTTGGATGATAATGTTACAATTGAACCTGCGTTATTATATTTAGATTTATCTAAGGAAAATAACATAATCCTGACAGATCAAAAAAAACAGAAAATTCCGTTCAAAATAGTAGCAGAAATTCGGAAAAGTAATGCATGTGCAATTACTAAATACGAAATTCCATCAATGGGCTTAGTCGGTATTATTGATGAAGCCACTAAGAAGATCTCATTAATTACTACTGATGAGGTTGGTTCAGTCTTGGCTACAGTAGTTGTTTCACATGGTGCTACAATTTCGCCAGATCCATCTAAACAAGCTATAAACTATGATCAAAATTTCACTGTAACTGTAACAGCTCAAGATGGAAAAACCAAAGCTACTTATACAGTTAAAAAAGAGGTTCCTCAAAAAACTGAGTTAGGTCTTCGTCCTGGAAGTCTCAAGTTATTGTGGGCTAAAAAGCTTGTTGATTTAGGAATCACATCTAAAAATATGACGACAGGTATTGCTGCAATTGATAAATATTTAGTAATTAATACGCGTGCAGAAAATAGTGTCTATCTCGATGCTAAAACTGGTGCAGTAGTTGGAAGTATTGATCTTGGAACTAACAAAGGTAGTTTGGTGAACTTCTACGCCACAGCCGATGCTGGAAATAATATATTGATTTCAAACTTAACTCCAAATGCTGGACCAACATTTATAATCAATAAAATATCTGGAGTTAATGGAACAGTTGAGCCATTTATTAATTACACAACTACCTTAGCTTTAGGACGTAAAATTTCTGTGGCTGGTAATATCAATACCAACGCTATTATTACTGCTCCGGTTTATGGTTCTGCTGGTAATTTTGCTCGTTGGCAAGTCGTGAATGGTACGCTTGTTTCACAAACACCAACCATGGCGAAGGCAGCTGGAGTTACAAGTTTTGGTAACAATGCCGATATCGTTTATACAGATCCTAGCAATTTAAATAGCGATTATTTTGCTTCGTTCTATTCAGCACCATATAAGTTCTGCTGGTACAATGGTAGTACTAATGAAGTAAAACAAACAGGTGATCTTATCAGTTCCAACTGGATTATGAATGCTGCTGATTATGTAGTGTTTAATAAATCGCCATATGCACTACACAATTCTGTGAATAGCTTTACTTGGGGAAGTGATGATAGTATATATATGTACGATTTGAATGGCAACACTTTAAGCAGTAAAATTAAAGTTTGTGATTCGGGATTGTATGGGGCGAAAGCTTTAGGTGATGTGAATGCAAATGGAACAGGAGATGTAGCTTTCAGAGTTTCAAACGATGGTTATTATTTATACGTGTACTTTATGTTTACAAACGGTTATGTGGTTTGTGCTCAGTTCGACTGTATAAGTATGTAAAATAATGAAAACACCCTGTGTGAAAAGCACAGGGTGTTTAAAAAATAAATTTCAAATTATATGAGTATGAAAGCTAAATTCTTAAATATCTTTCTTTTTGGATTGATGTCCTTGTTTGTCTTTTCGTGCGATAAAACGCCTACGGATTATTGGCCGGATGATAAAGATGACAATGGCACAACACCTACGAGTAATAAAGATAAACCAATTTATATCTGGATAGATGCCGCTGCTAATTTTCCGGATTTTGCGAACAGCAAAGAAAATATTGCTCGGGATTTGGCTTTGGCAAAGGATGCAGGATTTACTGATATTGTTGTCGATGTGCGGCCAACAACTGGCGATGTATTATTCAAATCCGATGTGGTTGATCAGGTGAAATATCTGTATGCTTGGAATGCAGGTGTTTATGGTAAATACGATCGTACCGCTACTTGGGATTATCTGCAGGCATTTATCGATGAAGGGCATCGATTAGGATTAAAAGTGCATGCTGCGATTAATACTTTCACCGGAGGTAACACTATCAACGGTGGAACAGGGATATTGTATCGCGATAAGACTAAAGAGGCTTGGGCTACTCAAATGAATACTTCGTTAGGAATTGTTAGTGTAATGAATACTGGCGAATCAGCAAAGTTCTTTAATCCTGTAAACGAGGAAGTACAAACCTATCTTTGCAATATTCTGAAAGATCTAGCCAAATATGATGTTGATGGTATTTTCTTAGATAGAGGCAGATTTTTAGGGTTACAAAGTGATTTCTCTAACTATACCCGTCAAAAGTTTGAAGAATATTTGGGTAATGTGAAAATAACAAATTATCCTGAAGATATTTTACCAGTCAATGCAACTGCATTACCTACAACTTATCCAAAGTATATGCTAAAATGGTTGGAGTTTCGGGCAAAAGTTATACACGACTTTATGGAAAAAGCGCGAAATACAGTTAAAAATGTCAATCCAAAAATAAAATTTGGTGTTTATGTTGGCGGTTGGTATTCAAGTTATTATGATGTAGGCGTGAATTGGGCCAGTCCAACATATGACACGTCAATAAAATACAAGTGGGCAACCAGCAATTATAAAAATTTTGGTTATGCAGATATGATGGATCATATGCTTATCGGAGCTTATGCCTCGCCATTAAATGTAAACGGATCGACAGAATGGACCATGCAAGGTTTCTGTGTGTTGGCCAAAGAAAAGATCAAAGGTGCTTGCCCAATTGTTGCGGGTGGCCCTGATGTTGGTAATTGGGACAGTGGCAATAAAGCTACACAAGAGCAAGAAAACCAAGCAATAGTTAATTCAGTAAAAGCTTGTATGGATGCAAGTGATGGGTATTTTCTTTTTGACATGATACATTTAAAGATGGCTAACCAATGGCAATATGCCAAAGAAGGCATTAGTCTTGCAATAAAATAATGATTAATCAACACAGTAAATAATTTATATTTTACTTATTTGTAATTCTTTGAGATATGCAAAGAATTACAAATTAAGTATTTATTTCTCAAATCAATTTCGAAAGTATGAATCATACATTATTAAGGAAACTAAGTATATTTACGCTACTCCTTCTTCCGGCAAGCCTACTTGCACAAGTAAGTATAATTGCACATCGTGGAGCTTCGGCTTATGCCTTGGAAAATAGCTTGGCTGCTTTTAATAAAGCATATGAACTGAATGCTGATGCTGTTGAATTAGATATTTGGCGAACCACTGATGACTCATTAGTAGTTATGCACGACCGAACAACAGGACGAACAGCTACTAAAGATCTCGTTGTCCCTGAATCATCAGCCAGCCAATTACGTAAGATAAAACTCAATAACGGAGAAAGAATTCCTTATCTCCAGGAAGTGTTGAAAAATCTTCCAACAGGAAAAATGATAGTTATAGAAATAAAATGCTGTTGGGAAAAAGGAAATGCAGGAAATGTATTCCCAATGTTAAAACGTATATTAATCAATAGTGGACGATTGAATGATGCAATTATCATTGCCTTTAATCCCGAAACATTGGCAGAAGCCAAAAAGCAACTTCCAAATAACAAATGCTATTGGCTTACTTATCAAAAGGATCAGGAAGATCAATTGATTGAAACTTGTAAAAAAAATAACTTTGATGGACTGAATGTTAGCTACGGAATTCTTACCGATAGCTTATCTGTTAAATGCAAAAAGAATAATCTCGACTTATTGGTATGGACAGTAGATAAACCTGAATCTGCCTTGTTTGCACGATTAAACAACAAAGTAACAGGAATCACCACAAACAAACCCGATTTGATTCGCGATATATTATCTAAAAACAATTACGAATCAGCTTATTACGGACAGAAACGATCCATGCATGAAATGATTCCCACAGGAGTTGGCGAAACAATTTTCCTGGGTAACAGCATAACGGATATTGGCGAATGGTCAGATTTCTTTCAAACTATAAAAGTAAAAAATCGTGGTATCTCTGGTGATATTACCCTTGGAGTATTGGCTCGTTTAGATAAAATACTCAGTACTAAACCAGCCAAAATATTTTTAATGATTGGTGTCAACGATATTGCCAATAATATTCCTGATTCTATCATTTTGCATAATTATCGAATGATAGTTGAGAAAATTCAAGTTCAAAGTGCAGGTACTAAAATATTTATTCAAAGCATATTACCTACAAACAGTATTTTTCCACACTTCGCTCGCCATCAAAATAAAACAGAACATATTTTATTTATTAATAATAAATTAAATGAACTCTGTATAGAGAGAAAGCTTACTTACATTGATGTTTTTTCAACTTTAGCCGATGATAACAATAATCTAAAACCAATTTACACCAACGATGGTTTGCATCTGATGGCTGAGGGTTACAAACAATGGATAGAAGTGCTAAAGCCATACATCAATGACCCGCAAACCCCAAAGTCAAAATACGAGGGAGCTTATTATCTGACTCGATTGAAAGCACATCGTGCCGAAACAATTCCTCCAAATAGTATTATATTCATTGGCAATAGTATCACTGAGCAAGGTTGGTGGAATCTGCTTTTCAAGAGCAAAAATATTGTAAATAGAGGAATTGGAGGTGATAATACTTACGGCATATTAAATCGCTTACCTGAAATTATGCAAACAAAACCTTCCAAAGTTTTTTTGATGGATGGTATAAATGATATCACTGCTGGACGTGGCGTGGAGGAAATTTCGGATAATATTTTGAAAATGATAGAAATTTGTCGAACAATTAGTCCAGCAACCACCCTATATATCCAAAATGTGTTACCCCTCAACTATGATTGTTTGGCTTACAATGGATTGAAAGGAAAAAACACAGAAGTAGTCAAGCTAAATGCCAAATTGAAAGAAATATGTGCTGAAAATAGGATTACATATATCGACATTGCATCACTTGTTAGCGATAACTCAGGTCAGCTGAAAGCTACACTGACAAAAGATGGAATTCATTTACAACCCGAAGGTTACCAAATCTGGGCTGCTTATTTAAAAAAAATGAAATACATTAAATGAAACTATAAATTAAAAATAATCAACTAAAATATCAAAATATCATGAGAAAATTTCCCTTTTATCTGATAGTCGTACTAGCACTTTTGACTGCAGGAAGTACACTAGCGCAAAAAAAGAATATCAAGAAACCAGCTTTGATGTGGTTCGACGGAGAAGCTAACTTCCAAACATTAAGTCAGAAGGATTCTATCGATTATTATCTCGAAAAAATAAAGAAACTTGGTTTTACAATAGCCGTGTTAGATGTTCGTCCTATTACTGGTGAAGTAATGTATAAAAGTAAGTATGCTCCACAAATGAATGAATGGGATGGTTATGTTCGTTCGGCCGATTTCGATATGGTAGCTTATTTTATTAAAAAAGCACATTGCTTAGGGTTGGAAGTTCACGCTTCATTGAATGTATTTGTTGCGGGTCATAATTTCTTCGATCGCGGTGTTGCTTATACCGATCATCCTGAATGGGCGTCGATGGTTTACACACACGATAAAGGCATAGTTTCTATTATGGATCAGAAACATAAATATTCGGCTATGGTGAATCCCATCCTACCTGACTATCAAAAATACATGCTTAATATCTTGACTGAATTTGTTACAAAATATCCAAAAATTGATGGACTGATTCTTGATCGGGTTCGTTATGATGGTATAACAGCCGATTTCTCTAACTTCTCACGCACAAAATTCGAAGAATATATCAATCAGAAAATTGAAAAGTTCCCCGAAGATATATACGAATGGAAACAAGACTCAAAAGGAAATTATTATCCTGAACGTGGAAAACATTTTCTGAAATGGATTGAGTGGAGAACAAAAAACATCTACGATTTCATGGCTTTGGCTCGCAAAACCGTTAAAGAAGCGAATAAGAAAGTCTCATTCGGTACCTATACTGGTGCTTGGTATCCAAGCTATTATGAAGTAGGTGTGAACTGGGCAAGTAAAAATTATGATCCAAGTAAAGACTATGATTGGGCAACTCCAGATTATAAAAATTACGGATATATGGAATTGCTTGACCTTTACACCACAGGTAATTATTACACCAATATTTCGATGGAAGACTATCTGAAAAACAACAACTTAGTTAAGAATGAAACTGATAGTAAAGCACATACAGGTACCTGGTATTGTGTGGAAGGTTCTTGCGAGAAAATACGTGGCATAGTTGATGGTAAACCATTCTATGGTGGTATTTTGGTAGATCAATTCTATGAAAAGCCCGGAGATTTGACCCGAACCATCGAAATGAATCTGAAAAAGTCAGATGGCTTAATGGTATTCGATATTGTACACATCATACGTAAAAACCTATGGAAGGAAGTAGAAGAAGGAATGCGACTTGGTGGCAATCTACCTGCAAAAAAGTAAAAAAAGATCTATGTAAAAATAGATTGTGTTGTTAATTTTATGTTGTTAGTTAGGTAGTATAAGGAAACAAAACTCCATATACTACCTTTCATTATAATGGATAATAATTGTATCAATGAAAAAACTTAGTATTATCATATTGCTTTGTTTGATTTTTAATCAGAATGTAGTATTCGGTGCAAAACCCAGTTTAAAATTTAATTCTAATGGAGATTTCAAAATTGTTCAGTTTACAGATACGCATATCACTGATAAGATCGAAACTTCCCAGCCAGTATTCGAGTTAATTAGAATAGTCATAGAAGCAGAAAAGCCTGATATGGTCGTTTTTACTGGCGATATAGTATTGCAAGACAATGCAAAAGAGAAATGGGACTCGATAGATAATATACTGTCGAAACAGCAACTTCCATGGATAGTTGTATTTGGAAATCACGAAGAAGACTACGACACTAAGCGACCACAACTTACTCAATTATTGATGCGATATCCACATTGCCTGAACTCCAGGACTAAGAATGTAGAGGGTGAATCAAATTTTATATTACCCATACTTGACAACAATAGAAAAGCTGCGGCCCTAATTTACTGTTTCGATACGGGCAGTTATAGTAAAGTAAAAGGGATAAAAGGTTATGGTTGGGTTCAGCTTTCGCAATTGAATTGGTATAGCAATCAAAGTGCCAATTATACCCGCAAAAATAATCAAACATTGCTTCCTGCAATAGCCTTTATTCATATTCCACTCCCTGAGTATAGCGAAATGGCCAATGCGAAAAATACGAAACTTATTGGTATAAAAAATGAAAAAGTAGCATCGGGAGCATTGAACTCAGGATTGTTTGCCCAATTAGTTGCTGGAGGCGATGTGATGGGAGTTTTTTGTGGACACGACCATAACAACGACTATATAGGCGAATTTCAAGGTGTTGCGCTTGGTTATGGAAGGTTTGGACTCTCCACTCCTTGTTGGTATAAAAACATGACTGCGGGCGCACGAGTTATTGTTCTGAAACAAGGCAAACGCAGTTTTGTTAGCTGGATAAATACTTTTGGGAAACTTGAATTTAAATGTACTTTCCCTGATTCATTCACAACTGATAATTAAGCTATTTGATACATTATTTAAAAAACATAAAAACCAACTTATTTTCTTGTGTTTTAATAAGAAACAAAAGCTATTTAAGTGCTGATCATCAATTGGATTTGTATGCTTCTAATAATATAAAATTGGAAGTGCCAATGAGCGTTAATCAACACGATGATCAAAAACAGCCTTATAGCTTTAGAAAAACAAGAAAATGTATTGAAATACTGTTTTCTCAGCTTTGCGACCAGTTCTTGATTCGTAGAAACTACGCTAAGTTTTTTGACGGATACAAAAACAGAATTTTATCCAAACTCACAGCTTTGACAGTTATTCAAATGATAAACCGATTTTTAAGTAGAAATATAAACAACATTATATCACTTGTAGTCTAAATTCACTGCAGGTTAAAATAAAATCCAGAGAAACCGATTGGTGATTCTCTGGATTTTTTATCAAAAAGTAAATCTATCATCTCTACTTTTCATTCCATTCCACCAAAACGCGAAGCCGCAATATATTCATCTTTTGTAGTTTTGGTTGTAACAACCGAATTGCCGGCTTTTGGCAAATTCGACATATTGTAGTATATTAAATAGTTGAGCTATCAAACCTAAATTTATTATCTCATGGTTTCAGTTTTTATCCATTTATTTGCACGTATTTATATATTTGAGTGAACATCTACAATGAAAAAAAGCAGGTAAATTCTGAACTTTGAAGATATGAAAACCAATTACCGCTTTTTTTCTTTAATTCAGCCCCAAAAATTCTTCTAACTCAACATAAAGTAGTAATTTTGTACCCGCTTAGAAATTTCGAAAATCAATATATATTATGGCAGAAAAAAAATTAAATTTATTGGCTGATTTCCCAACTGTTAGCGCTCAGCAATGGATGGACAAAATCACCGCTGACCTGAAAGGAGCTGATTTCAACAAAAGGCTCGTTTGGAAAACAAATGAAGGTTT
>RRZU010907356.1_pt1 | contig 25010 bp, 29 predicted proteins | sample 2165561 | NCBI WGS metagenome assembly RRZU01 (sample SAMN10456909, study PRJNA506462) | wastewater metagenome | isolation source: wastewater sludge | place: USA: Moscow, Idaho | reverse complement strand
CATACACTTACACCTTTTCCATTAATCTTATAATCATAATATATCACTAATTGTGAAATTCTTATCTATTTGTAAAAAGAGTTTTAAACTCATTAACTAATGAATCAACTATAACTCTTTTTTGTTTTTCTGATAACTTTTTAACTATCATCTCACTATTTATTGTAAATATTTTATTTTCTATTCTTGATTTATAAAATGCCATAGCTGCAATTATAAATAGAAAATAAGAAGTTAATACTGGATATCTATGTTCATAGAGAAATAAGAAAAATAATAGATTCTTGCATATGTTCTACTGACTTGTATTACATATCATATCATCAACTACACCTTTAAGGGTATTTAATGCTCCTGCAGCTTGATTTATTGATTTATTTAAATTTCCACAATCATATTTTATAGTTTCACCTGCACTTACAGGGCATATATTATTATATTGACCTGAACAAAGCCTTGTTTCACTTTTTTTAGTAGTTTTAAGTCCAGAAGCAGTAACTCCTCTTACATTATTATCTGTAGTAACACTTGTATAAGTTTCTTGCCATTCAACCATGCAATATTCTGGTTTAGTATGCTCAAAATTCATTGAGGAATTATCACTTGAGGTTACAAATTTACCACTTGCATCTTTGTAAGTACTTGAGTAGTTTATTTTTCTTTTATCGTTTTGATCAACCGTAACAGTACTTGATGTGGTTCTAGTAACATTTTTAATATCTGCAATATCAGAGCTAGTCACTGGATTTTTAGTTTCATTTGCAGAAATTGTACCTAGTACAGTACTTGTATCACTAGTAAAACTTGCTGAACTTGCTTGTGATTGTAGAGTAGATTCGCTAGGTATTGAGCTAGATGCATTATAAATAACATCTTTACTATTAGAATTTGAACAATTATCAAATTTTTGAGCATAAACTTCAGAAATTGAATTTGATGCAATTACATTAGTAACCACTAAACTTGTTGTACTTTGAATCAAACCAACAAGAGTTCCACTAATATCATTTAGTATTTGAGATGTATTTGTTGTATAAGTAGAACCACAAGAATCATTTATACAATATGGTGCTATAGCAGTAGATTTATCAATATTTACAAGTTGAACAGTTCCAGATGAATATTCCCACTTATAATAAGTACATAAACTTGCACCACTTGTACAACTAAAAACACCTGCTGTATGAATACCACTAATATTGTTAAAATTTAAATCTTTTTCAAAACTTCCATCAAGATTAACATCTAGTTTTACATTTACTGAAATATTATTACTATTAAGAATAGTGATTTTTGCAAGTAATATTTTATCAGTATTACAAGTAATATTTACTGTACCTGATTTTTTACCATCAAGTGAAGTGATTTGAGAACCTGAAGTTACAGGAAGAGCAATTTTGCTATTAAAATTGCTCTCATAATTACTTTTAACTAGATTATTTATAAAAGTTGCAGAATCTCTACTATTTGTAACTGCTGCAGTAGAATTAACTTCTGCATTTGATTGTATGTATAAACATAGAAACACTATAATATTAGATATAGTAAATCTAAACATTTTATTGCAGCCTTTCAATTCTATTTTTTGGTATGCTATCCGCTTGTAATTTTTCTATTTTCTCTATATATCTAGGAATGCTCAATATATTCTCATCTCTTGCAAAGATGCTTTTTTGTGCAATAATTGCATCCATTACCATTTGATATTTTTCAACCATCTTTTCATTACCATTTGAAGAATTCTTTTTTAATTCATTCATGTATTCTGCTAGTGAACTTCTTGCAAGATCAAGAAGTAAGCCCATCTGAAATTTTGCATTTTCTATAGCAATATATTCTGCATATTCATCAAGAGTTATTGCACCTGAAGTAGTAGAAGTTGTTGCAAAATAGTTAACTATTTTATACCCATTATAAGGCAGATTTTGGAGATATACATAATCAGTACTTGTTAAAGCAGTATTCGTTTTAATTTTTGAAATTACAGTTTCAAGACTATTTTTAATATTATATCTCCAACTTCTTGTATTACTATTTCCAGTTTCACTTGAGTCATCAAATTTTATGTTGTTGCTAGTATTTGTACTTACACTAAAACCTTTTGGTAAATTTGAAAGAGATACCTCATCCCAATCACCATTATTACCAGTTAATGTAACTATTGTTCTTTTGAACTCTCCAGGTGTTTTTTTACCAACAAATAAAGCAATTAAATCATTTATATTACCATCGGGATAGATATACGTATATGTATCTTGATTCTCATTGTCTTCATCTATATATCCAACAACATCACCTACAAGAGTTCTTAATAATTCAATAAATTCTTTAGGGTCATAACCATTTAATGAAGGAATTTTATGAATTCTTAAATTATTAAGAAATGAACCATAACCTTTAAGTTTATCAAGCTTTAGACTTTTCCCATTAACAGTGTCACTCCAACTATTTATAGTATCTTTTATTTTATTTGTGTTAAATGTTGATTTATCTTCATTTGCAGCCTTCTGAGCTGCATAACTATCTGCATATCTTGAGTCAGATGCGTTTGCAAGAGAACTACCAACAGAATTACCTAAATTTTCAGCTATTGCACATGAATCTAAAGAAAAATTATTAATTGCTTCAACTGCTTCTTCTAAATCCTGCATTATTGTTGAACATTGAGAACATGCTGTGTCAATTGCCATTTTAAAAGCAAAAGCAGGAGCTTGAGATGCAATCATTTTTAATTTATTAACTAAATTATCAAAGTCCAAAAATGATATAGAACCAAAACCTATTTCAATTCCATTACAACCAACAGCAAATTTTGGTGATGTTGCATTTATCATGTTTAGAGTTCCTAAGTTTCTCCATTGTACTCTTGCACCACCACCTGAAAAAGAATTAGTTAATGAAGTTTTTAAAGAAACAGGGTTTGAAGTTTGTATTGCTACTTGACTATCTGCAACTGTTTTCCAACCTGCATAAGATAAGCTATGACAAATTAAAAGCATAGCTGTTATTTTTGATGTTTTATTTAATATTTCCATATTGATTTACCTAGAATATCATTTCTATTAACAAATCCCCAATATCTACTATCATAGCTTTTTACAAAAGGTGTCCACATGAAAAATTTATCTTTTGGTATTTTCCCATTAAATGAAAATTGAGGTAATATATTACCTTTACTATCTTGTTTTATTTGAGAACCTAAATATTTACCATTACAACTTACTTGATTGTTTTCTATTACTAAGTCATCACCTTCCATACAAGCAATGTATTTAATGAAACTTTCACCTTTTTTATAGAAAGGATAATCATCATTCATATATCTAAAACCAACAATATCATCTTTTTTTAAGTTATCTATATTTGAATGTTTATCTAATATAAATATTCTTTCAGTAAGTGAAGGAGTAAAATTAAGTGCAAGATAATAATTGTTCATAAAATAAGTTCTTAAAAAAATAGAGATTACTGTTACAATTAATATAGATGATATTGCATATATATATAAACGTTTTTTATTTAATTTATAATAAGAATGTAAACTTATTTTTTGATTGTTTTCAGGCACTTGCTTTCTCCTTTTCTCTAACGATAATTTTTATTGCTTCCATTTTTGTACAGTTATGTTCACGCATTACAGAAGCAATTAATTTTTTATCTGTACCATCCGTTGTAGTTAAGTAATAAAAGAAAGTAGGCATTAAAAGTCTTAATGACATTTTAACATTTGATGAATTGATACAAAATATCTCTGAATATTCTCTTTTTTGTGTACGAATTTTTCTAATGATTTTCTTATCAATATCATCAAAAGAGAAAATCCCAGAACTTAATAACAGATTTGTTGAAGTTTCTTGTTGGTTCATAAAGAATTTCCATGCACTATTATCAATAATAGTTTTACCTGCACGACTTAAACCACCTTCACTATCATAAATATCTGAAAATCCTTGAGTTGCTAAAATAATTGAACCATCGAATTTTCTAGCTCTCCTATAAGCTTGTTCAATAAAATCATCCATTCTAGGATTTTTACCTAAGAATCTATGAGCTTCATCAAAGATGATTTGTATTTTAGGTTTGGTAGTATCAGTAGAATACATTACTTTTCCTATATGATATAAAAGTAACATAACAAGAGGATCTCTTAACTCTGGATGATTTTCAACACCTTTGAACTCAACAGCCATTGCATCTTTTTCCATTGAAAATTCACATTCACCTGAAAACCACTCTTCATAAATTCCACCTTGACAATAAATATCAAGTTGCCTAGCAAAGTCACTAAATCTTATATCTTCTACACCATATTCTTTATATATCGCATCTCTAATATTTGTGATTTCAAGTTTATTTTCAAAAATTTCAAATTGATCTTTAATTACTTGCTGTAATGTATTTGTAATTAATTTTTCATCCTCTTGAGCTCTTGAAATAGATTTTGAAGAACCTAATAAATATATGAATGAAGATAGATAAGGTAATTCATCAGTTAATTCAAGTTTTGTTTTAATGCCACTAAAAGGATTAAATGAAATTGCTCTTACAGATGGGTCAAGATTTAAATACTGACCATCAATATTCTCTATGAGTCCTGTAAAAGAATTATCGTAATCCAACACAAAAAGTTTATCGCCTCTTGCAAAAGTATTGTACCCTATCATATTAAGAAGAACTGATTTACCTGCACCAGATGTTGCAACCAAAAAAGCATTAAAGTTTGTGTTAGAGCTATATAAATCTATAGCTGCAAGAACACCTCTTCTTGTAGTTAAAAGTAAATTTGACCCATCTCCTTTTGAATCTGCTTCTAATGGAAATAATTGAGCTGCTTGTGTAGCAAATATAGTTCTATATTTTCCACCTATGTTATAAAAATATTCATCATTCATACACATAGGAAGTGCTGAAAGAAAAGCTAAATGATGAAGTCCTTTCGTTTTTTCTATCATTAACTTTGTTAAACCTTCATTTGTTTTTTTCCAATAAGATTCTATTGTTTGTTGGTTTAATTGTGCATCTTTAAAATCTTTCCCAGAAATTAGTACATCTAAATCGTATTCAAATAATGATTCTTTCTTTTCTTGAATTCTGTCTATTATTTCAAGTGACTCTTTTTTCTTTGCTTCAAACTTTCTAAAAATTGAACCCCAATCTTGAGTATTAATAAAAGAGTGAGTTTTAACAGTTTTTGAAGCAGATTTCTTTGGTTTTTTCTTTATAGTTGCATTGATGATGAAACTATCATTAAATTGATTTGAGTTAAGAGATTCACTTAAATAATCTCCTAATTTTTGACCAAATTCAAAAATATGTGTTTTTTCACTAATGCTTTGTAGTGTTGAATTTATCCAATATTTTGAATCATTAAATTGTACATAGTCATCATCAACAACAAATTTTGTATCTCTTGAAATAACTTGCTGATTTAAATATTTTGTATTATCATAAAATGGAAAATTATCTATAGGAACTTGAGGGTTCAATATTTCAAAAGCTAATTCCAAGATGTCATCTTTATCTAAAAATTGAGGACTCATCTTATTAGCATTTAATACATTAAATACATCAGTTTTTAATTTTTTTATAGTTTGTTTATCTTTAGCAGAGGGAAAAACTACGTTAAAAATGATTCTAATATCTTTTATTATTGTTTGCATTTGTGCAGAACATGATTCTTCAGTTTTTTTAAGCATAAAGTCGCAAATCATATCAATTGAATCGTTAATTTCTTTTCCCTCAATGCTTTTTTTACCTCGATATTTATGTTCATTTCTATATTTTGTTAACAGTTTTTTAATATTCTTTGAACCATAATACATAACTGAAAGATATACATCTTCAGGCATTTTTTCAAAAATCTCTGTCATAGTTCCTGCGGTGTCTTTACCACTTCTTGTGTGTGGAGAAAGAATTTCTATTGAAAATGAAACAGAATCATCATTATTATGAAAAAGTTTAGTTTCTTCATCATAACTTGAATAAGGGATAAAGTCAGAAATCTTATTGTTTTCAAATACCTTTCTCCAATTATTAACAGGGATAGAATTAATTGGTCCTATGTAAGGAGTGAAGAATTTCTCAAAAATAGACATCTTATTTACTTAATATTGATTTATATTGATCAAGAACAGTATCAGCATTATTTGGATTTGATTTCAATGCAATTTGTCCTTCTTTGACTTTTATCCATACACTTTGTTGCTCATGCCAAATTCCTTCTTTTGTTTCATAAGGCATGAATTCTACTTTTGCAAAAATAGGTTCTACAAAAACTGGCTTATTTGATGGATAATCATAGTTTTTATTTTCAACAATTGCATGACCTGGATTTTTCTGCATATAGTAAGCATCTTCTTTCAGCATTTCATTACGTGTAATTTTTATTTCATTTTTTTCTGTATATTTATTTTTCAAGTAACTTAGTTTTTCTTTATATGTAGAATCTAAATTAACATTATTTTCATCACTTTTTTGAGCACAAGCAGATAAAAACAAAGACGCAGCAACCAATAACGATAAATGTATTTTTTTCATTTGTAAATCCTTATTTTCTATTTTTTAGTTTTAAATTTTCTTCATTTAATGATTCATTTCGTAATCTTAAATATTTAAATAATTCTTCATTTTCAAGCATCTTATCAATTTTTATTTTTTGATAATTTGCATCAGGACTTGCTTTATCAATTAATTTTTGAATTCTTTCAGTTGATTCTTTATCAAAATCATATGTGTCTAATATATGTTTCAATCTAGGTTTATTCAACTCCATCACTTGATCCCAATCTAATACTTCATCATTGCCAAACCAAGCATCATTAATAATTCCTTGATCTTCTAATTGATCAATTAATACTTCTTTTTGTTTTAGTGTTAATGGAATACTATTTTTATCAACAAAAGTATCTCTATAGTTTTCAGATACAGATTGACAAGAGCCAGAGTTTAAACCTTTATTACAAATAAAAGTTTCTTCATAAGGTAATAAAGTACACCCAGTAATGTTTATTGCAAGTAAAATACTTGAAGTTGTTAAATAAATTTTATTTTTCATCTTTTTCTACCATATCCTCTTCTGTGATAAATTTTAAAACGGTTTTTGATGTTGTAATAATCTCTACATTTCTATTTGCATCAATCTCAATTACTGTATAAACTTGATCAGCAAGTTTTAAAAAGAAATCAGCAAGTTTATTAGCACCACTAGCCATACCTTGATACATTCCTGCTTTAAATGTTTCTGATGTAGTATTGTTATTTGTAGTTGTAGATGTATTAAGACCAGTAGTTGCAGATATACTATCTATTATTGTATTTCCTTGATTTCCAAATGCAGTACCTACAGCAGAAACAAAGTTAGCCATAATTGTTCTAGCAAGAATTGCACCTTGTTTAGAAACAACTCTTCCTCTTAATCCTGCTTTTCCATCTTCACCAGTTACCATTGCTTTAAATGGCATATCAATAGTTTTTCCTGTATTACTTATACATGCAAGGTTGTTTGTTCTTATATAAACTCTTTCACTACTTAAATCTCCGTAACCTTCACCTAGTATAAAACACTCTTTTAAGTCATAACTATATTTATTTGGCAGTATTGATAAGTCATTTACTTTCATCAATACAGGAATAGGGTCAGTCTTAGCTTTAGCCATTGTTGGAGCATCCATACCATTTAATAGAGTTACTTTTGAGATTGAACCAGTTGGAATATAATCAGTTACCTCTTTTTTTTTTGCATCTTCATTGTTAGTTGAAGGTTCAACTTTAATCTCATTTACCATTAATGATTGTTCTAACTTCACATAAGATTTTGTAGATGTTTGAGTTGGTGTATATTTATTTTTATTCTCTTCAAAAGGTTGTGGGAAATTTTGAAATAAACCTGATGAATCAGTTGAAGGATTTGTATTAGGTACACCAAAATATTTTGCATCAGGCATTTTTTTTAAATCTTCAAGACTAGTAGGCGTTTTTTTATCAGGAGTGTTAATATTTTCATTTTTTGTATTTTGAAATTGAGCACCAGATTCAAGCATTTTTTTAATACCTTCAATTTCTTTTTTATAGTATTCATTCTCTTTAAGAATTTTCTGTGTATCTTGTTTTGTTAAATCAATTTCACCAGATACATCACTAATCCATTTTGTTTTAACAGTATCATTTTCATCAACAAGTTTTGTAGCTTCTAATTTTGATTTTACTTCTTGTTTTTCAATAAAATCTTTTCTTTTTGGGTCGTTTGAAAAAAGAAAAACAATACCTATAAAAAGTACAAATCCTGCAGAAAGTAAACCGATTTTTAAAAGTTTTTGATTTCTTTTTGCTTTTGTAGGATCACTATTAATCATAATTTATCCTTATTAGCATATTTAATTACAATAAGCCTTGCATGGTCATTTGGGAGAATCTTATAAATTCTATTATCATAATAAAGAGTATAAGCAACTAATAAATCTTTTCTATCAATTATTGAATATAGTATGTTTTTAGTGTCAGGAATCGAAAGAATAAAATTATTATTATTTTCAATTTTATATTCTTCAATTATAAATTTATAACCTTTGTAAACAGTCAAAAGTTCTACATTCATATCAGCTTTAATCTGAGGTATATAAACACTATTTAATTTTTTATTTTCTTGAACAATTTCATATCCTTTTATTGGATTATTATTCAAAATATTATTTATTAAATTGTTTGCGATTTCTTTTACATAATCAGTATCACTATTTAATGATGTTTTAATATTTTCGACTTTATCTTTAAAAGATTCAGTTACTAAAACAGTAGTTGACTCAGAATCTTCAGGATGCAGAATAAATGAATATGTTTTATTTTCAGTTACAACAAATATTTCATTAACCTTTGCTTTATTATAAACAATAGTACTTGTACCTTGAGTAACTGTTTTACCACCAACTTGAACCTCTTCTTGTTCTTGATAAGGAGAGAACTTCACAAACATTTCATTTCCAGATGTTGTAACAAGTAAATCTTTTTCTTTAGATGAAACTTGTGTTTTTATTAAAGAGGGGAACACAAATCTATTTATATCAGTTCTTGAAATATTTATATGTTTAGTTTCATTTAAATTGTCAATTACAATATTTTTTGCAAACATACTACTTGCACAAAGTAGTAAAGCTATTGAGATATTTATTTTTTTCATTCTTTTTCATCCTTTTTTCCATCAAGTTCAGTTAAACCATTTAGTTTTAAATTTAAGATATAAAATTGTCCATATTTAATGGTGTAATCTATTTCTAAAGAAACATCTTTATTACGAAGTACTTTAGATGTGATAAAATCAGTGATTGAACCATGAACGATAATCTTATCTTTTTGAGTAATATCAATTTTTGAGATAAAAAAAGAACGAGAGATGTCATTGCTTATAATATAATTAACCATCTTTTTTAATTCTAGTCGCACATCTTTGTATGTACTGCTATGAACAAGAGGAAGAATATTACTTACAATTAAATTAGCATTATTAAAAGATATATTTAACATATTATTAGATATAAAATTTCCAATCATATGCTTATATGACTCAGAAACAACATCACCGCTTACCCAAAATTCTTTATAAGTATTTTGTGGTGGTAAAAATACAGTTCTTTGTGAATTACTATTGTTAACTAATTGTGTTACAAGATAAATATTCATTATGGTCATAGATAATACTGATAGCTTAAGAAGACCATTTTGTGAAAGGATATTATCCTTGAAGTTTCTGTATAATTTAAAATCCATTTTTTTATCCTACAAATATTCTAAGATTACTAGCAGGTAATCTATTTGTTTTTGGGTTTTTCAGACCTAACATATACATAATATGTACAATATAATTTTTATATTTTGTTTCTTTTAGTGTTTCATTAATCACAAGAAATGTTATTCCAAATATTAAACTCAAATAAACAAATAAACCTGAAAAAATAATTGCAAAACCTGCAGTACCAACTGCAATGATGAAAGTATCCATTTCCCAATTCATAACCATTGGTAAAGTATCAATATATTTGTTCATTTGAATATAATTATTATCAGAACTCATTTTTTTCCTTTAAATTTGAACGAAAATAATAAGAGATTAAGTATCTCTTATTATTAAATATTGTAAGCAGCAATATTAAAAAATTCCTGCACCTGAGAATGACTCTGCAATAGTTGTAATGTTTACAGTTGCAACTAATAAAACTAAAGATACAATTCCAGAGATGTACATCTTTTGGAAGAATAAGAAGATTGCAAATACTAAAATCAACATACCAACGATAGAAGTAACAGCAGGGTCGGCAAACCACGTTTGTACTTTTGTCCATGTTGATGCAAGACCTAGAGCATCTCCTGTACCTGATGCAAATGCTACACCTGATAATAATATGAACATAGCAAATAAAATTGCCATCATCTTATTTTTTTTTAAGCTATCTGTCATTATGACTCCTGAATTTATGTAGGGAACTCCCTCAAATTACTAATCTCAAAAAAATGTATATTTACGGCGAGTTTTTTTTGTAAATTTTCAAATTTCTGATAAAATTAGAAATCACAACAGTGTACTAACAAAATAACGCTTATAGTAAAAGGGTAGGAATGGATGAGCTAATAGTTAGCAAAGAAGAAATAGAGAAATGGACAGAGAAACTAAAAAAGCTATTAGATGTTAATTCGGAAAAAAGAATTGCAGAAGAAATGGAAATGTCAGCATCACAATTTTCACAAATGAAAAATAATGGAAAATTTCATTACGGAAAATTTATTGCTTTAATGAAAAGAAAAAACTTTTCATTAGATGATTTTTTTAATATTAAAGATGAATCATGTGTTGAAAATATTAATAAATCAAAAATTCCATATTTTAAAAATATTAAAACATACATAGTATTACAAGATATAGACAATTCAAAAGATGAATTAAGAGTAATAAAAAGAAATAATCAATTTATCATTTTTAATACTACTATAACAAAATTTACAACGGATGGAATCTATGTATTTACGCAAGGTGAATTCATAATTGTAAGACAAATAAGATTTAGTATTAACGCAAATGATTTTGAGAAATTAGAGCTTATATTTTCTGATATTAACAATGAACAGGACAGTAAAATTATTGACGTAGAGAATTTAGAAAAAATTAATTTTATTGGTAAAGTTGAATATGTTATTGAAAGAAAGAATATTCAGTAGAATCAATTTGATTCTACTTTTTCATTATATATTTTACATCCCCAACACAAGTGCAAGATGAATCTATTTTTTTATTAATATAAGTATCAATTTTTGATTCAACTGTCCAATTATCCCTAATACTATCTTTTAATATATCATAGCCATTGTTTTGAATATTAATTTTTTTACATTTATATTCACACGCTTCATATTGTTTATAAAGATGACTTGTATTATGAAATGCAGATCTATCAATATCATCATCTAAAATTGAATTACTTTTGCCTTTTTCATCAATATAACCACTAAAGTAGAAAGCTTCATATGAACCTTTTCTATCTCTTAATGAATCAATTGCTTTTTTAAAGCTTGAATATTCTTTTGGATTAGAATATTTAGCATCTTTTATTTCTCTGAATTTTTTTAAATAAATATTATAGAATGTTTTATCAATTACATTTCTCTCCAACAAATAAGTATCATCTCTTACAGGTTTTCCAAAAATTAAACCACTATAACCATGACTTGCAATTCTTACTAATTCCATATATTCTTTGGTATCGTATAACTTGCAGCCATAATAAGTAGAACCATCATAATATCTATCATATTCTTTTAGAATAGGCTCAATATTATTTATCCTAGAATAATAATCATCTGGAGTATAAACCAACAGTTCAGAGCCTCTTAATTTACAATACCTATCAAAGGTTTCATATGCATTTGAATATGTAATTACTTTATCCATATGAAGTTCTCTAACTTTCATAAAATTATAAAACTCATCAAAACTCATTTTTGATAATTCATCATTACTTATTTGTTTTGAGGTTTCATTAACTCTAAATTCATATACTTTATTTGAACAACCAGTAATTACTAAAATCAATAAAGTAATTAATGAGTAGTTATGAAAAATATTGAATAATTTTTTCATCTAAATTCCTTTTTTACTAAATATATTAGCATTACTCAAATAGAGTAATAAATCCTAAATCTTTCCAATCGTCAATATTTGGCTCAAATTCTTCAATGAATGGATAGTCTATTTTGATAAATAATTCATCATATTCACTAAGAAAATCACCCTTATTCTCATTAAAAAAATCTAGTTCTACTGTTCCATTTTTATAAAAAAATGCAACTGGTTCATACCCCTCAATTTTGCATTCAGGCAACACCCAATTTTCAATTTTTGACACAACTAATCCTTTTATTATTTAATCCCATTCTTGTAATGAAGAAGTCTTTTTAACTTCTTCAATTTTAGGTGTAATATCAGTTATTATATTTTTGTAAGGTTCTTGATTTTTAAAGAATAATTTTGATTCATCCCTTTGTGAAAATTCTTCAATAGCAACGCTAACAAATAATTTCAGAGTTCTAGGCTTTAATTTTTTAATGATCTCATATGTTTCATCATCAAGACAAACTTGTATTTTATTTTGATTAGCCATTATAGTACCCTCTAACATTTGCAAATTCAAAATCTCTATTAATATCAAAAACTACATTCTCAGGCAACCTATGTTTAAAGTTTTCTAATAGATAAGCTCCACCACCTGAGAATACAACTCTTACAGATGATTTTAAAATTTTCCCATAATCTGATTTTAAACTAGAGTAGATAATGTCAAAATAACTATCTATGATTTCATCTATTTTAAAAGTCAAATCTTTTGGTTTACCATAAATGAGCAATTCTTTTTTATTTAAAATTTCAACTACTTCTTGCTCACTAAATGTAATATCATATTCTTTATTGAGGAAAGTCTTTAATTCATTAATTACAACATTTACACCTTTATCATCTGCATTTGATTCTGATTTTGATGGAGAACCATCTTTAAAAATGATAATGTCATTAGTTCTATAACCAATATCAAAGACAACCTCAACACCTTTTTCAATATATCCATGAGTTAAACAATAATCATGCCATACACCTTGACCTTGAGCAAAAAGTTTTATCTTTGGAGTATAAGATTCATTATTGATTGAAAATTTTGAAATCCTATTTACAAATTCTTCTCTTCTATTTTTGAACTCTTTTTTGAATTCAGGAGATTTTTCTATATCATACAAAGACAGACCTGTATGAATTTCATATTCATTAAGTTCATCTACTATGTTGAGTTCTTTAAATACATTGTAAATAATTAAAGGAGAGTAGGTGTAAATAAATGAATAATCTCTAGTTTTAATTGCATCACTTAAAGCATCAGAGCCAACATAATATTCTTTACCCTCAAAGTTAATAGATTCATTTGAATCAACAAGTTTTGTTTTTACAATCGACACAGCAGAAGGCAATTTAAACACCTTATTGTTAAACATTACTTTTGTATGTCCATATCCTATATCTATACCAATCTTTTTTTTCATTATAAACCTTCTAAATAATTTTTAATTTCATCTGAACAATCATCATAATTAGAAAAAGTAATTGAAGACTGTTTTATTTCATCATCTGTCATCATTTTCTCAATTATCTCATCATTCTTATCTTTAGCAACAATAAAGTTTACTCCACCTATTTTGCAAACATTGTAAAACTCTTTTCCATCCCCAAAATCCATTCTGCACTCCAATTTTTTGAATTATATTAAATAGTATATTTAATAATACAGTAAATTATATCTATTAAATAGATAACCAATTAAAAAACAATATTATATAATTATTGCGAATTATTTACAATATGTTTATTATATATTATATATCATTAACTAATATTAATATATAAGATATTAATATTTATTATTAATTAATTATTCTATTTATAATATAAATCAAATATTATGCAAATCATTTTCTATCTATATTTGTTATTTTCAGAATATTCTTAAGAAATTCAAAGTCAACTTTTTTTATAGAATCGTTATGAAGTGCTAAGTATTTTGAAAGCTGTTCACCATTAATTCTATCCCACTCTTTAGGGGTAAAACTTGATTTAAACTCTTTAAATGCAGTACGATTTCTAAAATTTGATATACAAGTTGTGTGATATTTACGATAACGCTTGAACTCAGATAGATATTTCGCTCTAAATGAAAAGAAAAACTTCCTTTTAGCTTCATAATCTTTTGATTTTATATGATTTAATTGAGTCCTAAAATATGAAGTTATCATTAAATTAGAACTATTTTTCTTATCCAAATTCTTATCATTTACAATAGTGTTGATGTAAAACTTTAAAACATAGTTTTTAATCTTTTTACTCATTGCTGATTCCAATTATTATCTCCTTTATTTATTTTTAAATAGTGACCACTATTTAACAGTATGTGTCCAAAGACACTGAATGCACTTAGAATTTAATGCAAACTCATAATACTAATCTCAAAAAGATATGTATTTACGGCGAGTTTTCTAAAAAATTTATTTAAATTATTATTTATTTGTGTGAGAAAGTATGAATTACTACTTATAAAATGCTTAATATAAGACCAAGTTTTTATACTATGTGTGTGTTACACTTGTATAGTACTTCAATTTCTTTATAATGATTAATTTATAAATATCGTCATATAACTATTATTTTTATTTAGTTTTTGTGATTTATTACTTAAATTATTAAAAAAAATCAATAATTTTAACCTCAATCTTAATATGTACTTGTAAAAGACCAGTATTTTATTAGATGTGTCCACAGACACTTGAATGCACTTTAAATTTGTATATTTTTTAATTTTATTTGACTTTTTTTCTAATATTTTTTTTCTAAATTTAAAAAATAAATAAAAATAGTCGCCGTAAATATACATTTTTTTGAGATTAGTAATTTGAGAAATATAAAAAGGAAATCTGTGACTATTAAAATTCAAATTCAAAATAATGAATCTTTAGTGGAAATAATACTTGATAGAGATGTCAATGCTAAGAAAGCTTTTGAAATTCAAAAAATCCTAAAACGGATTGGTAATCAAATAGTTGAACGTGGGATTAAAAATGATGTAAAAAAATATATTGAAAAAGGAAAAAAATGAAAAAAAGTTTAATTGCTTTATCTTTTATGGCATGTATTGGTTTTGCTAATGAAGATTCAAGCCTTAATGATTTGGAGTTAATGGGTAAAAGTATTTTAAAAAATAGTATTGAGATTAAACAACTTAAAACTGAACTTGAAGAAATTAAATCAAAGATTAACTTAACAGATAACTCTAGTTTAAAAACAGGTGATGTAATACAAAGTGACTCTAAACCTAAAATTGTAAAAACAAATGGAATGCTTTTTAAAGCAAATAAAGCAACATATGTAAGAAATAGTCCAAGCATTCATAGTTCTATTGTTGCAAAAGTTAAAAAAGACCAAATACTCAAGAAAGTAATTTTTGAAAGTAAATATAAAATTGAGAAATGGGTTTTTGTAGGAAACGGATTTATTATGAAAAGTGAATTCAGTGAGGTAGCAGATGAAAACTAAAATTATAGCAAGTGTTATAACTTCAATTCTTTTAATATCTAATCTTAATGCAATTGAACAGCCAGTTGCACTTATTCCCCCACCTAATTTACAGCCAGTTAATCATGAATATGAATTGATAAAACAAGTAATCCCTAATACTAAGATAAGAAAATATAAAAAATCAGTAATTGAGGGATTTTATAACATTTATTTAGAAAATGGTGAAATCATTTATGTTAACCCCTTTAAAAATTTAATTTTATTTGGTGAAATTTGGAATCCATCAGGTAGTAGCCTTACAGCTACAGAAAGAGAACAATGGCAAAAAGAGTTAAATGGTGGCGGGGAAAGTTTAACAAAAGAAGATAGAGTAATTTCAGAGCTTAAAAAAACAAGTGTTGAAAATAAAGCTTGGAATAAAGAGTTAGTTAAGCATGGTATTAAAGATGGAAAAGGTGGTAACAAAAAATATAAAGTAGTTATTATTGAATCTCCAACATGTCCACATTGTAGAGATTTAAATCAGTACTTAAGTACATTTGATAACACTACTTACAGATATTATTCTAATGAAGCACAAACAAAGAGTTTATATAAAGATAAATACGGAATTGAAGAACCAGAAAAGAAAATACAAGAACAAGGTAATTTAATTGCAGAAAAAATTAGAGGTATTGGAGTGCCATTTGGAATTATTGTAGATGAGAATGATATTGTTGTGGATGCCATTTTAGGATTTTCTGATAGGGATAATGATAATTTAGCTAAGTGGAATAAATACCTAAAGTAAGACAAGGATATATATAGATGAAAAAGAAGGTTATATTCTCAAGCGTAATAATTACTTTGATTAGTAACCTTTATGCTAACAATCAATTAAATAATAATTTTTTTAATCAGGGAAAGGAAGGTTATTTTTTTTACAAAGATGAAAAGATTGTTGATGAAAAAGAAAAAGATAAAAAGATTATTAAAACAGAAACTAGTTCAACTAAAAGTGAATATTCAAAAACAAAAGAGATGATGGATATGGTATTTGAAAATGATGATGAACGAGAAATAAGATTTAAAAGAGAAAATGAATTTATGGAAAATATTCCATTTCATAAATTAGATGAATTAAGTACGGATGAGTATAAAAGATTACTTGATGTAACACGAAATATTTCAACTGGAAGACCAAATAAAGAGTTTGTTAAAAAGTATGCAGCAATACAAAAATTTTGGGTGGATAAATCAGAAAATTTTGCAAAATCATGGAGTGTTGCAAATTTAGAAAATCCAGATGAATTGTTATACACTGATATTGGTTGGACTTCACGAGATAGAGTAAATTTAAAAAATAAAAAAGATAATGAAGATAAAGAATTTTATTCTAAAATTAAAAATAGTGCAGGTTATATTGTAATAATTGAAGATAAAGCAAATAAAGCAATATTTCAAGATACAAAATTACTCTATGATAAAGTAAAAGAAGAAACAGGTCTTGATTATTTAATCTATGACTATTATGAGATAAATGAAAATTTAAAAAAACAATTAAGCTTAAAAGTAAACAATCTCCCCGATAACTTTTTACTATATGTCAATAATAAAAAAGAAAAAGTTTATAAAAGAGTCGCTCAAGGTTTTAGTGCTGCATCAAAGATAATTTCTAATACAAAGTTTGTTTTTGAAAATGCAATATTAGAAGAGCAAAAGAATCCAGAACATAGACTTGAAAAGGCAAAACATTGAAAATAAAAATATTATTGTTATTGTTAATAACAAGTTTACAACTATTTGCAGGAGTAAGTGGCGAAATATTTACAAGCGGTTATCATGAACTTGTAGTAAATACATTAAATGCGGTATCAGGTTTAGCTGCTAGTAATAATGAGCCTTTAATAAAAATAGCATCTGCAATTGGTGTATTAATTATGTCAATTAAAATCATTTTTAATCAAAATAGTAGAAATATTGCAGGATTTGAGGTATTAAAGACTGGAGCTTTTATTTTGGCAATTCAAGCATTATTTATATCTGCACCAGATGATGATAAACATGCATATGCTGTAATTGATAGAATTTCATTACAAACTACAGAGGTAAGACAAATTCCAAAAGGGATTGGTGAATTTTTAAGTTTATTTACTACTCTTGAAGATGGAATTATGGAAAAGATGGAATTATACTTTACTACACCTGCATCATTATCCTATAGACAAGCAGGATTGGGTTTTACAGTTTCAACTCAAATGGATATTATGCGTTCAAATATAGCAGATACAAATTTGAAAAAAACATTTTATGACTATATCTTAAACTGTAAAGTTGATGGGGATTTCTCAACAGGTAATCAAAATCTACAATATTTATTAAGTGCAGAAGGTACAAATATACTAACACATTTAGCAACTGATAGGTCATCTCTTACAATGGTCTATTCTAGTTCAGCCCCTGAAGGAGAAGTTGTATCGTGTAAAGATGCATGGAATAACACAATAAAAACAGCTTTAAATACTGAAGCACTTAATAATCAAGCATCAATTGCAAAAGCAAGAGGATTACTTTCACAAACATTTGCAAATGATGTAGCACTTTCAAATATGATTACAGGAAGTAATAGTGCAACTGTTTCTGCTAGAGATCAATTAGTTTCTGCAATAGCAAGAAATGCTACATTAGATTCAGTAAAGAAAGTTGCAACATTTAATGGTGTAAGTGATTCAATGCTTACTAAACAGTTATCTATATCAGAAATATCAATGACAAATTCATCAATTCTTGCAAATTATCAAGCACAACAAACGATTCCAGTGTTAAAAGCATTATGTACTGCATTTATTGTTGTAATTAGTTGGTTAATTGGAATACTTGCAATTGCAACAATGAACGCAGGATATGTAAAGTTCTTAATAGTATTAAATGTTTGGCTTATGCTATGGTCGCCATTATTTCAAATATTAAATTTTGGAATAGATATATTAGTAGATGATGCATTATCATTATATAAAAATGGTGTAGATGCAAATAATCAAATAGGAATATATGAAATACTCGGTGGAAAATTAGCAATGGTTACGAATCTAGTATGGTCAGTTCCTATACTTGCTTTTGGTATTGCAAAAGGTGGGGAATTTGCAATGACTCAATTTATATCAGCAATGGTTTCACCAGTTCAAAATGCAGCACATCACACTACTAAAACAGACTTACAAAGTGCAATGAGTGAAAATGAAGGATTTACTACAGGTAGTGGAAAAAATGCTCATTTTGGTATGGCAAATACTAATACATCTATGACAGGAGTTGGTGGACAGACTTCAAAGATTAATAGCAATGGTAATAACGTAACTGATATAGCAGGTACAGGTGTGACAAAAGTTTCAAGTGCTGTAAATCCAAATGTATCAGCTTCAATTGATAATAATGGTAATGTTATTACTAAAAATGATGATGCAAGTGCAACACAAGTAAGTGGAGCATCAACAGCATTGACAAGTGCAAATGCAAAAGTAGAAAGCTTACAAAAAAGTTTAACAACAGAGAACTCAAATGTTATGAGTCAGATGTCAACAGCAGGAAGTAGTAACACAGTGACTAATACAAATGGTGATTCAGTCAAAATTGATGAATCAACTGGTCAAGCTATACAAAAAATGAATAGTGCAGCTAGTAAGGAAGCGTTTGGCAGTTCAAGTAAAGATGCGTTAGTTGATTCTATTAAAAATGATAATAATGCTAGAACTGTATTAGGAGTAGGATTAAGCGTAGGTTCTGGCAAAGCAGGTAAAAATACTGATGACAAGAGTGAAGAAGATAAAAACAGCATATTAAGTGCAATTGCAAAATTCTCACCAGTTAATGCAGCTATTTCCTCAGAAGGAAGTGTTGTATTAACAGGAAGTAATGGAACTAGCTTTGAATTATCGAAGAACTCTTCTTACGGAAAAGAGTTTTCAGAAAATTACTCAAAATCTATTTCAGAGCAAATGTCTAAATCAAAAGATAATACACAAGCTTATGCAAATATGGTAAGTGCAGTTAATGGAGAAAGTCAATCTGATGCTAATTCAACTGCAAGAAAAGTTTCACAAGCTTATTCAGAACAAGAGAGTGCATCACAAACTTATCAAGCCACAAAAACACAAGGAACTGCAATGGGTGATAATTTGATGAATAGTGCATTTCAGAACTACTTTAGCAAAAATGCAGATAGGTTTGAAAATGCTTCAAAAGAAGAAAAAGCAGATTTTGCAGTTAATAAAATGGTTGAATGGAATCAAAGTCAAAATGGAATTAAAGATAAAATGGATTTCATCAATGACAATACAAGCAAAACTGAATTACCAAATACAGTTAACACTAATTCAAATATTGAAACTGGTGCAAAAAACTTAGGTTTAGATGTTAACTCACATGTTGCAGGAAATACAACATATAATCCAAATTCTAATGAGAGTGTAAGAACAGGTGTAGAAAATTCTGGTCAAGAAATTAGAAATTCTCAAGTTAGTAATCCTGAGTTAAATTCACAAGTAAATAATAATGTTAAGGAAGATGGGGCAGTTTCTAAGAAAGTTGATGAACATTCAAAAACTGCAACTCAAAATATTGAGGCAAATCAAAATAAAAATGCAAATGTTGTACATGACAATTTAATGATTAATGCAGCATCAGGTGTAGATAATGGAATGGAAACTATAAAAGAAACATTAAAAAATAGTATAGGTGGGGGAAGCGATGATAGAATAGACCCAAATATTAAACGATATGCAGACAATAATGCAGTTGCTAATGAAAGTACTTACAAAAATGCAAAACTAGGAAAAGATAATTTGATTGAGCACGGCTATGTTAATGATGATGTAAATAAATCTCAATTAGTAAAAGCAAGTACTGAAGACCTTGCTAGAATATATAATTATGACAAAAATCATGATACTTTAAGTAGTGGTTCTAAAACTGCTTTAAAAGATGAATTAGGACAAAGAGGTTATGACTTTAATAGTAATAAATATTCAAGTAACTATGAAGGTGAAACTATTAAGAAAGACTCTATAATTCCAAATGGGGATGGTGGTAATCCAGGTTCTAGTGCTAGAAAATTAAAAAATGATTTCGAAGATGGTTTTAAACCTAGCTTTTAGCTAGGTTATTTCTAATTCCAGTGACGACTTAAAAGTGTTGAATTAGGATTGAATGAACCACCTAATGAACCTGCACAATTAGCATCACTTGAATTCACACTATAATATGATGAATTTACACTATCAAGAATTTTATTGTATTTAGACTCTTCAATTAAAACATATCTTTTTTCTATTTCTACACTAGTATTAACTTTTTTCCCCTTATAAAAAGGTGATTCAGGATTATATTTACTGCATGACATATATGAGAATTTCGGGTCATTCATATAGTCATTATGTTTTCTTCTATACTTATTAATTTTTTTTGCTTTACTTTTTCTACTTTTTAAATAATACGCAATGGCAATTGATAAAACAATATATCCTGCAATATAAAAAAATATACTCATCTCAAACCTCTCTAAATAAATATTCATTTGAATTTTTGTCAAATAATTCAGAATCTAACTTTTCTCTACCTTTGCAAACTACATTGATGTAAAAACTTGAGCCACTTTCTTCTTTAATTATATCTTTTTTTCTGAAAAAAGATAAAACACTTTGTATAAAATTTTCCATGCTAAAAACCTCTTTAACTATTACTTAATCAATACGTAATTTTACTAAAATAGTATGTTTTAGTCAATCTGAAATACAAAAATAATCTAATTATAATTGAAAAATATTCATGATAATTTTTCAAGATTCGAAATAGAAATATATTCATCATCTTTTTGTTGAAGGATTATGTTTAAAAATATATCATTGATAATATATTCTGCTCTGTCTAATTTTTTTATCAAACCCATATCTTCAAGTGAACTATGTACACTGTATAATGTCTTTGGATTCAGTTCTGTAGAAAGTTTATTTGCAATACAATACAGTACTTCATAATGATATTTCTTTTGTTTCGCTTTTAATATTAATTCTTCGAGATAAGCTCTATTTTCATCTATTACAATTTTAAGATTATCAATGCATAAGATTTCATTAATTTCTTTTAAATTATCTATCTTTATTTTGAAATATATTGATTGTAAAACTTGCATTGAATAATCTGGATGTCCTTTTAAAAATTCTAATAACATAATTAAACTATTATCATATTTTACATCTAAACTATCAAATACATTTCTTGTATATTCATATAATTCTTTAATATCTAAACCCTCTAATTGCATAACTCTTGCGAAATGAAAAAAAGATGATGTTTTATCTTCAAATATTTTTGTCATTATAGTTTCAATACTTCCTAAGAAAATGTAAGTCACTTTTTCATGATGTTGCATTATAGATCTTAATTGTTCTAAAATAAAATTATCTGAAATTCTCAAAATATCTTGAAATTCATCAAAGACAAATTTTATATTAATTTCTTTTTTTATAGCTATCTTTTCCACAACTTCTAAAGAGTGTAAAAAATATTCTATTTCATCAAATTCATCGTTTTCTAAAAATTTAAGTGTAACTTCACCTATATCATCTATCTTTACATTTTGTATAGATTTCAATAATCCAGTAATAGATTTTTTTAAAGTATAAAAGAAATTATCAATCCCTGCAAAAGCATATGCTTTTTCAATTATTTGGTTTGCAAGTGATTTTAAATTTGTCGCTCTTCTTAAGTCAACATAAATATATACATAAGATTTTTCATGTTCAAAAACTTGTTTAATTAATGAAGTTTTACCAAATCTACGTGGTGCTTTAATCATTACATGTTGATTGTTATTTAAGTACTCTTTAAATATCGGTAGATGTTTCTTTCTATCAATAAAATCTGTACCTTTAACAGGGCTTCCTGTTCTAAACATATTTATTCCTTTTAAATCCATAAAATATATAGATAATAATATCTGTTTTATTATAGTATGTCAAATTATATAGATAATATAATCTATATAATTTATAGATTGTAATTATATATAAGTGTTAAAATAAAAGACTTATTATATTCATACCAGTAATATTTTTATAATAAGCATTAAAATAAATGACTTATTATAATATATTTATAATTTATGTTATAATAACTATACTTTTTAAGTGGAGTTATTATGATAGGTAGAAAAAAAGAAATTCAAATATTAGAATCTTTATGCAGTGAAACATCTAGTAAACTTATTGTTGTTGAAGGTAGAAGACGAATTGGAAAAACTTATTTGGTGGATTATATGTTTAAAGAACATAAAAATGATTGTTTATATTTTGATTGTGCAGGAGCATACGATAAAGATAATAAAACCCAATTAAAGAATCTATTAAATTCAATTTATATTTGGTTTAAAAAAGAACCTACTCATCCTATTGCAGATTGGACAGATTTATTCTTTTTTTTATGGAATACTATTCAAGAAGAAATTAAAGAAAAACAACATAATGGAAAAGTAGTAATGTTTATTGATGAAGTTCCATGGATTGATCCTGATGATAATAATGGTTTTTTATCTGCATTAGGATATTTTTGGAATCAGTATTGTTTAAAAGAAAGTAATTTCATACTTATACTGTGTGGTTCTAATTCTTCTTGGGTAACAAATAAAATCTTAAAAGATAAAAATGGCTCATTACATAAAAGAGTTGATAAAGTAATTTCATTAAAGCCATTTACACTTCTTGAGACTAAAGAGTATCTAGTAAAAGAAAAAAGATATGAATCTGATGATATGACTATATTAGATGCATACATGGTTTTTGGAGGAGTTGCAAAGTATTTATCATTCCTAGATAAAAACAAAAGCATTTATGAAAATATTGATGAAATATTCTTTAGTTTAAGTGGACAGCTTTATGATGAATATGAAACACTTTTTTATACACTTTTTGGAGATAAAAATGGAATGCATAAAAAAATCATGGATGCACTTGCAAGTAAAAAATCAGGTTTAACAAAAAAAGAGCTTGCTGCAAAAATAAAAACACAAACAACAGATTCAAGAGTTGGTAAAACATTAGATGAATTAGAATTATGTGGATTTATAAATGGATTAACTAAATTTGGAAATCAAAATAGGGATATTAAATATATTATTGCAGATAATTATTGTTTGTTTTATAAAAAATGGTTAGAGCATTTAAATAAGAATGATATTGCAAGATTAAGCAATTATTGGAGTAATCAAGTAAATACACAATCTTATAACTCTTGGGCAGGTTTTGCTTTTGAATTAATTTGTATCAATAACATTGATTTATATTTAGAAAAAAGAGGATTAAAAGAATTATTCAAAAGTGTAAATTATTGGCAATATCAACCAAAAGATGAACATGATAAAGGTGCTCAAATTGATTTATTAATTGAATACAAGAATAATATGTATGAAATTGTAGAATGTAAATTTTATGATGCAGAATATACTATAACAAAAGAATATGTACAAAATCTAGCAAATAAAAAAGCAAAATTTATTGAACATGGAATAAAAACTAAAAGATATGATATAAGAATGTCAATGTTAACATCATTTGGTGTTGCAGAAAATGCACATTTTAAAAATGCCAATATTGTTGCCAATATTAAACTATGTGATATGTTAGATATGTGAGTGAACTAACTCCGCCCTGAAGAAAGAGGTTTTTCGTGCTAGTATGATAAAAGAAGAGGGGGATGTAATCACTCCCCTGATACTGAAGAACCTACTTTTTTTTCTAACTATTGAAGTAGTCCACCTTTTGTTTCACCTTCAGAAACTGCGATTGAAAAGTTTTTAACAATCTCGCCATCAAATAATATCACTAAACTTTTTGTTGTATCATTTGTTCCGCCAACAAACCAATTTGCAACAGGTACATAGTTAACTGCTTTTCCTGCTTTTCTAATATGAGAGTATTCCCATTTTTCTAATCCATTAGCTGTGAAGTCAACTTTTTGTGGTTCACCGTAAATTTCTTTTACTTTTGTTTTGGTTGTTTTCTCTTTGGTAATATTTTTACCAACAGATTCACCTGGTACATCTTCAAGTTTGTCATTTCCAGTTTTTACTGCACATCCAGTTAATAATGATGCACAAAGAGCTAAAGCCACGATACTTAATTTTTTTGTCATAGATAATCTCCAATTTTTTATTTATAAACTTATTTATGAATAATAAATTTAATTTATGTATTATAAATTTTATTCAAGTATAAATCAAGTCAAATTTATATTTTTAACTAAAAATTAATAACTTCTGAGAAATTTCAAAAAAAAATAAAAAAACTCGCCGTAAATATACATTTTTTTGAGATTAGTAATTTGAGAAGTAACTAAAGGCAATTTATGAAAAAAACCATATTGTATTCAATGCTATTATGCTCATTAT
>RRZU011365401.1_pt1 | contig 25011 bp, 31 predicted proteins | sample 2165561 | NCBI WGS metagenome assembly RRZU01 (sample SAMN10456909, study PRJNA506462) | wastewater metagenome | isolation source: wastewater sludge | place: USA: Moscow, Idaho | reverse complement strand
TTTTTTCCGCGACTTTCTCTGCCTTTTGTATTAACTTATTTTCTCTCGTTTCTTCTTTTGCAAGGTCTGCTTTTGGCTGAGATTTGATTTCTAGAGGCAGGATATAGGGTTGGTTTTTATAATCCCAGTCACCATAGGTTTGCATAAACCATTCTGTTAGACGGTGGTTTAATTTTAAAAGAGACTTGTTCATTTCCACATTCCCAAAGTTTTCATGGGCTGCTTTATTTCGGTATTTTCTTGTAATATGTAAGATTTCCTTAATCTCTTTGGTGATCAATTCATCCATATAAAGGATTCTTATTTTATCTACTGCTGTTGCATTTTCATTGACGGAAATATCGTCGTATTTGATCATTAAATTGACGATGGTTTCTCCCATCATTCCTAGTTTTATAAGGGATGAATTTGAGTCACTATAGAGATACTTTTCCGCAAGGTTTCCAAAGTTTGCAAGAGCAGGAAATTTTTCTTTTAAAAAGTCAAAATTAGAGCTCATAGTGGCCTCCTTTCCTAAAAATAATGAGTTAGTATTATTATAGCATATTGGTATTTCTTATGACTTTTCTTCTATAAAACAAAAACTCCCCCTTTTCGGGAGAGTTTCATTTTTAGAACCTATTGTTATCCAATTCTTACAAGATTTTTCGCCTTTTCATCTTGCATAGATTCCATGCAACTTTTTTTCGCACTTTCGCGACGCATGGATTTAACTTTTATAACTAGAGGATTTTCACAAATAAAAAGCTCCCCCCTTCTGGGAGAGCAAAGTTTATTCTTTATTCTCGTTCTTTTATGGGAAAATCCGGCCAGTCGTCATACTCGTCATACTCGTCGTATTCCTCTTCTTCATCATGATCTTCATCCTCTGAATCATCCTTACCATAGTCATCAAACAAATCATCATAGGGATCATCTAAGTCCAAGCTGGCTAAATTCACATTGTGTATGCCGCCGGCTATTCCATAGCCTATAAAAGCTTGACTATAGTATACATCGTTTACGAATAAATAATCGCTTAGTTCTTCAAAGGTATGATCATTAAAATACTCTTCTAAATAGTCTGAATGGGAGTCAAACCCTGTTTCGTAGTTCTTTCCTTGTAGCATTTTATTCCATTCCTCTATGGGAATTTCATAACGGTAGTCTTTACTGTTTTTGTCTATGATTATTCCAGCTATGGTTAAGTTATTATCAATAAGATAGTAAAAAAAGATATCCTCAACAATGCGTATTATATAGGACACCAAAAAACAATTAACTGTCCAATCCTCCCGGAAGTTTTTAAGTTTCTCGACTTCTTCTTCTGTTATTTCAAAAATCAGGCAACCTTTATGATAGTTCCAATCATACTGATCTAAACCATACACTTGATTCGTTATTCCTATAAAAGCATCTTCCATACGATGCTCTACATCTAGGGCCCATTCGCCATCTACATAGAGTTCATAGACTCCATCTCGCTTTCTGCCTAATGTAAAATCATAAAGTGAATAGTATTTTACTCCCATAATATTACCTCCTAATAAAGTTCTTCTAAGACAACAATATCCTTGTCTTAGTCCGATAGTTCTTAAGCTCTTTATTGAAGGAAAATAATCATAACATAATCTTTCTTTCTATGCAATCGTTTTAAGAGAGGGAAAACTCCCCTTTTAGAAAATTTCCTTTAGTCATGGTAACGCATAATTTCTTTCATGAGACGGTCTTTCTCATCGGGAAGATATCCTTTTAGGCTGACTACATTTGCCGGATGGGTCGTATCAAAAAGGGTTCTTTTTTCTTTGTTCAGATTTCTTAAAAGAGTCATCGTTTCAATCAGCCTTTCTTTTCCAGAAGCCAGTTCAAATTCTTCCTTTTTTATTTTATTATCCAGTTCTGTTCCATGAAAAACCGTAAGATTCATAGTGTAGACCTTGTTTGTTTCAAATTGATTGATCATTTCCGCTGTGGCAAGGGCACTTTCCAGCGATTTCCCCTTTCCCGCCATACCGATTACAATGACTGTATTGAAAGGTATTTGCGCTTCATTGAGCTTTTTTGCTTCTTCAATGGCATCCTTGCTTGTATAGCCTTTGTTCATAAAATTCAAAGCTTCGTCATAGCCGGATTCGAAGCCCATATATAAAAGTCTTAAGCCTGAATGATGAAGAATAGAAAGCTCTTCCACAGTATATTTTTTTATACTTCTTACAGAGGCATAGGATGCAACACAGGCACAATAGGGAAGATATTTTCCAATCAGATCCAAGACTTCCTTCATTTTTTCATATCCGATGGATAAAGGGTCGCCACTTGTGATAAAGATTCTTTCTGTATAAAGGTCCATATTTTTCAGCTGGATTTCCACTTCAAAAAGTGGGACAATGCTGTAGGGATCATCACGATACATAGTGCAAAAGGCGCACTCATTGTGAGCACATCCGATGGTCACAGGAAGAAGGGTTGTTCTAATTTCATCTCGGGGAAAATATACATTTTCTTTCTTCATCATTATCACCTTTATTCTCTTTCATAATCGATAGGTCAATTATATCAGTTATTTGGATTTACTGCTAAAAAGCAGTGGATATCATCCAAAAATCTCCCAGAACGAATAGGTCTGGGAGATTGGAATTTTAGAAGATTTTACTGTTTACTCCCCTTCAAAAAAGGACTCAGGTGATAATAACTTTTTATGATCCTCCTGTGTCAATTCCACATTGATTTTAGAAACAACAGGAAGGTTTTCGAAGCGAGCGATAGGATAATTTGAATAGAGGAACATATCCAACTTCATTCCCTTTTTTGTGTTTCCTTGATAATGATATGCTACCTCCCCATCCTTTGGCAGTTTTTCGTACTTACCGTAAGGCTCTTTCTTTTCAAGATACTTTGTAACGAGATTGACTACCTTATCCAAATCTTCTTTTCTATCTGTTTCTAAAATCTCTTTACCTTCTTTGTCATATACTTAGATAACATCTCTTGGCGGAGGTGCCGGTTTTTCTTTCTTTTTCATACATCCTACTGCAAAGACTACAATACTCACCAATACTAGGATCTGACTCAAACGCTTTTTCATTTTTGCCTCCTTTGTCTCATTTCTTTTCCATTTTTATTTAATTATAGGGTTGATACCCCTTTTTAAGGCAAAGGACCTTCACAAAATAAAAAACACCCCTTAAAACGGTTAAAACCTCTAAAGCAGAAGGACTCTAGAGGTTTTGGGATGAAAAATTGTTTATATAGGATTAGTAGAAACAATTATTTCCAATTTATTAGCCTTTACCCTTCACTAAGGAAACGGCTTTTTGTACACAAAAGAATGAAGTCCAATAATTGAAACTCCTTCTCTTTGAGTAATATAATTATAAGCGGAACTTTGTATTTTTACATCCCCCATGTGGGGGATGTAAAAATTCTTTTTTTGTAGTGGCCTCCTATATTAACAGTCTATTATCCTATCAAGGGCAAATCTAGCGTTGACCCATAGATATTCTTCCCTGGGATCCTCTTCGAAACATTTTTTATAATGTTCTTTATAAAGATCATAGGAGTTCTCCTGAAAATCGGTACCCATATTTCGTTTATCCTTTAATTTGCATTGGAAACAGAGTCCACGCTCTTTATCTTCATACAGGTACATTTGAAGAACCTGTAAAGAGTAATTCGTGTCCAGCATCTCTACCATTCCGATTTTAACAGTTTCGACGATTTTATCATCCATCCCTCTTTCGAAGATCAAAATTTTTTCTGCCATCTCCTTAATTCCGTAGACTTTGCGAAATCGGTAACCAGCTTCCGCCAGACCTTTCATATCTTGGGTTTTAACCAGCTTCTCAATAATCTCTTCTCCCGTACCATACTCACAATTGACAAGGAAAAACTTATCTTCTACCCCATGGTACATAAAATCATAGGTCATCGTTAGCTTTGCACCGCAGTGTTCGCATTTTACTTTAAACAATGTCTGATCGAGAATTTTTTCTCGAAGGTCCTCGTCGAGCATGCTGTTCACAGTAGCTACTCTTATTAGCTCTAGCTCTTCTCCGCATTTCGGACACTTTGCCACTCTTTTTGTATTTTCCATCTCTTGCCACCTTATGGTTTTGATGGTTTCGCTTTCCTACATTCTTTCTCACAATGATTCCACAAAATCCAAACCTTCGTAAAAAACAACAAGATTCCCTCTTAATTATAGGGTCGTTAAAAAGCCCCTTGGAACTATTCTGTTTTTCTAATAGTGGAATTGTGCTAAGACCTGCTTTCCTCTGTATAAAATACAGTTCTCCTTTTGGACGGATTACTCCCTTGTATCCAAAAGTCGTTAAAAAGCAGTAATTAATCGAATCATTGATAAAAAAATCTAATAGAAAGCTCATTTAGAAAAGAGCTTTATTGAAGTGTCATTACTTTATATAATCCTTTCCCTTTGTCAACTGTTTTCCCCCAAAAAACATGTCTTTACTTTTCCTTCTTCTTAGATTCCTCTATACCTACACCTAATGCGGCTCCTATTGCAATACCGATGGCAATATTTTCCATCGCTATTCCCAAGGCAATCCCAATAAGAAGTCCTACTGCTATACCAGATCCATTAAATTTTTTCTTCTCTTTTTTCATCTCCATCCTCCTCTCGTAGAAACGGCGTGAAACTTTCGTTTTTTCCCCTGTTCCTCTTTTTCATAGTCTGCATTCCCTCTGGATAGTAATTTCTTTGGTTTCCTAGATATTCTTCCATACTGCTCTTTTCCTTTCGTATAAAACTATCTTTTTAATTTCTTTCTATACTCTACTCCTATCAGTATCAATGTTGGAACGGCTATGATTCCAGCTATAATTTGATAGAGGTCTTCTCTCGTTATCCAGCTGGCGATTACAAAGCCCATCATAACAATAAATAATATATTCTTTGCTTTTCGGATACTCATCCTTTTCACTTCCTCTTATTTCTATCTTTTAAATTAATTTTTTCCATTCGCTAAGCTCTTTCAGAGGGATGAAACCTCTTAGGCGCGGATCTATTTCCGAGACTCTTTTACACTGTTTATCCGTCTCTTTGACCCATTCTCAGATTCCCTTCCTCCTTTAATACATCCATCACGGTAGAAAGGGAATCTGCAGTCCATTGCTTATCTAGAGTGTCATACAGCCACCCCACCTACCCCTTTACACTAACAGAGGATTTTTCTTCTCTACATTCTTTAACAGCTTTACTGCAATCACAAATGTAATTCCTTCTGTTAGAGGCATCGTCCACCATATGGCTTCAAAGCCAAATACTGGAGGAAGAAGCAGTAAAAATATAGAGCATATGATAAATCCCCTTAAAAGAGAGATCACCATGGATTTTGTACTTTCCAGCATGGCTTGAAGGAAATAGCCGGCTACGATATTTATTCCCATTAAAAGAAAGGATATCCCATAAACTCTAAGAACAGCCGGTCCGATTTCAAGGATTTCTTTCGTTGCATCCATATAGGCAGAGAGAATCTCGCCGGGAAATGTTAGGACAGCCGCAGTAAAAAGAATCCCCATAACTCCTGAAGTCATCATCGCTAGATGAAGAGTCTCCTTTACCCGTCCTGTTTGGCCTGCACCTGCATTTATGGACACGATGGGCTGTATCGCTTGCCCTACTCCATAGAAGAGGGATTGGAAAATAATGGCAATACTCGCAACGGTTCCAAATACAGCCAGTTCATCTGCCCCTGCATATCTCATAATTTGTTTGTTAAAAAGTATCACCGCTACCCCAAAAGAGATATCGATTATAAAGGGAGCAAACCCCATAGATAGGACACGGAAAAGCCGGTTTTTAAGGTCGTCTATTTTCACAAATTTCAGCTGACATCTCTTCTGAAAGAAATAGCTTAAAAGGATAGAAAATCCAAGAAACTGTCCTAAAGCTGTTGCCAGACCTGCTCCTTCAATTCCCATATCCAGTCCGAATACAAAGAAAAGATCGCCGAATATATTAAAAATTCCCCCGCTCATATTTGCAACCATGGTAAGTCTGGGTGCTCCGTCGTTTCGAATAAAGGCTATCAATATTTGTCCTATCAGAAACAGTGGAAGAGCTGGAATCAACCATTTTGTATAATCCATGGCAAAGGGAAGCACTGTTTCGTCTGCACCGAAGAAGGTTAAAAACTCCTTTCGAAAAAGCACGAATACCACCGTGATGAAAAGAGCAGTGCCCACTCCCAGTATGAGAGATAAGGAAAAATAGCCGTCTCCTCTTTCTTTTCTTCCGGCTCCTCGATCATTGCCCATCATAATGGCTCCGCCAATCCCAAACAAAAGCCCAACACTAAAAATCAAAGTCCAAAGAGGCATGATTACAGACAAGGCGGCTGAACCCATGGGTCCTTCGTATTGTCCAGAAACGATCGTATCCACTGTAGCGTAAATAGATGAAATAATAGAGCTGCCAAAAGCAGTAAACAAATATTTCGCATAAAGTGATCTTAGATTGTCTTTTAATAAATTCATAATCGTCCTCCTTTTTGTCTTTTAATTCACAATATTTTTCATAGCAAGAATATTCTATCATGATCTACAAGCACTCACAACACCCTGAAAAGATATAAAAATTAGACAGAATTATTTATATAATCTAAGCGTCTGGTCCTATCCTCTAGTTGTTAATAGCTATACCTTCAGCACTCGCGGTTAAAGGTTAAGGAAAGTTATAGGAGAAAGGATAATACCGGATGAACCTGGTTTTACTCTAATATAAAAACAGCCCCTTAAAGGGGCTGTACATCTTACATGGCTTAAGTTCTGAACTTTATAACGATTCGAATTATATATTCATGTTTTATATATAGATTCCTGTATCATTTAAGGCTTCCAACTTTTCTAATAACGCTTGATTGAGTTTTGCATATCTTGGGTCAGAGCGTTCTCGGACTCTAGGAATATTGATAGGAATATCTGCCTCTATTCTCCCATGGTTCTTACTCATAAGAATAATACGATCTGCCAGATAGACTGCCTCATCTACACTATGGGTTACAAAGATAATGGTCTTTTTATGTCTTTCCCATATCCGTAAAAGTTCTTTCTGAAGCTGAATTCGTGTATGAGCATCCAATGCTCCAAAGGGCTCATCCATTAATACGACTTCAGGATCATTTGCAAGGGATCTTGCAATTGCCACCCTCTGCTGCATTCCACCTGAGAGCTGATGAGGATAAGATTTGCGAAACTTTGTCAGTCCTATGATTTCAAGATATTCATCGATAACAACTTTTCGCTCCTTTTTCGATACTCCTTGAAACTTTAATCCCATTGCTATATTATCCTATAAATTCTGCCAAGGCATTAAGGAGTAGTTTTGAAACGCCATTCCGATATCCTTTGTGGGAGCACAAAGAGGCTGATCCTTGAAGTATATTGTACCTTTTGTCGGTGTATCAAGACCTGCCAACATTCTTAAGAGTGTAGACTTTCCATATCCGGAAGGACCTACTAAACACACAAATTCATTTTCTTTTATTTCAATATCAGCATCTTTTATGACTAAGAGCTCGTGACCACCATCATCAAAAGACTTTGCCACTCCATCCACTTTATAGATATTTTTCTCCATTGAAAACCTCACTTTACATTTTTCTGCCACGAGAAATATCTGTCAGCTATCACTCGAAATATTCCGTCAAAAGCTGCACCTATCAGCCCAATGCAAATAATTCCAACGATAACTAAATCCATTCTAGATAGCTCATAAGCATGGGTAATCAAATAACCCAGTCCGCTCATACTACCTGGAAGCATCTCCGCTGCGACTAAGCATGCCCATGCCGCTGTCAAACCAGACCGAAGGCCGTTGAAAATATTGGGCCCTGCTGCAGGCATTAGCACATGAAAAAAGATATTCTTTTGATCTGCACCTAATACTTTAGCACTTTCAATATAAGCCGTTCGTACATTTGCCACCCCAAACATAGTATTTCCCCATATAGGAAAAAAGGCGCCTAGTACTATTAAAAAAGTCATCGAAAGTTTAAAATTATCCATGATCGCAAAGTTTGCTCCATAGTCCATACTGAGTATGGTTGCCATACTGCTCACACCGAACCATCCTAATACTAATGGTCTCCAGGCAATTGCCGGAACTGGTTTAAATAGAGATAGAAAGTTCTCAAAGAAATATTTTATATTATCAAAATATCCCATTAATAGTCCTAAAGGAATTCCTATTACAATGGCAATGAGATAGCCCATAAAAACACGAACTAGACTGTAAAGAATATTTTTGGGAATACTTCCTATCCCTACAACATCTGTAAAGGGCTCTAAGAAATGCTTTCCCACTGTTGTTACTGTAGGCAGCACAGCATTATTCCCAATCCTCCTTGCTATCAGCTCCCATACCACTAGAAATAAAATGGGCAGAATTATAGACAGCAGATTTTTATGGATTTTATTTCGTCTCTTCATCGTATAAAGAGGGCTTTCCTTCGAAAGCCCTTCCTCCTCTCTCCTATTCGATTACTTATTAGGATTTACTTTCTCTACATAACTGAAGTCGAAAATCTCATCCTTCACTTCATCAAAAGATTTATCTTTAAATCTTCCGGTAAATTTACCCATTTCCGTCATGGCATCATAGTATGTCTTCATTCCATTTGTAAAATTATCATTTACTTTCGTGGAGTAGGTTGTATCGTTTTTCATCAATATATCCTTCTCTAATCCTAAATAAGAAGTAAGAGTTTGTGCTGTATTCTCTCTTTCATTTTGTGCATAATCATGAATATCTGTCGCTACCTGAACCATCGCTTCTACTACTTCTGGATGTTTTTCCTTGATTTCATTTCGAACATTCATTGTACAGCATGGGAAATCTACCCACTTGCCATCCGGAAGCTCATCTAGTGTAGCTATCGTTTTACCAACCCCTTGTGCTTCTGCATTTTGAGGATTAGGAACAGGACCTGCCCATAGCTCTACCTGCCCTGAACTCATAGAAGGAATCAGATTGCTGATGCCTTTTAAATCCGTCATAACAACATTTGCTTCATGATCAGCAGTATCTTCCGTCACCTTTATTCCCTGATCTCTTAAAGCATATTCTAATACAATTCGAGGGCTGCTGATTGGAGAATGGTAGCCTGCAGAGATTGGTTTATCCACGTCTTCTGCATGATCGCATAATTCGTCAAATGTATTATATGGCGCATCTTTTGCAGCTACGATAGCTACCCCTCCACTTTGAATTGGACAAAGAATGCTGCAATCTAAACCTGCATCGTAAGCAGTCATATAAGCCGTACTGGATCCGTAAGACATATCCATGTGGCCTTGATTCATTAATGTTACAGATTCTGACGCACCCTTAACTAAGATAAAGTTCATCTTAGCAATCGTTTTTCCATCCTTTACTAGTTCTAACTGCTGCTCGTTAATTGGTTTTAGATGAATATCATTTTTCTCAAATAATTCCGGTTTCAGGAATGCGAGCTGCATATTTCCTGTATGTAATTCGTTGCTCCACCCAACAGTTATTTCTGGTACTTCTCCCACTTCCTGAGTGTTTTCTGTTGTTTGGTTTGGAGCTTCCTTCTTTCCTCCATCTGAACATGCTGTGACCGTAAACAGCATTAAAAATATCAATAGAAGAATTCCCCATTTTTTATTTTTCATCTTCTCCTCCTTTAATTTTTCATTGTCTATTAATATATACAATGACTGTTTTTTTATAGCAAGATGTTTCTTATTGCTTAACTTCTCAATATTCTAGGTATTCAATCAAGCACTAAAAAACGGAGGTCCATACTTAGTATCGATCTCCGTTTAAACTTTTATATGTTTTTTTGTTCCATTTTGATTTTTTATAATTTTCCCTTGAGTGAATGTTTCTGCTATTCTAATTTAATATTCCAAAACGATAACCTTGGTCCTTTAAATATTTTATTACGGAAGAGAGGGAATCTGCAGTTAACTGTTTATCTGCGGAATCATGGAGAAGAATAACGGCAATATTCGTGTTTTCTGATTTCATTAATGTTTTCTTTAAATACTCTACTTGTCCTTCCGGCGAAGTAGGTCGGTCTCCTCTCCTTAGACTGTCTCCTACCTGTGAATTCCAATCAATCCACTCAACACCGTCTTCGTAAAGCAGTATATCCGATTGGTCTACTCCTTCCCACCAGAAATGGCCTCCAGGATAGCGGTTCACTTTTGTATCAAAGTCCGATCCCAGCACCTTTTTCAGTGCATTCACAGAGTCTTCATTTTCTTTTAAAATTTGCTTGGGATCTGCTTTTTTATTTGGATACAGTAAAGTATAATCATGGGTAAATGAGTGGGTTCCTATACCATGACCCTCCTTCACAATTCTTTCGAGGACCGGTTTGTTATTCTCGTCGATATAACTGCCAATAACAAAAAATGTTCCAGGAACCTTTTCTTCTTTCAATGTGTCTAACACTTTCGGTGTAATTTTATGGTTAGGCCCATCATCGAAGGTTAGAAAAGCTATTTTTTCATCAGGATAATGGCTTATCCCTTCTAATTCTTCCCGGACCTTTTTTGTATCATAAGTATAGGCATCCGCAGCCCAATTATGATTTTTCTCCGGCTTCAAAGCAGCAGGATCTTCCGGAATATCTTCCCGTATTTCTTTTCTATTCTCTTCCAATTCTTCTCCTGCTTTTACCGTTTCTGTCTCTATCTCTGTCTGTGAACTCTTAAGATTTTTCTGATTCGAATTTCTTAACAAATAAAATCCTATGAGCCCTAGAACGAGAATCAATAAGACTCCTATCGCCTTTTTCCCTTTATTCATCCTTTCCTCCCTATACTTAACCTGCTTCTATTATATATCGGAAAAGAATTTATTTCATTTTCTGAATAAAGAGCATTTTACTAACCGCCAATGAACCTTGCCAATCTCTTAATACATCCTGTGGGATCTCTTCTTCTCCCCAAGTCCAGTTTACCGGCCAAATTCCTTCTTCCCCAAAACTTTCCTCGATATATTCTACATAGAAACGACAGATTTCACGATTTTTTTCATAATATTTTGAATCCTTGTCCTTTATATAAGCATCTGGTGCCCTATAATAGAGATTTGCCTTATACTGGTCCGGCTTTTGGTCAATAGCATGATAAATCCAGCAGCCCATCTTCTCATAAAATTCCTTTGGTAAAAGCTTTTGAAGTCCTGCTTGTTCCAAATCTTCTTCAAGTGAAACAAAACAGCTCAGCTCATGGCGTTCCGGTTCGTAATCTGCTTTAAGAATCACAGCCACCATCTTATCTAAAGCTTTCACTGCAGCAAAATAAGCTTTGGAGTCTTGAGGTGCGGTTCTTAATAAAAATCCGATCAATCCAGCTGTCGGATTATAACCGAAGCTTTTATCTTCTTTACTCTCCCACCATGGCGCATGGGGATATTCATCCTTCTCAGAAACAGCAGCCCTCCAGCGCAAACCGTCAAAATAAGGCGTTTCCATAAGATACTTCGTTATTCGGTCTATCATGCCTTTTGCAAGATCGGGAAAATCCAGTTCTCGTAGAATTTCGACCGCAAAAAACGTTGCAGCAGGGGTGGAATAAGGGCTTTGATTATCTGGTTCCAATCCATAAGCAAAGCCACCGTCTTGATTTTGATAAGAATAGAGTGCTTTTAGTACCTCCTCTGCTGGACCCTCTTCAAAATGATAATTCCATCGGGCAACATCCAGATAGCGTCCTTTTCGGAATAGGTGTTTTCTAATATTACGCAGCTTCTCTCCGGCCATTTTTTTCTCCTTTCCCTAAAACAGGTACTTATTGAGTTTTTTTATTTATACCCCTATCCGCCATAATAAAGGACAGGTCCATCTAGTATCCTTGCGTTCTTTTCGAAGGAAAGAAAAGAGCTCCTTATCCAGGGGAACAAAAACTGCCGATTTGTCGACAGTTTTCGATAGCATTTAAGATTGATTTCTTTCTTCTTTTATTCTTCCACTTTCGTCACAAGAGGTTTTCCATCGGCATCCAGCATTACTGTGAGACCTCCGCCGTATCCGTCATAATGATAAAGGTAGTTGACTCCCGTTTCTTTATCAGCCAAAATCTGAGTTCCTGCTGTAAACCGGCTCTCTTCAAAGGACACGATAAATCGATTTTCTTTTTTCGCCATGGATTAGATTCTATTCTAATTCTTTTAAGAGAGCTTTCATAAATGCTGGAAGATCTTCCGGTTTTCTGGATGTGATAAATCCTTGATCCACTACTACTTCCTCATCGACCCAATCGGCTCCTGCATTTTTCATATCATCTTTTATCGTTGGTGTTGATGTCAGTTTTACTCCCTTAACCACATCTGCGGAAACTCCTACCCATCCTGCATGGCAAATCATCGCAATGGGCTTTCCTGCTTCCTTAAATTCTTTCGTGAGACGAAGAGCATCTTCACTGGTTCTGATTTTGTCTGGTGCATAGCCGCCAGGGATAATCAGTGCATCATAGTCTTCGGCTTTCGCATCAGAAAAAGCGAGATTCGCTTCCTTTTCAAAACCGTTTTTGCTTTTGAATGTTCCTTTTTTTGGTCCTGCTACATCGACATCGTAACCTGCTTCCTGAACTCTGTAAAAAGGATATATAAACTCTCTATCGTCAAATACATCTGCTGTAAATATTAATATTTTCTTCATGAAATCTCCTTTCGGTTCTCTCTTGTTTTGGCTTTCCTATGATTTTTACCCGAATATTCCTTTTTTAAAAATATAATCTGTTTTTCTTCCTATTTCACAAAAAAGGCAGGTCTCCCTGCCCATGGCTGATAAGAATGAAAAAGGGTTTTTACGGACAACCCTTGAAGAAACGCATATCTTGTATCTTCCCAGCTCCCCTTCTATCACACTTATTTTTAAAGTTTTATATCATCGATTTTTGCAGCTAGTATAAAATCATTTAAGTGAAGACCTTTGATTTTCGCTGTATAAAGCTGGATCTTGACCCGTCCCCAGGATAGATGGATATTCGGATGATGCCCCTCTTCTTCAGCGATCGCTCCTACTTTATTCGTAAAATCGAGAGCCTCAGCAAAGTCTTTAAACTTAAATATCTTTTCTATTTTTTTATCCTCAATATTTTCCCAGCCTTCTACTTCTTTTCGATGCTCTTCTATTTCGTCGTGTTTTAACGGATCGGCTCCTTCACTGCAGGGTACACATTTACTATCTTTTAATTTTGTCATAATAATCCCTCCTTTAAAATCATTGATACCCTTTTCCGATTCTCTTATAGAGGGAACTTCTCCTCTTTATTCTCTTTGTTTTATAGATATAAGTAAATTTCTTAACATAAGAATATTATTGGACTTCTTCTCTTTCTTATAATTTCCCTTTATTTCTTATTGGAGTATAATGAAAACAGATATATCGTTAACAAAGAATACCTGTTTTGAAAAGAAAGGAGCACAAAATGAAAGCAATTATGTCAGTTATCGGTCAGAATCACCCGGGCATCGTAGCCTGTGTATCAAAGGAATTAGCAGAATTTAATGTGAATATCGTAGATATTTCCCAGACACTTATGGATAAATATTTTACGATGATTCTTCTAGTGGAAGCAGAAGACCTAAAAATTTCCGAGATACAAAAGAGGATGAACGAAGTCAGAAAAGAACAGCATATCGAGATCCGTATCCAGGCTGCTGAGACCTTTGATGCTATGCACCGAATTTAGGAGGGTATCATGATTGGTAGAGAAAAAATACTTGAAACCATCCGTATGTTTGAAGAGGAAAATTTAGATATCCGAACAATTACCATGGGGATTTCTCTTCTGGATTGTATCGACAGCGATGGGGAAAAATGCAGAGAAAAGATCTACAATAAGATCCTTAGTAAGGCGGGAAATCTTGTAAAAATTGCCGCTGAAATCGAAGAAGAATACGGAATTCCGATCACAAACAAACGTGTATCCGTAACTCCGATAGCGATCATCGCCGGATCCTGCGGCGAAAAAGATCTGGTGCCCTTCGCGAAAACATTAGACAAGGCTGCAAAAGAGATCGGAATCGACTTTATCGGGGGATATTCGGCCTTAGTAGAGAAAGGTTTTACGCAAAGTGATTTGAATCTGATTCATTCCATACCAAAAGCCTTGGCTCAAACAGACCGGGTCTGTTCTAGTGTCAATATCGGTTCGACAAAGGCTGGGATCAATATGAATGCTGTAAAAACCATGGGTGAAATCATAAGGGAAGCGGCTGAAGAAACAGCGGATGCAAATGGGTTCGGCTGCGGAAAGCTTGTAGTATTTGCCAACAGCGTAGGAGATAATCCTTTTATGGCCGGTGCTTATCACGGTATAGAAGAACCGGATGTAGAAATTCATGTGGGAATCTCCGGTCCCGGTGTTGTGAAAAGAGCTGTTGAAAAGGTAAAAGGGGAACCTCTAGATGTAGTAGCGGATACCATAAAAAAAGCAGCCTTTAAAATCACAAGAATGGGTCAGCTTGTGGGAAATATTGCTTCCCAAAGATTGAATGTTCCCTTTGGAATTGTGGACTTAAGTCTTGCACCTACCCCTGCCATTGGCGATTCTGTAGGAGAAATCCTAGAAGAATTCGGCTTAGGTGTTGTAGGGACCCACGGAACAACGGCTGCCTTGGCGATTTTAAATGATGCGGTAAAAAAAGGAGGCGCCATGGCATGTAGTCATATTGGCGGATTATCCGGCTCCTTTATTCCCGTATCCGAAGATCATCGTATGATCGATGCAGCTGAAAAAGGACAGATCACCTTAGACAAATTAGAAGCGATGACAGCCATCTGTTCTGTAGGCCTTGATATGATTGCCATCCCTGGAGATACACCTGCAGCGACAATCTCTGCAATCATTGCAGACGAAGCTGCAATCGGTGTTCAAAACCATAAAACAACAGCGGTACGTATTATTCCGGCGATTGGTTTGAAAGAAGGAGAAAGCGTAGAATTCGGAGGACTTTTAGGATCTGCACCGGTTATGCCCGTCCATAAAGAAAGTTCTGAAGACTTCATCAACCGAGGCGGAAGAATTCCTGCACCTATTCATAGTTTCAAGAACTAGTTAGGAAAAGTGAATCGCAGGAAGAAAGAAATGTGTTACTGCTTCTGAAAAAAGGATTATTTAAAAAGATGCAGATAAAAAATCGGCGATAAGCAGTTCGCCGATTTTTTAAGTGTTCTTATAGATATAGAAGATTGATAAAATCATGAATAAACGAACAAACGAACCCCTGACCCCGCAACAGGTACTGACCCCGCTGATCACATTGAAAATCTATTAAGCGGGTATCAACGTATCTTTTCCTTAAATTATCAAATAATGAACGGTAGTTTTCTTCTAAAGAAAAATCATTATTAATATAGGGCTTATAGACATTCATTTTATCTCTCGGGTCCTATTTATCAGCTCTTCCACTATGGTAACAGAATTATCTGTATTCTCCAGCTCCTGTGCATCTTGCAGATTTCTTTTTACGGTAAGCAAGTCTTGTAAGATGTCATCATGCAAAAAGGCCGCCATCCGCTCTTTATAGATTTCTTCTTTTTCATAATCTCTTATGTTTTGTATTAGTTTATTAATTGATTTTATATCTTTCTCTTCCTTTGTATTTCGAAGAATATGAAGTAAATGGATTTCCTTATTTATCATAAACAGAGAAGAAGTTAATATTCCTATATAAGAAAGAACGAGCAAATCATCTCTTAATAAGTACGCAAGCACTCCGAATACCATAAGTACTATTATAAACAAACCTATTTTTCCTCTGTCTTTATTTTTATTTGTGGGTTTTCTAGCTGTACAGACAGAAAAATGTAGTAAGCATAAAATTGAATTTAAATAAATAAAAAACAAATAGCCTTCTCCAATAATAGATTCCTGCCCGACCAGTTGTACAAGGATATAGATTATGTTGATTCCTACAAACAAGAACATTTTTGTCTTAAAATGAGTACCATAATTTCTAAATAAATAGGAATTACGAATTAGCATAATCAAGGGTAAATAATAAATAAAGAAAAATATGATATTTGCCGCTACAAGTCTTATTATTTCATGAGTAAAGATCCCTTTAACAAGTAATATTGGTATTATGAGTAGGAGTGCAAATGGATAGGTATGCTTATGAACCCTTAAAACACCTTGGGTAATTGTCCGAATAGACAAATCAATACTCACAGTAACTATAAAAAATTGGATTATTTCCAGTAGTATCAATATTAATTCAGACTTTGAAAACTCCCTAAAAAATAAATAGGATGTTATCAGAGATACTCCTAATGCATATTGATTAAGGATTTTATTGTTTTTTGCATTTTGTATGATGGAAATATAAACAAAATATAAATGAAATATACTAATCAGCATTAAAAAAGGTTTTATATAACTACCATCTTCCACTAAAAAATAGATCGTTAATATCATAAGAAGCAAAGGATTTCTTAGAAGGCAAAGTCATCCTAACGTCAGGTCTTGGAATCGTAACATTGATTCTGACCGCCTTTCTTATCTACAAAGTAAAGAAATCAGTCGATGAACAAATATGAAAGGCTATCATTATGAAAAGAATCCTACTATTAATATTATTGTTTTTCTTAATAAGTAATACCGTTTATGGAATGGATTATATAGATATCAACGAAACATCACTACCTGTTGAAGAAGGAGGCACGATTGTTCTTCAGGAAGAACAAAATTCTAGTACTATCATTTCTGCAGCTGATAATCCCAATTCATGGAAAAATGATTTCAGGAGAATAATAGATTCTTACGATATTGAAACCGGAAACACATTTCTAATCTCCTCATCTATTAATATAAATAATGTCATAGCATCGCGAAATGGGAATCAATCCGGAAATCTAGAACATAAACTATGGAAATGCTATCGTAAAAAAGGTAAAACGATGATCTCCAGCCTAAAAATTGAAATGGAAAGGTAGATTAAAAAAGATCTTCTATCAGCAAACATTATTGCGATAGAGGATCTTTTTCCTAGTGTTATTCTTTATTAAAAATACGCAAAAACAAAAGCCTGCTCCGGTTATTTCTAGAATGGAAAGTTAAAAATAAAAAGAGAGAAGATTCCTTTTATCTTCTCTCCTCTCCCAATCCTCTAAAAGAATAATTTTTAAATTGAATGACTTAAAATTATTTCTTAGAAATCCTAGCGATTTTAAGATAACCCCTCCTTGTCGAGGATGTCTGAGCGAAACGTAGTGCAGCGAGTTTTGCAGACCCTGAGGATTTTCTTGAAAGAGCGTGGATTTCTTGAAATTATTTTCGGAATGGAAAGTTAAAAATTATTCGACCTTCTGCCCTACTAATGCACACATGATCATCCCGACAATAATAAGCACAAGCCCTATAATCCCTATGGCTTGAGGAGCTGGATCTTTTAAAACGAGAATTCCGATTAAGAAGGTGAAGATGACTTCACCACATTGTGTTGCTTCGATAACTCCCAGCTGCACCGGATTGTCTTTTACCATGTCCGTCGCCTGGAAAAACAATATGGTAGCGATAACTCCTGAAAAGAGAGCTACGAAAAAGGACTGTGTCAGCTGGCCACTAGAAGGAAATCCTGCCTGCCCCCAAGCAAAGGCGGATACTATTAGCCAAAAGGGCATACTCATAAGGGTCATTCCGAAAACTCTCTGGATTGTTGTTAAATCTTCTCCCACTTTTTGCATCATTTTTCGGTTTCCTAAAGGATAAGAAAATGCAGCTATTAAAATAGAAAAGAATGCCATCAAAGATCCTGCTACACTTACTGTAGTGGCATTTTCTACTTGAAGGAGAAAAACACCCAGGATAATCAGTACGGAAAAAACCAGGGGTTTTTTTGGCAAGGGCATTTCGAAAAGAGGTGTCAAAAGCATACCGCAGACGATAGTCAGCTGCCACAAAGCTGCGACCAGCCACGATTCTCCGAAAACAGAGGCTAAGGTCACGAAGAGATAAAAAAACCCGAACCCTATAGTGCTATAAACAAACCAGAAAACCGTATTTTTTTTAATAGAAGCAAATACAGGTCCCATTTGTTTTTTTGGTGCTAATAAAAGATAGAGCATGGGAAGCATAAAAATATATCTCAATGAAGCACTCCACAAAAAGTGTCCTCCTGATAAATTCATACTTCTGTTTAATATAAAGGTAAAGGCAAAGAAAAAAGAGGCTGCCACTCCTAATACTAAGGATTTTTTCATACAATCGACTCCTATTCTAAATAAATTCTTCAACTATCGTAACATATTTCCTCTAGAAAAAAAGAATTTTTGGTATTAAAAAAGGCTTCTCCCAAAAGAGCAGCCATTTTTTTAAGTTTTCAAGTTTTTCCCATGTCTCTTCCTAGTTTGTTTTTAGATTTATTTCACCCGCTTCTGTTTTTAAATCTAAAAAGGTAGGGTATTTGTTCTCATCTTCTTTCAAATCTCCTTCTTCTCCGTTGATTAGAATCGTGCCCATTTCTGTTTTTGCACTGATCCCGATCTCTTTACGAGATTGATCAAGCTGAACGCCAATCGTTCCCATTTCCACTTTCAAATTATTTCTGCCAAACATTTTGCTTTGGGAAATATTCGTTTCTCCCATTTCAACTTTTATATCAGAGCCTTTGATTTCGCTTTCTGTTAGATCAAAGGTTCCCATGTTTACTTGTGTATCTAGTTTTTCGATCACGCTATTATTAATCGTGCACTCACCTGCTCCTACCTTATTTGTAAATTCCTTTATCCGGCTGCCTGTAATTTTTCCTTTCCCCATATTGAGATCAATGGCAGCTTTCTTTAGGTCTACATTGCTGATTTTTAATACTCCCATCTCTTCTTTGATATCGATGGTTTTTCCATCCGGTACTTTGATTTCTAAAAGAAGGTACATGCCTTTTCCGTTTTTTCCTACCAGGTCTTCAGAATACTTGTTTTGTGTAATGGACAAAGTATTCTTTTCTTCCTTGATAGTTAAGTTTTCTTCTTTCCCATTTTCTAAAACAGGATAGGTATAATCTAAATAGAAGGAGCTGTCTTCTGATCTGGAGATTATAACATTATAGAATTCAAATTTTCCTTGTAATTCATCGATACTATCTATGGTCTTTTCTTCTCTTTTAAGGGTAAAGCCCTTAACATTATTATTTTTAAAAGACTCTTCTGCTTCTTTTGCGCTGTCAAATTCAAAATACTCGCTCTGGAATCCTCCATCTGAATTAAATCCCCAGGAATACTGGGTCACTTCACCTGTTAAATAGGTTCCAAAAAGAAGCAATACCCCCGCTATTATCAAACCCAATCCGATTTTTATACTTCTTTTCATTGATCTCTCCTCCTTAAGCGAATAGATACCTCTCTACCGATGGCAACTACAACAAAACGTATAAACTCTATTAAAAGAATTGCTGCACCAGATGCTAATAAGGCTCCCCCGAAGAAAAATAACTTCGTCATAAGATTTACATCTATAAAAAACAGAGATACCAGCGTTCCTGCCGCCGCAAAAACAAGTCCTATCGCTGCTGCCCCAATCCCTATTATAATTCCTGCAATCCCTACTATAATCGGTAATGCTATAGGAGCTGCGAGAAGTGCGAGGAGTAGAATAATAAGAGTATTGTCCTTTCTCTTATACTCTTTGGTAATTTCTCCGCCTCTAAATTCCAGATTCATATCCGTTAAAATATCCAAGGCGATTTTCTTTGGATCCTCACAATTTTCAGGAACCTGCATCTCTCGGAAACACCAGCCTCGTCAAACATCTCCCCATAATACTGGAGAATATCCATTTTCTCATCCTCTGACAATCCTCTTAGATACTTATTCAGTTGAGCTATATATTCTGTTCTAGTCATTCTCTCCACCTCCCACAACTTCATCGATTAGATCTTTATATATTTTCCAGTCCTTGCGATAACGCTTCAGTTCTTTTCTTCCTTCTTCTGTGATCGAGTAATATCTTCTGTTTCTCCCGTCAAAGGCTTTATCATAGGTCGTTAGAAAATGATTCTTCTTTAATCTTCGTAAAACGGGATACAGGGTAGATTCGGATAAACTTAATGTAATCATCAATACTTGATTTAATTCGTATCCGTAGGTATCTTCCTTTTCGACTACTGCTAATACACAAAAATCCAGCACTAATGCTCCAATAGGAAACGCCATAATATATCTCCTTTCTTACCTTATTTCTTAAGTATATTATGCAACGTATAGTATTGTAGTCAAATAAATATTGTGTAAAGAATTATATGGACTAAAAAAACTGAGAGAATCTCTCAGTTTTTTTCATTATTCTACTATTTCTTCAAAACGATAATTCACAAGTTTCTTTAAATCTTTCGGCTTCATCTCGATCTGATCACCGATTCTTCCTGCACTAAAAAAGATCTTTTCTTTCTCTTCTGCACTTTTATCGATAAACGTTTTAAAACTTTTTTTCATCCCAATAGGAGAACATCCCCCATGAACATAACCTGTTAAGGGTAGAAGCTCTTTCGCCTTTATCATTTCAATTTTCTTTTCCCCGCAGGCTTTTGCTCCCTTTTTTAAGTCCAGTTCTCCTAAAACAGGAACCATAAACACATAATAATTCCCAGTTTTTCCTACCGTAACAAGGGTTTTGAAAACAGTTGAAGGGTCTTGATTTAAAGCCTTGGCAACCTCTTCGCCGCTAACCGCACCTGTGTCCATATAATTATGATGAGTATAAGGAATCTTCTTTTGATCCAGCATCCTCATAACATTTGTTTTATCTTCCATCTATTTATCGCCTCGTTTCCTAATACTATCCATCTCCCTCTATCATAAAACCAATAAAAAAGAAGATCAAGGGGTTGAAATAAGTAATTCCAGATTAGGACTTGAGGGTCATAGAGGAAAGAAAAGGCGATATTCTTAACCTCTTCCACCCTATCCTCATACTTTCTTTTCTCTTCTTACTGCCTTCGCTATACTTTAATCCCCAACGATTATAAACCATATCGTTACATGCTTAACAAAACGAAAAAACGAAAGCCTGACCCGGTCTTTATCCTTTTAACACCCTCATTGAATTGAGTATCGCCACGACCGCTACTCCCACATCGGCGAAGACGGCTTCCCACATGGTGGCAAGTCCCCCGGCTCCTAGGATTAGAACGGCAATTTTAATAACCATGGCAAGGACTATATTTTGAATAACGATTGTCTTTGTTTTTTGGGCAATTTTAATGGCAGAAAGGATCTTTGAGGGCTCGTCTGTCATAATGACGATATCGGCTGCTTCGATGGCTGCATCGGATCCTAAGCCGCCCATAGCGATACCGACATCGGCTCTAGCGATTACAGGAGCATCATTGATTCCATCTCCAACAAAAGCCAGCTTTTCTTTCTTTCCTAAATGAGATTCCAGTTCTTCTAGTTTTTCAACTTTTTGATCCGGTAGAAGTTCTGCATAGACCTTATCCAGCCCTAATTCTTTGCCGATCCTTTCTCCCACTTTCCTATTGTCTCCGGTAAGCATTGCCAATGTTTTAATTCCTTGTTTTCGAAGTCCTTTTATGGCTTCTTTTGAATCTTCTTTCATTTCATCGGAAATAATAATGTATCCTTCTTCTTTTCCATCAATGGCAATATAAAGGATTGTTCCAATGGTTTCTATCTTGGAAGGGCCTATCTTATTCATCGTTAGAAGCTTTTCGTTTCCCACTAAAATATTTTTTCCTTGAAGGGCGATCCGTATCCCATGCCCAGGAATTTCTTCATAAGCTTCCAAGTCCTCCTTTGTAAAGGAACCTCTCTCTTCTAAGATCGAAAGGGCGATTGGATGAGTAGAATAGCTTTCTGCTTGGGCTGCGAATTCCAATAATTCTTCTTTTGAATACTTTCCATGGCTTTCGATTTCGGTTACTTTAAAATTCCCCTTTGTCAAAGTTCCTGTTTTATCAAATACGATTGTTTCAACATCGTTTAATGCCTCTAAATAGTTGCCTCCCTTTATTAAAATCCCGTTCTTTGATGCTCCTCCGATCCCTCCAAAAAAGCCTAAGGGAATCGAGATCACAAGAGCACAAGGACAAGAAACTACTAGAAAGATTAAGGCTCTATAAATCCAAGGCGAGAACGCTTCCCCTAAAAATAAAGGAGGAAGGATCGCTAGCCCCAATGCAAAAAACACGACAATCGGCGTATAGACTCTGGCAAATTTTGTAATAAACTGCTCGGTAGGTGCTTTTTTACTTCCCGCATTTTCTACTAAGTCAAGAATTTTTGCGAGAGTTGAATCCTCATAGGACTTTGTTACTTTTATTTTCAAAAGACCATTTTTGTTGATCATACCCGAAAGAACTTCATCCTTTATTGAAACGTCTCTCGGTAAAGATTCTCCCGTAAGAGCGGAAGTATCCACAGAAGAGACTCCTTCTACTATAAGACCATCTAAAGGAACTTTTTCTCCAGGTTTTACTAGTATAAACTCATCTATTTTGACTAATTGGGGGTCTACTTTTTCAATCCTATCGCCTACTATTCTATTTGCAAAATCCGGCCTTATCTCCAGTAGTGAGGAGATCGACTTTCTTGAATGATCCACCGCCTTATCCTGGAACATTTCTCCCACTTGATAAAACAGCATTACCGCTACTCCTTCTGCATATTCGCCCACTGCAAATGCTCCAACAGTCGCTATGGACATAAGAAAGTTCTCATCAAAAACCTGACCCTTTAAAATATTTCGAAGGGCTGTCATCAGCACTTCCCCTCCTGCCAGAATATAAGCGGCTAAAAAAATGATGAGACGATAGGGACCTCTAAAATCAAAAAGAATTCCGATTGCAAAGAGAATTCCTGCTGCAATAAGTGGTAGATACTCAAATTTTTCCTCTTCTTCCTCCACCTTCTCTTTATGCCATTCTTCTACTGTAGTCTGAGGCTCAATAGCGGCAACCCTTTTTTTCACTTCTGGCAGTATTTCTTCCACATTTGTAGAAGAATTTACTTTTAAAACGAGTTTTTCGTTTACAAAATCAACGGTCGCTTCTTCGACACTTTCTATCTCATTAATGGAAATCTCCATTTTATCTGCACAGTTTGCTCAGCCAAGACCTCTTAACCGAAAAACAGAAATCTCTTTTTCCATTATTTTTTCTCCCTAATATGTTCCAATCCCATATCTAAGATCTTTTCAATATGGTCGTCATCCAGGGAATAGTACACCACTTTTCCCTCTCTTCTATTTTTTACAAGACGAGTCTGCTTTAAAACCCTGAGCTGGTGAGAAATTGCCGATTGGGTCATATTTAGTAAAAAAGCGATATCGCAGACACACATCTCCGCTTGCGATAATGCCGATAAAATTCGAATTCTTGTTGAATCGCCAAATACTTTAAATACTTCTGCCAATTCAAAAAGCTGTTCTTCTTCCGCCATAGAAGTTCTTACCTCTTCCACTATATCCTCATGGATTACATCACAACTGCATCTTTCAATTTCTTTTTCTTTCGACATTATGGCACCTCTCTTATATGATCATTTGAATACTTGTTCATATGTATATAATAAATGCAGCTTTTTATCTTGTCAATACCTTAAAATAAAAATATAAGAATACAGCTCTCGCCGCTCCGTAGAAGAATAGATTCTACAATAATATCCTTTGGTTTCTGCTGATCCTTTTCGCCTAGGTATCTTGGGATAAAAGAAGAGGTCTCTGTTCCAATGGCGTCAAAGATTGCCAAATAAACCATCATAATACTATTTGCAATACCGCTAGGCCAAATGGCAGTGTACCTATCTTAGCAATTAATAATATATCAACACATCCTACTAGTGCAGGAAGGATTCTTTTCAATAGCTGCGGGTAATCCCAGATCTAAAAAGACAATCTCACCGACATTATTAATTGCAGAACCTACTGCAGTCTTCTCCTTCTTCGGTCCTGATTTGAATCGATTTCATATGGCGATCGCTTTCGACATTCGATTAATAACTTTTTAGTTTCTTGATGTTTCTAATTAGTAACCATATTCCCTCCTTCCCCCTAGGAAGTTTTTTTGTTTTATACTCATCTTTTAAAAACCGCAAGTCTTGATCAAAAAAATTTACAAACATTTTACAAAAATCATATTGACAACTATCGATATGTATTTTATACTACACATAGATAGTGATCAATGAAAGGGGTGGAATCATGAGTCTAGACTATTTAGGAATTTCTACAACATTAAAGGTTTTAACAGATTCTAACCGTCTAATGATAATAGATATGCTTTCTTGTGGTGAACTGTGTGCTTGTGAAATTTTAGAAAAGCTAAACATTACCCAGCCTACCCTTTCTCATCATATGAAAATACTTTGCGAATCTAATCTTGTAAATTGCCAAAAAGTAGGAAAAAACATCTACTATCGTTTAAATGAAGAAGGAATTGAAAATTTAAATAATTCTCTTCAAGAAATCTTTCAAGAAACGACAAACTGTATCTGTAAATAATAGATCTTCTTTGGAAGATTCTATTTTTTGACTATCATATCGATAGTTATCTATATGACTTAGGAGGAATGAGAATGAGTTCGAACAAATCACAAACAGGGGGTATCAGCTTCTTTGAAAAATACCTCTCCCTATGGGTTGCCCTTTGTATGGCAATCGGAATTTTAATTTCTGTCTATCTGCCAGGAATCCCTCATTTTTTAAATCAATTTACTTACGCAGAGATTTCTATCCCAATCGCCATTTTGATTTGGGTTATGATCTATCCTATGATGATGAAAGTAGACTTTAAAAGTGTAACGAATGTGGGTAAAAATCCAAAGGGCTTATTTATAACTTGGATAACAAACTGGCTTATTAAGCCCTTTACAATGTATGCCATCGCTTCTTTCTTTTTCTTTATTGTATTTAAAAATTTTATACCAGAAGAATTAGCTAGAGATTATTTAGCAGGAGCAGTCCTGCTAGGAGCTGCGCCCTGTACCGCTATGGTTTTTGTCTGGTCTTATTTAACAAAAGGAAATCCAGCTTATACTGTTGTACAAGTTGCTACGAACAATCTGATCCTGATATTTT
>RRZU010718957.1_pt1 | contig 25034 bp, 19 predicted proteins | sample 2165561 | NCBI WGS metagenome assembly RRZU01 (sample SAMN10456909, study PRJNA506462) | wastewater metagenome | isolation source: wastewater sludge | place: USA: Moscow, Idaho | reverse complement strand
GCCAACAACCCCTGCGCCTCATCAATCAACAACTGCAAATGCGCTTCACTGATAAAGCTCTCAGCATAAATCTTATACAACGCCTCAGTACCACTGGGCCGCGCGGCAAACCAGCCGTTCTCAGTACAGACCTTAATCCCACCCATCGCCGCGCCATTGCTTGGGGCATTGAGTAGCACCGCGGTAATCGCCTCACCCGCCAATTCAGTGGCGCGAATATGCGCAACAGTCAAACCCTTAAACGCAGCTTTCTGCTCAGGCGTGGCAGCGGCATCAATGCGGCGGTAATAAGGCGTACCGTGTTGCGCCGTGAGCTTGGCGTAATACTGTGATGGGCTTAAACCGGTCACTGCAGTGATTTCCGCCGCTAACAAACATAAAACAATACCGTCTTTATCCGTGGTCCAAGTGTCACCGGCAAAGGTTAATACAGTTGCTCCTGCACTTTCTTCACCGGCAAAAGCTAATTCACGCTGATGCAAACCCTCAACAAACCACTTAAACCCCACCGGCACTTCATACAACTCACGGCCATAGGCCGCGACAATGCGATCCATCAAGGATGAAGTGACCAAGGTTTTGCCAATCTTTAGCGCAGAAGACCACAGCGGCCGATGGGTTAACAGGTAATCCACACACACGCACAAAAAGTGATTGGGATTCATCAAACCCGCGGCATCAACAATGCCATGCCGATCCGCATCGGGGTCATTGGCAAAAGACAAAGCAAACTGCTCACGAATTTTCAGTAAATTCGCCATGGCCGCAGGGCTTGAGCAATCCATACGAATGCGGCCATCGTGGTCCGGCGGCATAAAGGCAAACTCAGGGTCTTGGCTGCTATTGACCACAGTGATATTCAACCCAGCATCCGCTGCCAACGCCTGCCACACCGCCAAGGCCGTGCCACCCATGGGATCAACACCCAGCTTTAAACCGGACTGGCGAATCGCGGCTAAATCCACCACCTGATCCAGCTCAGCAATATAACGCGCCACATAATCGTACTGCGCAACCTGCGCCAAAGCATCCGATAACGCCACACGCTGCACCGCAGCACAAGCATCACGCACATACTGATTCGCCCGCGTTTCAATCCAGTTGGTCACATCACTGTCTGCTGGACCACCATCCGGCGTGTTGTATTTAATCCCGCCATCTTCCGGTGGATTATGCGATGGGGTAATAATCAAACCATCAGCCAAATCCGCCGAGCGCTGCGCGTTATAGCTTAAAATCGCCCGACTGACTAAAGGTGTTGCCGTCACGCCCTCATCCTGAGCCACACGCACCGCCACCTGATTGGCCAGCAATACCTGCAACGCCACCTCCCAAGCCGGGCGTGATAAAGCGTGAGTGTCTAAACCGATAAACAACGGCCCAGTGATATTGGCGTGCTGACGGTAATCAACAACTGCTTGGGCGATGGCAAGGATGTGCAGCTCATTAAAGCTGGCGGCTAAGGAAGAACCGCGGTGACCGGAGGTGCCGAAACTTACAGATTGTGCAGGGATAGATGAATCGGGGATAACTGAGTAGAAGGCGTCGAGCCAGGTGGTGATCAAAATTGAAGCTCCATTAATCGATGATGCTGTATCGCTGTTAACAATGGACTGCCACGGCCTACAGCCTCGCAGAGACGAATATCAGTGGACTGCCGCGTCGCTACGCTCCTCGCAGAGACAGTAGCGCGTCATTGCAAGCGCCACCCCGTCTTTGCGAACTCTTATCTCGTCTTTGCGAGCGCAGCGAAGCAATCCACCTTTCAAACCACGCCGTGCCAATCAACTGACTGCCACGGCTTACAGCCTCGCAGAGACGAAAAGCCCGTCCTCGCAATTACAAAAAAACAGCTTTAAGCATCACACCCAAACAAGTCACGGGTATAAACCTTATCCTGCACATCAAGCAAATCTTCACTCAAGCGGTTCGCCACAATCACAGCGCTCAACTGTTTAAACTCACTTAAATCAGTCACAACCCGCGAGTTATAGAAATGCTCTTCTTGCAATACTGGCTCATACACCACCACTTCAATACCCTTGGCTTTAATACGCTTCATAATGCCTTGAATCGCTGAGGCGCGGAAATTGTCAGATCCTTCTTTCATTACTAAACGATAGATACCAACCACAGGTGGTGTTTCCGAGTCTGAATTTGGCAGCATATTGAGCTTTCTGATCACAGCATCCGCAATAAAATCCTTACGGGTACGGTTGGCATCGACAATGGCTTTAATGATGTTATTCGGTACTTGATCGTAATTCGCCAAAAGCTGCTTGGTGTCTTTAGGCAAGCAATAACCTCCATAGCCAAAGCTTGGGTTATTGTAGTGGTCGCCAATACGAGGGTCTAAGCCCACACCCTGAATAATATGCTGAGCATCTAAACCATTGACTTCGCAGTAGCTATCAAGCTCATTGAAATACGCAACACGCATAGCTAAATAGGTATTGGAAAATAACTTAACCCCTTCTGCTTCAGTGCTGTTGGTAAACAACACAGGAACGTCTTTTTTAATCGCACCTTGCTGTAAAAGCTGCGCAAACACCTCTGCCCGCTCACTTTGCTCACCGACAATAATGCGCGACGGATACAGGTTGTCGTACAGTGCCTTGCCTTCACGCAAAAACTCAGGGGAAAACAAAATATTGAGCTCAGGATACTCTGCACTGTATTGCTGCTTTAAGCCCTCTGTATAACCCACCGGCACAGTGGACTTAATCACAACAGTTGCACTGGGATTGATCTGTGCAGCGTCCTTAACCACCGCCTCAACACTACTGGTATCAAAATAATTGGTTTTCGGATCGTAATTGGTCGGCGTAGCAATAATCACATAATCAGCGTTTTGATAAGCCTCTTGCTTATCTAAAGTTGCAGTAAAATTTAGTGTTTTATTCGCTAAAAAATCTTCAATTTCAGTATCAGCAATAGGTGACTGTTTATTATTCAACAGCTCAACCTTTTCCGGCACAATATCAAGAGCAACAACCTGATTGTGCTGAGCCAATAACATGGCGTTGGAAAGGCCGACGTAGCCTGTTCCGGCAATGGTGATTTTCATTTGTTTTAAATCCCTCTGTATTCTTTATACCAATCTACAAACTGCTGGATACCGTGCTCAATTTCAGTTTGTGGTTTATAACCCACGGCCGTTTCTAAGCGGTCAGTGTCGGCATAGGTGCGTTCTACATCGCCTGGCTGCATGGGTAGCATTATTTTTTCTGCAGTTTTGCCGCAGGCGCTTTCAATTGCAGCGATAAAACGTGATAACTGAATTGGCTCGTTATTACCGATATTAAATAAGCTGTAAGGAATATCACCCGCTGGAATCACATCTTGAATACGCATCACCCCTTCGACTATATCGTCTATGTAGGTGAAATCGCGCATCATTTTGCCGTGGTTAAACACCTTAATTGGCTTGCCTTGCAGTATGGCTTCGGTAAATAACCAAGGAGCCATATCCGGCCGCCCTGCCGGACCATAAACAGTAAAAAAACGTAATCCTGTAACGGGTAAGTCATACAGCTTGGCGTAGCTATGCGCCATCAACTCATTGGCTTTTTTAGTGGCGGCATACAGCGAAACGGGATTATCCACTTGGTCGTCTTCACTAAAGGGGGTTTTGTCATTCATGCCATACACAGAGCTGGAAGAAGCATAAACCAAGTGCTGCACCTTGTTGTGGCGACAGCCTTCAAGAATAGTCATCATACCGACTAGGTTACTGTCCACATAAGCAAAGGGGTTTTCGATGGAATAACGTACACCCGCTTGGGCAGCTAAGTGAATAACACGATCAAACTGTTCAGCTTTAAATAACGCAGCCATTCCTTCACGGTTGGCTAAATCTAACTCAGCAAAGGTGAAGTTTTCAAAAGGCAATAACTGAGCAAGGCGATGCTGCTTTAACTCTGGCTCGTAGTAATCGTTAAGGTTGTCTAAACCCACGACTTGATGACCTTCTTCAAGTAAGCGTTTGGCGGTGTACATGCCGATAAAACCGGCAGCGCCGGTGACGAGGAGTTTTAATTTTGTGTTACTAGGCATTACTATTTAACCTTTTGATAGCTCTTGATAAATATCTAAGTGCTGTTGAACAATTTTTTCGATGGCAAAGACGTCTTCAGCAAGTGCGCGACCTTCCCTACCCATGCTATTACGCAACCCAGCATCTTTTATCAATAGCTCAATAGCATCAGCTAAAGCGACCGAGTCTTTAATTGGGATTAACAAGCCTGTTACATCAGCAGTAATAGCATCTCGACAACCTGGCCAGTCGGTGGTTACTACAGCACGGCCACAAGCAGCGGCCTCAATCAAAACTTTAGGCAAACCCTCTCCATAGTAAGAAGGCAAAGATACAATGTTAGATTGTGCAAACAAGCTTGCAATATCAGTACGATAACCTAGACAGTCAACTAAGCCTTCAGCCTGCCAAGCATCTAGTTCAGACTGACTTACTGTGTTTGCATTTCCAGGGTCGGTATCACCGACTAACCAAAACTTGGCTGCTACCTTTCGCTGCTGCAAAAGTCTTGAAGCGTTTACAAACTCGACAACACCTTTGTCTTTCAGTAAACGAGCTGCGAAAGATACAACTGGTACACCTGAAGGTTCTGTAACATAAGCATAATCTTTTAAATCTGCGCCTGCACCTCTAACCAATACAGCTTTGCTAGCTGATAAAACACCCCAGTTAATTAAGACATCACGGTCATGAGTATTCTGAAAAATAGCTTTTTGATTTGGATGATTAAAAGCAAACCAATAGAGAGGAAACAAAACAGTACGCAAAATCTGAGCTTTAATGTTTTTCTGGCTAAATAAAATACCTAAACCTGCCACGGCGGATACCACAGCAGGTACACGTGCTAAACGAGCAGCAATTCCACCATACAAATAGGGTTTTATAGTAACTAGATGTACAACGTCAGGCTTGATACTTTTAAACAGTCTATACAGTTGCCAGATGGTATTAAGCTCAGCAAAAGGGTTTTTACCCTTACGCGACATTTCTACCGAGTGAAACTTAAAACCATACGCTTGCAAATCATCAGGGCGCTCTCCTGGACCGATCACATGCACTTGGTGACCTTGTTTTAATAACGCCAAGCCAATTGCTAGTCTATGAGAAATAAAATACGTTGGATTATTCACGACAAAAACAAATTTTTTAATCAACAGCCCCTCCAAACCATACACGATGATAACCGTCTATCATTTTTTCAATACTAAAATTTTCAACAATGCGTTTTCTTGCGGATTCTTTTCTTAAAGACCAGGCCTGATTAATATCAAAGCCGACTACCGTACGTTTTTTCCGAATTCAACTGCTAAAGGTAAGCCAACATAGCCTAATCCAATAATAGCGATTTTTAATTGCATAAACTATACTCTTCTTAGTAAATAAGCATTAATTAAAACACTTATAGATCTTTATAAAATTACTAATTATCTAAATTAATATCATTCGAAGCTATTAAATCCCTAGCTTCCTGAGATACTGGTAGTCTTTAAACCAATCTTTACAACCTGTCGATATATGCCTAGTGCGGTTTAGTTCTTTTAAAAACTCTTGATTATTATTTGAGTTTTGTAAAATTTCTATTAACTGTGGAACACTAAAAAACCTACAATTGAAAAATGAAACATGGCTTTGGCAATATATACTATTAAATACATCTGTAAGATATTGGTTTCTAAGCTCTGTTAAGTACTTATTTACTTTTTGATCTTCTGGTTTATTACCGCTATTAATTTTTGTATTGATTAAGCTACTTAAAATTTGTTGAACAAAAGCGCCATCTTGAATACCAAAAAAACCAAACAAGGATAATGCTACTCGTTCAACCTCCCTGCCGTCGTGCGTTAAAACCGTACCATCATCAAATACTATTTTTCCGTTACGCCTAAGTATATATTCATGGCAGCCCGTTTGAGCTAAAGCATGAAATAAAGACTGTGAAATATCAACCATTGATTTTAAGGTATCACCAGCACGTGCTTCAGAGGTAAGTGTTTTCCTTTTAATCTCAATAAATATAATAGTATCTTCGGTTTCTACAATAAAATCGCATTCTCTTTTTTGGCTGGTTATACCAAGCTCATTAGCAATATTTTTTGGAATTTTATATTCTTTGTTAACAAGATAGTTTACACCAGAAGCCTTAAACAAGCTTTCAACAAGTTCTTCTGCTAAAATACCAGCAAGATTATTTTTCGCACCATTGCTTAAGCATAGTTGTAGCAGGCAATTATAAAAACCATAGTTAGATAAGGCGGGATTTAAATATACATATCGTTCATTAATTAACACAAGAGGTTTTTCAAAATAGTTTCTTTTTGATATATCTTCAGGATTTAAGTAGTATCTATTTACATCAGTAGAATTTAATGACAAAAAACTCAATGCTTCTTCAATATCTTTTAAAAAATACTTAAAATCAAGGCCGAATAAAAGATCACTAGCAAAAAAATGTAAAGGCTGTATATGGTTAGCTTTATGATTTACCCACTTTAGAATATCAACATACAGATTCATATTTAAATTAAGTGAAGCAACTGAAGGTGATAAAAACATACCCTCAATCATATAAACTATATGCTTGCTGCTAATTTGATCAACAGCAAAATACTGATCATATAAAATATTTTTTTGTATGGAATTTAGAATAGTTTCGTCCGTATGAAAAGCATCACTAAACTTATTGTATGCTTGTAAGTTTTTAATTCCGAAATAGTGTTTGGTTAATTCCAAACAATCAGAAAATATTTTATTAGTATTTTTGGAAGCCTTAACATTATGTAGGTTTGCCAAACTTAAATTAAACAAATACCCCAAAGGTATATCAGTTTTATATTCACCGATAACAAATGGCTCTGGTCGCAAATAATATCTTCTATTTACTGGATCGTAATGGTTTTCCATATATAAAAGCAACAATTTTAGAGCATGAGAACCAAGTTTTGCAAACCTATACTTAATGGCAGTTAAAAATCTTTTATTGCTTTCCTCATCTAAAAACACCTCACCCAAAACTATTTTTACTTTATATTGGTTTTTTATTAAAAACTTAATCGACTCTGAAGTGTGCTTATTAGAATCATATAAAGAAAGGTAGTTTTTGTTTTTATGACCACCAGCAGCTAGGTAAGCCTCTAAATAATCTCTAACCAAAAGCCATGACTCTATTGCAGAAGTGTATGAATCAACACCATTTGTGATATATCTTATAAGTCCTACAAACTTAATGGCATTCTTGCACTCAGTATTGTTAGATGAAAAAAACCTAAAAGCTAATTGATCTTGTATTACTTTAAAGCCAGTATTGCTAAAGTCCTTCCCACTAAGGGTGTTTTTAATTTTATCTTTCAAGAACTCCTGTACTTCATTTGCTGTTTTATGCGATTCAAACTTATAGCCAAAACTCCTAGCAACATGATAAAAATCTTCATAGCAACTAGAATCAATTACCCATCTACTATCATTACTTTCTAAAGCTTCTAGAATTGTTTTCATCTTAAAATCCTTTTAGGCTACTACAAAGCAAAACACATTAGGTAACTGCTATAAGATATGCCAATTTAGTTATCAGGCAATGGATAAGTTACAATCTCATTCTCTTGAGCGAATTTTCTTTCAATCAAGTTCCGTTTAATTAAATCAACATTAGAAGTATAAATCACGTGAGCAAGACTGCTTTTTGCGCGAGTTGAGGTAACATAAAACAATCTGCTCGTGCGGTCTAAGCCAGATTCTTCACCTGCATCATGTTTTTGCTGGCTGGATGCAGATAGTGGCTTAACACCAAAATATTGCTCGTATGAAAACATAAAGCCACCTGCATCCGCATCATCCATAACTACCATCACTCGCTCAAACTCATTGCCTTTAACACCTTGGTGGGTGCGGTAGAGTGAATTATCTTCTGTATAGTCTTTATAATTACGGATTTGGTAAAAATCAGTTTCTAAAGCTTCGGCCCAAGCACCAATCTCACTGTTATCTTTAACTTCTTCAATAGACTCTTCTTGCTTTCCATCAAAATCATCAGTCACCACTTCATTGGTACTGGAATTAGTGTTAGGCAAAAAAGAGGTTAATTTATTGGGAATAGTTAACAGGTCATACTTAGCTAAAGCCTCTAATACTGAATGAAAGCTAACATTTGGATTAGTAACAACAACTCTAAAAGCTTGCTCTGCATTTCTAGCTGGTAACAAAGGGTCTTCTTGGTTGCTATCAAAAACAATATCTTCTAATAGCGGTGAGGTGTTTTCTCGTAAAATACGCATAACCTCAGCTTGCCGTTTATTTTTACTAGCTTCAGCTAGAGGAAAAACAATATCAGAAAAAAAATTTAATTCAGTATTTTTACCTTCTGCAATCCTATCTCTAATTTTTTTTGATTTGGAAAGCTTATCCCAAAGCTCGTTAAAACCAAGCCTTTGTCCTGCCATTTTATGCTCTAAAAGCAAAACTGCAGTTTCTTTAGAATTGTCAGACAGCCATCCTTCGTCACTCGTAATTTTAGCCATTTCTTTACGAATATCTGCTTCTAAGCTTTCTTTTTCGGCTGTGCCCTGAGGGATTAGAAAATAACGCACAAACCCTTCTTTTGCATCTTCGCGGGCAAACTGAATTCGCCCATCATCTTCACTACGAATTTGATTGCCTAACCCTATAACTCGTCTAGCAGAACGGTGGTTCATTTCTTTATTAAACTGCTTCCAACCCTCCGGCTTACTCTTTCCTAATTCAGATTCACCGCCGCCAAATATACGTTGCATAGTATCGCCAAATAAACCTATCACTATTTGCTTGGATTTTTGTTTCTGTAAATTAAAAAAAGCATTAATTACTTGTTTATCGGTATCTTGGCTTTCATCAATGAATATAAATGGAAAGTTACTAACTATAACTTCAGAAAATAGTGGTTTATCAGATAAAAAGCTTGAAAATATTTTTAAAACATCCGCATGGGATAGGGCATTTCTGTCTATGTTCACACCATTTGGGTCATAAATAAATGTTCGAGGTAGACTCAACCAATCTAGCCTTTCACGTAATCTTGCAATATCCTTTTTTCTAGCATCAGAGGCTTTACCTGCGCGACCTTTGGTTTCTTTGATCTCCAGCTCTTGAATATTATTTGGAATTTCATGTAAATACCATTGGCGAATATCTTCATTAAAGCCAGAAATAGCAGACCAACAAAAACTATGAATAGTAGAGATTTTAAAAAGTGGACTTTGTTCAATTCGCTCGTTTATTTCATTTGCTGCGTTATTAGTAAAAGTAACAACAGCTACCTGCTTGCCTTGTCTAATAAATTCTGTTGAATATTTATCTTTAAGGTATTCAAGTGCTTTTTTTAAAGAATAGGTTTTACCAGAACCTGCACCAGCAAAGGTAATAAAACTATTGTTAGAACCTAATTCAAGGGACTCTTGAATGGCAGTATCAATTTTTTCATCAAAATTAAAAGGTTGGGTTTTTGCTAGAAAGTTATCTTTTGACATAGCTAGCCACCATCCTTTGGTTCAAGCTGATTGGTAAACCACTCTAGACCATCTTTAATATAGGCTGGAGGCTCAAACCAGTTAGTATCATTTTCTGCAAGGTGCATTAGGCAATTAAAAGCAAAACTACCTTTAGTTAAGGTCTTAACAAATTCATAAAGTGCCTCAGATAAAGGCTTATCTAAAGTGCTTTCTTTATAAGCCGTTATTATTTCTTTTAGATGTAAGTACTCTTTAAAAAAGTTATTTTCAAAATTAGCTAAAATTAAAGCATCTTCAAAAGTTCTGGCTAAAACTTCATTGTCTGTTATTTCTACTGGCTTTTGATAAGCAATATAAAGCGGTGCACTGTTACTTTCTGTAAAATGCGCTTCTGGGGGCAAATCAATAAGATGATCTAAGCTTTCTTTTTTAGGATGCCAGTCTTTTAAAGTAGTATTGCTGGTGCTTTGATTTTGACCTCTTTGCGGGTAACAAGACTTCTTATCTTCACCCACAGAATCCAAGTCAGTTATAACTAAGGTTGCAACACCTAACTTTTCAATTAAATCTTTATATTTATGCGTATGTGCACCGCTAATCTCTAACAGTGAAATATAGCGGTTAGCTAGCTTAGGAAAGCTTTTATTTATAAATTCCGGTACTAAAAGTCGCTCTGCCTGCCCTTCAACAAAAACAACACCATCAGCAAAAAAAATGTCGCAATGAGTAAGCTTTAAATGCTTGCTAACAAATAGCAGTTCCTTACTTGGATTTGTAAAAAGCTTTGACATATTTGCAATAGAGGTTATGTCTACTTGGTTAAACTCACTTAAAATTGTTCTTTTAAAGTAACGTAAGTCTTTAAAATTAATGTCATTAACAATATGGCTAGAGTGGGTGCTGATAACCAACTGCGTTTGGTATTCATTTTTTTTAGCTTTAATAATTAACAAATCATGTTGGCGTAACGTCTTATAGGCATTTTTTACAAAAACACGTTGCACTTGTGCATGTAAATTAACTTCTGGCTCTTCAATTAAAACTAAATGGATGGGTTCAATTTTCTCTTCGATGCCCTCATTTAAAGCCGCCGTTTTTCCAACACGTAGCCATTTATCACGGAACTCTAACAGCCTAAAAGTAAGATATATTAAGTTCTGATAACCTAACCCTAAGTAACTTTCTGAAATAAATTCTTCTTCATTTTTATTGAATTTATACCTAACCGATGAAGGTTTTTGTAGAGCGTCTGCACCACTAATATTTGCAGAGATTTCAACACTTGGGTTACCACCTATACCTGGATAACCCATCTCTTTTAACTCAGCAAAAGGCTTAGAGAAATGGTCATTCAAACGTTTTGAAAACTTACCTTCAAGCTCTTGGTGCTCGCCTAAAACTTTTAAGTCTGCCTCTTCAGGAAAATCATCAGGGCTTAAAACGCTATCATAGTAGCTACGCAGTAATTTATTTAAATTTTGTTTTTCTGAGTAAGGGCCTTTTTGCAAACTACCATCTTGTTGCCCAAGCCCACGTTGTTCAGAAATAACATCTACACGAATTAGTTTTTTTAAAACATCGGTACTTAATGGCTGCAGAACTTCTTCGGTTGTTGAGTCTTCTGCTTTGCTTAAAACATAGTGCTTTTGCTTAATATACTTATTGAAATTTTGGCCTTTTTCTAAAAAATCAAATAAATCTTTGGGCCATAAACTAGCTGAACCTGAACGCTCTTCAACAACACCGTTGGCACGAACATATTCTTTTAACATTTCTTCAATACTTGCTGGCTCGTAAGCTATGCGAACAAACAATGAGCCACCGCACCAGTCTAAGCTGGGTAATATATCTCGAACTTTATTAGCTTCGTTAACCTGTGCAGTAATCTCCACCTCTAAATTGGGCAGTAAAGCAGCAAAAGATACAGATAAGTCTTCAAGTTGATCAACCTTAGGAAACTTAGCTTTAGCATCCTCACCCACATCTTTAATTTGTTTCCAATGGTGTTTTGAAATATCACGAATTTGTAAACCAGCAGGATTATTTAAAAAAGTATGCAACGCAGCTATGCAGGATGTTTTGCCACTGTTATTGGCCCCAACAAGAACAGTTGTTTTATTACCTACATCTAAACGAACATCAGCTAAGCGACGGTAGTTTTTTAAAGAAAAAGAAGTGATTTTCATATTTATCCCTAGCGGTTAGCTTGTATCGCTTTGTTTAAATCAGAACGTAAGTTCAGGACAGAGGCAAGTGAGTTGGCGATAAGGAAAGTTATTTTTTTCTAACCCATAATCCCCAAAGCAGTTTGGGCAGCAAAACTTATTAACCACTATGCTTCCCATGATAAATAACTAAGGTTTCAAGGTGATGCATCATAGAAAGTTTTTTCACTACGCCCAAACCAGGAAAATGGCCGCGCTGATGCAAGTCTCTAAACTCTTTTATAGCAGCGGTTTCTTCTAGCATTGAGTTACCAGAGTCTAATAAATCAATTAATTTAACTAGAGCTTGGCCAAACTTCCCAGCAGGGTCAGTAGGCGTACTCCTATCATCCGACACAAAATGGTAAATATACATAACATCATCTTGGTCTGTATTGATAAAAGTTAGATGGATAGCTACAGCATAAGCAGGCCCTCCAGTTTCACTGTAAGAATCGCCAACTATTAAAAAATCACCATAGCCGTCTAAACCTCTATCGCTGTAAGTCAGATGAAGATCTGAAAACCTATCAACCGAACCATAATCAGCATTTCTTTTTTGCTCAAAGCTATCATTTATCAGCACTCGGAAGCATTTGTTAAAGTGCCTGCGATATATAATTTGCTCGGTTTGTTCTATAAAGAAATTATCTATCAGCGCCAAATCATCCCCAAAGTGGCTCGCTAACTCTTTAGGGTGCGTAAAACCACTATGTATAAAAACAGGAGATAAATTTTCATGCTCGTTGTAAGTCTGAACAGCGTCGTCTACTGACATATCGCTTGTTAGCAAAACGCCTGCTGCAATGCCTGAGTCTGCAGAAAAATGCTCATTCAGGAATTCAGTAATTGCTGTCCCCTCGCCTTGAAAATCACCGTATTGTGGGTTCAAAACCACAATGGCCTTACCTTTGTGCTCCACCACTTCAGTTAAAGCTCGCTGAAGCCCCGTCAGGTTTTCTCGAACAGGTTCAATAATGGGGTAAATACTGTTCTCTGACAGTAGCTGTGCCATTTCCCTTATAACAATAAGCTCGAATTGCTTACCTCTAAAGTACGGAAAGTACATTCTTCTCCCCTAGCTCATTGCAGTATGGAAAGGTGCATTTAGAGCATCTAATAATTGTTGTTGTTCAGCCTGCTTCATGGGCGTTGATAAAGCTGCAGCCTGTATTGATCTTGGCAGCTCATCAATAAAGCTTTTTAAGCTGGCCTGGCTTCTTGTTCTCTTCAAAACTTTTATCATCTCACTATGTACTAGCATAGGATCAAGCTCTGCAAACAAACCACTCATCGCTTGGTACAACTGGGTATTTGGAACTTCTGGTAGTTCTACCCCTATATTCTGCAAAATTGCCTGTGACTCATCTCTACGCAACGAATCGAACATGCAATCGGAACTTAACAGCTCAGGACGCTCTTTAGCCTCACGCACGGTTGATATTTGATAACGCTTAGTTAAACACAAAACACCAATATTCTCTGGAACAGCAGCTAACACACTAGCAACCTGCTTTTCACTAGTAATGACGTTGGTATGGTAAAAAACTTTTTGATAATCGCTCAACTGACTAGTCAGCCTTTCTAGTGAATCTCTTTCTGATTTAATTTCATAAACCGTGGAAGTACCATTCAAAATAACAACATCAGACTTAGATCTCCCCACTCTGAACTCGTTAAGCATTGTGGCTGTGTTTAAAGCATGAACACCAAGCAAGCGCTTGTGAGCTAGAGCGGATTTATAAATATATTCATTTCTAACTTCAGAGGTGCTTAGGGCTCTAAAAACAACATCAAAAAATGAACCAATGGTTTGAAAGCGCTTTTTTTGCTCATTAGTGATCCTCGCCTCATTCAAAAAACTGCGTATAAAAGCAGAGTTTTCACCTTTCGCTAATCGCATGATTGCTCCAAGTGAAAAAAGGTGTGACAAGACATTAATCTGCTGACGCGTCATGCGAGTCATTTTATTGAGTACCCTTTGCTTTCGATAGCAACTATTTTTCTAGGTGGCTGGACAAATTCTACTATATTTCTAAGCTAAATATTTAAGCTTGAAATGTGCTGCTTTAGGACCTCAACCTCAATCCGCTGATTCGTTTGCTTCGCCATCCCTTCCACACTTGGGAATAACGTCGCTGCATCAACGCCAACTAGCCTACAAAGCTCCAAGCATGAAAGAGCTTCGCTATACGGGAGTATCCATTTAATCAGCTTAGCCTCTTTGTCTGTTTCAGCCAGTGCGGCTATTAAATCAGGCCTAGCTTGTTTGCGCGAGTAATCAGGCATTAGGGTAAAAACGCCACCCTGTGGAGCGATGTTAATGCTATTGGCAGCATGCGAACGAACAATGACTAACGCGCTTTGCCTGCCGATGTGGGCGCTATCTAATCCACTGCCATAACGCAGTTCCCAAATAGCCAACTTGCCTGTTACAAGCTTATCTTCAACAGCGCTTTTGCCGCCTGTGGTAAGTGTATTAAAAAGCAGTGATAGCGCGCCTGATGCTGCAAAATAAAGAGCTACGTAAGGCTTGTATGACCAATCTAACAGCTGTGTTGGTATGCCATGATGCTGAGCAAAAGCTAGTACATGATACACATTCTCATCTGGCCAAGGCCACCCTCTATTTTCAGGGTTTAAGCCCAGCACCCCTTTCAACTCTAAATAGTCTGGAATTGCAACACCCGCAGCTGCGCTCACCTCATAAAGCTGGCGTAAAATAGAAATTTCAAACTTTGTCTGCGAGCAGTTCGGTTTTAAACGCTGATAAGCTCGACAAGCCGTTGACTGTAACTTATAAGACTGGCAAGCGTGACCGCGATATAAGGCGCTTTGCTTGTCTTCCTTCAGTGCATTGACCGGTGATAACTGCTCAAAAAGCTCTCTTGCTGTATCCAGCTCTACTACCTTAATAAGCATTTAATCGCAGCTTCTAGCACTATAACTGCCAATAAAACTCATCAACCACCCCATACTTCTCTATACTTCCCCACCATCGTTTCCACACTAAAATTTTCTTCTATATGTTTACGGCAGTTGTGTTGGCGTTTTCGCCAAGCTTGGGGCTGGTTTTGCATTTCTAATAAGGCTTCTTCTATACCCTCAGCCAGCGCTGTTGGGTTTTCTGGGGTACTACCCAGCCTGCTTTCAGCTATCCATTGCTATAACACTGAAATACCCCAGTTATTTCTAAATTAGCCCTTCTGCTGCCAATTTTCGGTAGTGCTCACCCAAAGCAGTAAGTTTTACGCTTTTGCTTTCCATAGCGGCATGCCACATATGAGGTGCGCCCTCTGGAACAACCAGCCCGACACGATTATACTTTTGTAACACTGCAAACACCTTATTATTTTCTTCATCTGGTGCTGGAATACCACTAGGGTTTTGATGCCAAGCTTCGTCTCTTTCGGGCTCATAACTAGGGTTCAGTTCGTATTGAAAGCCTGCGCTTGGAAATAGTTCAGCAATTTTTTGCAACTCACCCAACTCAACTTGTGATTGCACCTTTCTTAGAGATACAAAGCGTTTTACATTTGTTTTGAATACAGGGCGTTGTGACCAAGGGCCAAGCGATTGATCAATATGTGCATAAATACTGCCAGGGGTAACTTCACCAAGTAAGTTAGCAGCTGCACCACCTAGAGCATCTACTAGCAAACTAGTAAAAACACCAGCACCCTTTACCTCGCTTGCATATTGCTCTGCTGTTGAAGCAGTCAATATTGTTACACCGTCATTAATTTCAGCGACTTGTTGTTGAAGGGCGTTGCCGCCTACAACACCGCTGTGGCAACTGTCCAAAACAATAACTCTATTTTGAATTTTTGACTGATTTGCCCAAGTCATAATATCAGCTAAAGCCAAGCCATCACTGCCGCTGCTAACGTCTGAAGCACATAGATAACCACCTGTGGCTTCAATGTACCCATGGCCAGCAAAATACAATAAAGCAATATCACCATCACCCTTAAACAACTCTTCTACAGCATCTCTTAACTCTTGGCGACCAATATGGTTTTCAGCTGAAGTTACAGCTAAATGCTTAACCGAGAAATTTACCGAGCCATCAGCATGGCGCTCTAGCATAGCTTTAACTTCATAAGAGTCATTTACACAGCCATAAAGAGGAGAAGCTGTAACATAACTGTCTATTCCAACAACAAGTGCTTTGCGCATGGCTTACCCCTTTTAACAAAGCTCACGAATAGCATTAACAATGGAAGAACCCTGCCACCTAACAATGCTATCAGCATTATCTTTAACAACCTTGCTTGTTTTTTTTGCGTCCCAAGGCTCTATTCCAATTACTGGCTTGCTTAACTCCTGCGCTATTTTAATTTCTTTATTAATCCATTCTGAATAGGTGCTATAAACGCCAGCCAAAATGATCACACAGCTTGCAGGCCTAACTTGGTTTTTAATTGCCTCATAAAGCTCTTTAGAGGTGGGCGCATTATGAATTGGGTCATTTTTTGGAACGGAATAATCAGACCATGTAAAATTAGGTTGATTATTTATCAGTCTCACTAACTTGTCATAAGCATCACCATAAGCCCAAGAATGACTAATAAACAAATGAAACCTTTTTTGACTTGTCATAACTTACTCCTTAGTGATTAAAACTATTAATATATTGCTTAAACTCCCGCCAAAACTCACTCCTACGTTGATCTAGAGTGTCTTTATAGTAGTTTTTAGCTTTTTTGAAATTTTGCTCTGCCAGTTGAAGCTGTAGCTCTTGGTTAGCCGCCAAAGCTACTATCTTTTTCGCTAGGTCTTGGTAATCACCAGCTTTTATTAACTCCGTATCAGCAAGCAGCTCTGGAATACCTGCTATATTACTGGCTAAAGCTGGCGCTCCTCTACTCATTGCTTCAGCTAGCGCTCTAGGCAAACCCTCTTGAAAGCTTGGGTGCAAGTAAATATCTATTGAATCCACCCAGTCAAATACTGCCCCCCCCGATGGAAGGCTACCAACAAAATGTACTTTATCTGCTACACCCAAGCCTTGCGCCAGTTTCTTATAATGAGATGCATCGCCACTACCTAGCACTTTAAATTGCCAGTTAGGCAAATTGGCTGTTTTTAAGGCTTTAATGGCAACATCAATACCCTTGTATTTGGATGAGTAATTCGCAATCAGGCCAAAAGTAATTGGCTCGCCAACAGTTAAGTTAGAAATTTTATCCAATCTGCCAGTCAAAACAGCATTATCTACAGAGGGTATTTCTACGTTTGAACAAAAGGTAGTAACCGCTTCTTTATGCGCTGGATAACGTGATTGCAGAAAATGCTCCGTTACGTAAAGCGCAAACCTAGATACTCTTGCCAGTCTTTTCAGTTCCAGTGCCGCATAGGGCGCGAACAGCTTTCCCTTTAGCCCACCATAATTCCACAAAGCATCCCACGGACAGCCAACCACTTCAATAGCATAGGGCTTGTTTTGCTTTATAGCTTCTTTAACAAACAAATGTCCTAGACGACTGGGTAAGCGAGCAATAACACCATCGTGATTGCCAACTAACGCTTTAGCCGCCTGCTCTACTTTTTTATTGCCCAACAACAAGCTTTTTAGATTTGTTAAACTAGGCAACAAATTAAAAGTTACATTTTCCGCATTAGAAGAGGTGTAGCCTTTGTCTTTTTCTGTTAACAAGCCGTCGTCACGTCCAACCACAGTGACATGCTCAAAAACCGAAGTGTAACGAGGCCAGATAGAGGCAGGAAGGCCACCAGAAGAGTAATACTGAACACCACTTCTCTTAAAAGGATGATCATGAACAAATAAAATTCTCATATGTTTTTGATTACCTTCGCAGGTATGCCTCCAACTAAGGTATTTGGCGGAACATCTTTAACTACAACCGAGCCTGCTGCTATAACACTTCTACTGCCTAAAACAACACCTGGCATAATGCGCACACCGCAACCTAGCCAAACATCATCTTTAATAATAATTTTGGCAATAGATGTTGGGTTGTATTTAATGGGCTGAGATTCATCATCCCAAGTGTGGTTAAAACTAATTAAAGAACAACCATGCGCTATAGAAACATTTTTTCCTATTTCAATACCACCCATCGCATCCACATAACAAAAATCATGCAGGCTAAAGTTTTCATCCACCTGCAAATTTTCAATATTCTTTAATACCACATGAGTGCCTATATAAGAATTTTTACTAAAACCCTTAGTGCGTGCAGAAAAAGAAAGGTAGCGAAAGAGAACAGCTAACGCACCAGAAAAAGAAGAAAACACACCCCATAAAAACTTATGCACAAATTTAGGGAGAAGTTTGAACAAATAAACCAAACCTCTTAGCAAGGGCCAGAAGTGAGAAAAAAGAAACCTACCCATAAGTTTGGTACACCTTTTTAAGCTTTGATGTTAATTTTTTAGATTTAACTCTATATATAAAAATAGATAAATAAACTGCTATTAATAATGGCTCTATTTTCAACCTATGCCTTTGACCTGTACCCACATCAAAGCTACCAAATGAATACATAACAACCATAAACAACAATACTGGCAGTATAAAATAGTTAACAACTTTAAGTGAGCTATTTTTTTTCATTCTAACTCTTAAATAAAGTGCGTAAAATAAAAGCCAAGAAAATATAAAGGAGTCTAAGATTCTAGGTATATCTGTTATCTTAAAGAAATGCCAAGGTGCTGGCGTATAACTGAAAAAAATCATCCTAACTGGAGCGCTAGATATTAAAGACAAAAACCCACCACCTTCCAATTGAGGATAAGAAATAGAGTTTATGCCTTCTTTATCACTTGAAGCTATATCGTCCATACTTAATTTTTGCACAGCTCTATCATCACCTTGCACAAGATTTATTGCCATTTTCACTTTCACGTTATCTTTCAAAACATACAGCCCAGCAAAAGAGACTGACAGAGCAACTAAAAAAAAAGCAAGATATATTAGCTTTAAATCCAGCTTCAAGCTACTTTTTAATATAGACTTTAAAAATAAAAAACCATATATAGGTATAACTAAGTAAAGTGCACCATGAAAGAAACCGGCCAATATAATAAATATAAATGATTTCAGCATAAAAACAAAATTATTATTTTCATGCCACATTAGAGCATTATAAATGCTAGCTAAAATAAAGAAAATTATAAAATTTTCACGTAGTAATGCAGCAGTCAAAATATTTAATGAAGGAAGGACCGCAACAACCAAAGCAACAATATTAGCTATACTTTTATCTTGCGAAAGGAAAAAAGCTATTTTGTAAGAATATATTATTGCTCCCAATGCAAAATAAACAATAATAAACTGTGCATAAATAATATCATTACCAAATATAGAAAAAACAAGAGCTGATACCCACGAAATCACATAGCTTTGCATGGGATCAAAGTTTGGCAACACCGCCCAAAAACCATTGCTTGACCATTCCACTGCCAAATCATAAAACCTGCCCTGATCACTGGATACGAAGATTGGCCTTACATATCTTTGTGTTAAAGCTAACGCAGCTTTTAAAACAAAGCTTGCTAACAAAATCAAAAAAAGATTGGATCTTTTAATTTGTGTAAATACAATAGCCAACCCAACAAATATAAAGAACATTAATTCCATAGCTTTAGCTTTCTTTTAGTATATTTAAAAACACCCAAAAAAAATCTTGAATATCCAATAATAGCTATCAAAGTAGGGGCATTAAAGGACTTAAAAAAAGATAATGCTTTACGCAAGTCATCATCGTAATTTATTTTTTTAAAATCCTCTTGAAAAGAGCTCTTATCCAGCATATCCGCTCTAGAAAGCTGCCTAGTAACCATTAGATAAGCCCCAACAAGAGCCAAGCCCAGACTTTTATTTTCATTAAGCATATAATTAAAATATACATTTTTTAATGTTTCATACTGACCAAAAGCATGCCCTAGCAAAGGAACAGCTGACTCTGCCTGGATTACCTTAGCAGCCCTATGCACCCCGAAAGCAAAAGCTTGAAAATCAGAAGGCATACTCGCATGTGAAACTAAACTTTCTACCAACAACAAGTTCTTTTTAGCAATACGATACTCACCGTCCAGGTGTTGCTGATCTGTAAACAAACTCTCTGTTCCAAGCTTCCACTTCACACCGCTTCTATAGACATTCAATCCCCAAACCATCTTATTAGTCATATAATCATGCACAGGTATAGAAAATACATCTGCTTTTGAGTCTACAGCCATCTGAATAAGTTCTTTTATAGCAGTAAATTTAGTAAAGATCATATCGGCATCTAGCTTAATAAAGTAATCATACTCCTTACTTTTATCCATAATTGTTCTATATAGCTCATTATGTGCTTCGGCGTTCTTTTTATTTTCAATTAAATAATGATCTAAAATAAACACCCCATTTTGTTCAAACACGGATTTCTTGCATTCTGCATACTCATGCTCACCAGAGTAAAGAGTTATAACAAGCACACGATTAAAATCCTTAACAATTTTAGTCACTATACAGCCTCACATACTATCTTAAAAAACACAATAAAATCAAACGCTCTGATTAATAGTAATTTTTTAGGTGCCAAATGATATTTATAACATTTATCATAGTTAAAACTATACCTTTATAGCTTTACTCGCTTATTAAGTTGACTACAACCAGATTATCGTGCATAACCTCGCTAGCTCAAACTCTAGCGGTAGCCTATATACCAAAGATTTATAATCTTAAGGAAACGTTGAATAATCTTGGACTTTATTTATTGCTAGCCCGCAGATACTGTGTGCCCCCCACTGCAGCAATCCAATGCTCCGTAAACAAGCCAAAACCCGCCGAAAATGCTGGCAATATTATGGCTGCATAACAAGGCAACAGGGCTGACTTGGGAAATATAGTTTGTCAGTATTGAGCGTATCAGTCAGAGATGGAGTGGCGTTTTTTATTTACATGCCGCTCAAAGAATTACAGTGCTTTTACAAGCAGCTCTTTTGATTTAGTACGTAGGTTGTCCAACTTCTGGTTTATGCCATCGTAGCTAATATTTTTTTGCACAAGTGCCTCAATTTGCTGTTTATCAAAGTCACTCATCAGCCGTTCAGTCAGTTCAAGTTCGCCAAGTATGGATTCAAACCTTGATGCGCCACGATCTACATTGACTAGGCTGATAAAGGGCTTATTGAAAATAATAGAGAATACTGTGCCATGGAAGGAATCTGTAATAACAAAATCGGCATCGGCAAAGCCTTTTATCCAGCTTTCAATGCTTGGTATTTTTTGTTGTCCTGGGTTTTTTAGGTCATGTTGGCTGCTATATTGTTTCAGACCAAGTTTGTTTTTTGTTGTTTCTACGACTTCCTTTTTCCAGTCTGTTCTATCCAAGATATATGTGTACAAGCCTTGGTTATTGGGCAGGTTGCACCCTTGTAAAAGTTGCTCGTAATCTTCTCTGTTGAGTAACATCGTTGGATCGAGTACGAAATGAGCTTCTTTATTTAATTTTTCTCTTACAAGATTAACAGCGGCTTTTTCGCGAACGGTGACCAAATCAAATTGCTGCACTAATTGCTTGCAGCGTTCTGCTTGCTCTGGCGAAAACTCCCACTCATCCGTGCCAAAAGAGGCGGCATAGGAAATTTTTTTAATACGCTCTTCTTGTTGTAAGAAGTTCAAAAAATAACAATAGATGCTAGGCGAGTAGATTGGACGCCAGCACTGGTCGCTGCCCACCACTACGGTATCGAATTGATTATTAGCAAATACCGCATGCACTTGAGCATCTGAATACAGCTTTGGTGTTTTGTTAATGTGGGTATCTATAAAGCGGCTTACTTCCTCACGAAGATAAGCTTCATGCTTTTTTGAAAAGTAAGACTTAAAGCTTGGCTTTTCACCACACCCCAATAAAGAGAAAACTAGCCGCTTAAAATAACCAAGCTTTAATTTGGTACGGAGTTTAACAGAGCTGTGCCTATCAATAGTAACCGGCTCGTGCCCCATATCCCTCAATACTTTCTGCAAAGCAAAGTTTTGAAGATTGCCGCCGTAATTGTTATGCAGCGGCTGTGTCAAAATAGCTATTTTCATTTTTCTCTCATAATTCGTGCTGTTAACCGCTGTATAAAATATTTAAATCCCATGCGCCTAATATGTGTAGTCTTTGTTGCAACTCTTAAGTTAAATAAAGCACTCTGCATTTCTTTATCAAACTCAGCGGCTGTTTGTGTCTGACTCCAAACTTCTAGGCTTTTTTGTCGAGTCACGCGCCTTAGCTTTTGTACTAAGGCCACATCAAGCGTGACGGATTTCTTTCCATATCTCTTTTCAGGAACAGCCACACCCATTGCCTGCGCTTCTTTTACTCTGACATAAAGTCCGTCATGGCGATGGTTATAGCTGCCTTGCTGAGAAGCGCGCATGGTGTCAGGACTGATAGGTTCAATGACGATAGCCGAGCTGTTAGCGCCTTCTTGTATGATGCTTTCAGCCAAAGGACTGCGGGTTATAATCACACTGGTACCACGACCGTCTTGGCTATAGGGCTCCAGCCAGGCGTTGCTCAATGAAATGTCAGCTATCATTAGTGTGAAACATAAATTTCATCGGTATGGTTTCGTGGAGAGTAAGCAACGCTGTATTTATCTTTTAGTGAGCCAACGGCAATCATCATAATTAAGCGCTCGTTATCTGGAATAGCCGCAGCAGTTTTCACTTCTTTTTCTTTGCTGGACGGGTAGCACGTATTTAAGCAGCATGCACCTAAACCGGCTGCGTGTATCGCAAGAAGTAAGTTCATGGAAAATAACCCACCATCAATAAACGCCTGATTACTTTCATAATTAGTAAAAGCTTTAACGTCGGCTGTTACTATTAGAAGCTTATTAATGGTGTGAGTGAATCCAGTATTACCGTTTTGATAAGAAAGCAGATTGTTAATGGTGTTCTTTTCACTATAACAATGGACCTTCCATCCTTGTCGGTTGCACACTGATGGTGCGCTTTTAGCAATATCAACAGCTTTATATAATAGATCGGTTGAAACAGGTTCTTCGGAAAAGTTTCTAACACTAGTGCGACCTGTTGCAAAACTTTTATATTCATCGAGGGTTAAAGTACTGGACGTATTTTTTGTTTTGTCTTTCAAACCACCAGACTTTCCAATATCACCTTGCTTTATAAAATCACTTAGTAAATTTTTGAACTGAACAGGTAGTTCGAAGTTTTGAGCGGAGTTAAAAGCAATGTACTCATTAAGTGTTTTTCTAATAGAGGCAGTTAGCTCGTCCGAGCCAAACTGACTTTCATACCTTTGTGCCTTTTCGATGATATCAATAATTTTAGGCTGCCCAAAGCCAGGACGAGGTTCGGGTAAAGCTAAACCCTTTTCAACAATGTGATAGTGCTTGGTCAAATAATATTTTATTTGTGCCTGGTCGTCTTTTAGATCCTGCTCTTTAAAAGAAAACTTGAGGTGATGATAAAGGTCAAACACTTTAGAAGTCGTCTCTTTATAAACCGCTAAAAATCTTAATATATATATTTTTATTTTTCTTGGTAATAGTGCTTTTAATTTTCTCATTTTCACTTTAACGCCTGATAAAAAAACCTAATTTCTGGTGAATAAATCTTCTTTCTTTGTTATCAAAACCCAGTACCAAAATAGTGCACAAAACAAATACTGTCGTAGCTGTAGAGCTTAGCCAAAAGCCTAATGCGTCGGTATTTTGGCTAAGCGTTAAATAGTAGGCGAGCCAAACAGCTCCTACGATTAAAAGGATACGCATCACAACTTCTTGCAAAAATAGCTTTACGGGAAGTAATGTCAGTTTTTTTAATATTACTAATCGAGCTAAAAAAGCTAATATAGATGAAACAATTCCTGCAAAAATCACTATATGCGGTTCACTTCATAGCTTTAATAGCAAATAGGATAATGGCACATTTAATAATAGAATCCCGCCTACTACGCTTTGATATAAACGTATTTTTCCTGTTGCTTGAGCAGATGTCATCAGTGGGGCTGAAATCGAGTCAATCAGAATATTTGCAATGGTTAATTGTAAGAAAATCACGGTATATTCTGGAACTGTGCCTAGCCATGTCTTTAAAATAATCTCTGTATTTATAAGAACAGGCATAGATAAAATAAACAAAACAAAAAAATTATATTTCGCCCCATAGCAAACCAGTCGATGCATATAGGTCATATCGTCTGCAGCATAGGATTTGATAATTTGCGGGTTAATTGCTACTTGTAAACTCTGTACAAAACTATTTAATGCAGCAGATACCTGCATGGCAATCGCTCTAGCTGCGTTGACTGATGGCCCAAAAAAGATATTCAAGAGTACATTTACGCCCTGTCCGCTCATGACTGCAGCAATGTTTCCCCACAAATTCCAGCCAGTATAAGACAGCATAATATTGAATAATTTTTTGTCCCAATAGAGTCTAAAACGTGACTCTTTAAAGCGAAATTTACAATAACTGCGATACACCATAAATACGATAAAAACCACAGCCAAGCTGAGTACCGCATACAGGATCAGCTTATCCATGCCGAACCAACTGAGCATAAACACAATTAACAGTTTCAGCGTTACATCAATGATACTGACCCAAGCAAAGACACTCATGCGCTCATGAGCAATAATTAGGGCGTTATAGGGCACACTGACGATGGTGACCATAAATGACAACAGTGCGAAGTGAAATACCCACTCTGCGGCAAGCATTCTATCGGCAGGTATGGTCATTTGCGTTTTTACAAACCACAGCCCAACAGTTTCGCCCAATACCAGAACAAAGACAGCAATAAGGACATGGATATTCAGACTCATGCTGAATATTCCACGCATATCTTTATTGCCAGGCTTACCCAACTCAAATGAAAGGAAGCGCTGGGTAGCTGACGACATGGCGCTGTTTAGGAAGCCCAGCATAGTGACAAAACCAGCAACCACACTGTAAATACCAAAATCATCAACGCCAAGCGTCTGTAACACGACCCTTGAGGTGTACAAAGTCACTGCCATTGTCAACAGCATGCGGATGTAAAGCATCCCCGCATTTTTGGCCATACGTTTGTATTTTTGATTTGAGGTATCTACAGTCACTGCGTTTTATCACCAGTAGAATTGTCACCTAAAAACTTTTCTCTTATACCCTTCAACGCCGTTTTAGCCTTCTCACTCGAATACTGCTCTAACGCCACAGCCGGCAACAGGGTACTAAACACTTCTAAGCACTGGGTAATCTTAAACAGGTAGGCTATCGACTGTTGCGCTGGGCGGTTGTTACGTATTTTAAACTGGTGCCAAGCACCAAGTTTACGCTTAGGCCCAGTGCCT
>RRZU012985921.1_pt1 | contig 25041 bp, 33 predicted proteins | sample 2165561 | NCBI WGS metagenome assembly RRZU01 (sample SAMN10456909, study PRJNA506462) | wastewater metagenome | isolation source: wastewater sludge | place: USA: Moscow, Idaho | reverse complement strand
TACTACTGAAAGTCCTGCTATACCTGTTGCAAAATATCTTTTTACATCTCTATCATGAAATGCCATTTGTACTCTTTCATATGCATATTTATCATGCATATAGTGAATTATATTTAATGTATTTACATATAATCCTGCTAACCATTCCATCATATCGTCAAATCTTTCCATTACTTCTTCAAATTCAAGATATTCTGATTCAATCTTTCTATACTTAGGTCCTACTTGAATTTTTGATTTTTCATCTATACCGCCATTGATTGAATATAATAGACATTTAGCAAGATTTGCTCTTGCTCCAAAAAATTGCATTTCTTTTCCTAATGCCATAGATGACACACAACAAGCTATTGCATAGTCATCCCCTAGCATTGGTCTCATTATTTCATCGTTTTCATATTGAATTGATGATGTTAATATTGACATCTTTGCGCAGAATCTCTTAAAGTTTGCAGGCATATTTGGTGACCACAATACCGTAAGATTTGGTTCTGGTGATGTACCTAAGTTTGACAATGTGTGTAGATATCTAAATGAACTCTTTGTTACTAATGATCTACCATCTGTTCCCATACCAGCCAATGCTTCTGTAACCCAAGTTGGATCTCCTGAAAATAATTGATTATAATCAGGTGTTCTTGCAAATTTTACAAGTCTCAATTTCATAATAAAATGGTCAATTAATTCTTGTGCTTCTTCTTCCGTTAATATTCCATTTTTTATATCTCTTTCTATATATATATCTATAAATGTAGATGTTCTTCCTAAACTCATTGCAGCTCCATTTTGTTCCTTTACTGCTGATAGATAAGCAATATATAACCATTGTATTGCCTCTTTAGCATTCTTTGCTGGTTTAGAAATATCAAATCCATACATCTCGCCTAATTGTCTTACTTCTTCTAATGCTCTTATTTGCTCAGATAATTCTTCTCTTAATTTAATATTGTCATCAGTCATAGGTACTCCTTCAGTACTTAATTTCTGAGCTTTTTTATCTTCCACTAAAAAATCTATTCCATATAATGCAAGTCTTCTATAATCACCAATTATTCTTCCTCGTCCATAAGCATCTGGTAATCCTGTTATAATACCTGATTTTCTAGCTTTTCTCATTTCACTAGTATATACATCAAATACTCCTGCATTATGAGTCTTTCTATATTCTGTAAATATCTTAGTTACTTCATCATCAACCTTATAGCCATAAGCATCACAAGCAGCCTCTGACATTCTTATTCCACCAAATGGTTGTAATGATCTTTTGAAAGGTTTATCTGTTTGGAAACCTACTATTTTTTCTAAATCTTTATCTAAATATCCTGCTCCATGGGAGATTATAGTTGATACTATTTCAGTATCCATGTCTAAGACCCCACCAGCTTCTCTCTCTTTTTTATTTAAATCCATAACTATATCCCATAACTTTTTAGTCGCTTCTGTCTCTGGGGCCAAGAAAGTATCATCTCCTGTATACTCAGTATAATTTTCTTGGATGAAATTTCTAACATCAACTTTTTTTCGCCAGTTTCCTTCTGAAAAACCATTCCATGCTTCTGTCATATAACAATCCTCCCTAAAATATTTTATTTATGGATATATTGGAATACATATAACTATAAATCTTTGATAAATACTATATTCATTAGTGTATAAAAAATAAAACTCATACCATTTCAATATAGTATTATAGCATAGATAAACGAAAACTTATTGCTTATCCTTTTCATTTATATTTAACTCTCCATTCCATCACAAATTAATATAACATATATATTCTAATATTTCTTCATTTTTCGCATAATATATCAAGTATATTCTAAGTATTTTCAATGTATTTTCTATGTATTGTTTTACAGTATTTGATAACATTTTTTTGATAATTAAATAACAAAAAAAATGCCGGAAATCCAGCATTTTTATCTTATTTTTGTACTATATAATCCAACCATTTTTCCTATAATTTGTACCTGTTCTTGATTTTGTTCTAACTCTTCTTTACTAAAACGTAATATATCATATTTTGAGTTTGCAGGTATTAAAGTTATAGATTTTTCATCTTTATAAAATCTCTTTAAAGTTGCAGAATCATCTATTAAAAAAGCACCTATATCTTTATTTTCAAGTTGAGGCTGTCTTTTAATAAACACAATATCTCCCTCATTTATTCCTGCTTCTATCATACTATCTCCTTTTATTCTAAGTGCAAAATCTGCTCTCTCTTGATAATCCATTGGGAAATATCCTTCTATATTTTGTTCTGCAAGTATTGGTGAACCTGCTGCTATATTTCCTAATATAGGTATCCCTTCAAATATTGTCATACTTGGAGTATTTGGTTCTTCTGATATTAATTTTGTTGTTGTTAATTCAGTCAATTCTATATTAAATATACCCGATAGTTTTAATAAACTCTCTATAGGAGGTGTTCTTCTTCCTTGTTCATACATACCTATTGTACTAGTAGATATATCTAATTGTCGTGCTAATTCTGCCTGTGTTAAATCCAATCTCTTTCTATTATCTCTAATTCTCATTCCTAGTTTTCTTGTATCTAAGTCCATAAATCACCCTCCTGACATATCTCTTACTTATATAATAGAACACATTTTGTGTAGTGTCAAATAAAAATATTTTATTTACTATTGCTTTTACACTTTTAGTGTGATATTATATGTTTAACAGATAAAAGAACATAAGTTTTTACTTAGATTTGTGTTATTTAATTGATTTTTATTTACTTATATGGATTGACATATTTTTATAGATTTATTTTATATTTTTTTAATTACTAATCACACATTAAGTGTTATTCGGAGGTGCTATATGTTTATAGAATTATTTACAGTTTTAGAAATTATGGTGGAGACTATTATTGGATTGATTCCTTATGGATTGATAGCAATGTTTCCTACAATGATATTTACAAGACTAGCTACTGCTAGTTGGAGAAGTTAACCCTATATTTATATATTAAAGAAGGTAGGATACCCTGACAATCCTACAAACGATATGCTGTAAATAATATTTTATAGCATATCGTCCCATATAATATGCAATTTAGCCGTTCGTAGCGCTTTATTAAATTTGTACGATTAACATTCATTAACAATCATTAACAATTATTTCTGCCGATTTCTGCCGAAATTTGCCGAATATTATTATATAAACCGATATAATCAAGTAAAAAGGTAGGCTTAATTGCCTACCTTAAATTATATTACTTAATATTCAAATTGTCTTTTAGTGCTGATTGTAATAATTGAGAAAAATTAACTTTTTCTTTTTCTGCTATATCATTTAACCATTTAGGTATAGTCAAAGTCTTCTTTACTGATTGATTTAACATTTTATTTCTAAAAGGAATCATCCATACATCTATTAAAGATACTATATCTTCTTTATCTATTTTTATATCATTTATACTAGAAGCTTTAGGAATATCTCTCCCTTCTTCTTCTCTATCATACATACATAACTGCAATACATCTTTTGCACTATCCAATGCTTCTTCTAAAGTTTCACCAAATGTGAAACAGTCCTCAATATCTGGGAATGATACATTATAAGCCTTATCTTTTTTATCATATGAAAATATAGCAGGATAAATATATCTGTCTTTCATTTATAATTCTCCTTTCATAATCTATTCTATATTTATATTAAAGAGTTGGAGTTAGGGGCTAGAATTTAACCCCTGTTATCCTCTCTATGTTTCTTACTGTTCCTGTTGGTATTGTTTTATCTGTACATTTTACTGGGCAAGTTTTTCCTTGTTCGTTTCTGTATATTTCATGTGAGCCTGTCGTTCTTACGTAATACCAACCATTTTTCTTGAGTGTTTTAACTATATGCCTATAAGTATATTGCATTTACCTCCCTCCTTATCTTCTTAATCATATTATACTACGTATTATAGTACGTGTCAAGTGTTTTTATGAAATACTTTTAAATTATTATATTATATTTCCGATATTAAATATTAAGAGAGTATATAGCAACTCTTAGTAGATTTTATTTAAAAAGGAACAGTCTTAATTGATTGTTTCTTTTTAATTTTAGGCACAAAAAAAAGAGAGTGTCAGTAATTAAACTAACACCCTTTTTTTATACACTCTTTATACCAATTATACTATTTACTTTTCTACTAGAATGATAGCTGCCCTCTTTATGATTTAATTGACTACTTCCTCCACCATCTAAGAGAATACATTGTACTATGCCTAAATCATTCAACAAAGGCACTATCTCTTGTACTAAATGATTAGGTTTTACTATTAGATATACATATCCTTTACTGTCATATCCAATGTAGCTATGAGCCGTTTTATAGTTTATTCCGCTATTCATTTTCTCATTAGCAAAATCCATATAAGGTTTTACAGTGTATCCACCTATTACCCACTTAGCCGGTTTAGATAACTCTTTGATATTCTTGATTTTTCTATTACCCAATGTTCCATCTTCATAGTATATTATAGTTCCTCGTGGAGGTGCATTATAGCCATTTATACTAGCATTATTGCTTAAAGCCTTACCATTATTCATCGCTATAAATACACAGCTATTAGGACTTGTAACTGGTGCTGTGCTTAGGTCAAAGAATGTTCCATTTATTCCATATACACCTTTATTTTTCAGATTATCTCCAAGTATACTTATATAAATATTATCTGGTGTAGTCTTGATAATACGAGCATCGCCTTTTTTAATATACTCAGATTTATTTTTCATTTCTTTTTCCGCAATTTCTTCTACAGCTATAAAGCCATTGAAGCCTTTATTCCTTAAATCTTGTAGCATTTTATCTGCATTTTCTCTTACTAGATAATAGCCTAATTGGACTCTGTAAAGATTTTTATTATTAACTACTTCTGATTTGATAAAGCCTTTAAAGCCTTTTTGCTCTAAGTCTTTCAATAGCTTATCTGCATTATTTCTAATTGAGTATGCTCCAAGTTGGACTCTGTAAGCTTTATCCTTATCTTTGCTATCTTCCACAGTTCCAAAAGCTTGTGCAATGCACTTAGCATATGTTTCTATAGTTAATATACCGTTGTAGACATCAGTTTTAATAAATCCACCTTCTATAATTATGCTTGGTACATCTCCTGTGTAAATAAAAGTCCAGTAGTCTTTTTTAACCTTAACCCCTCTATTTCTTATACCTAAAGTGCTAGATATACTGTTTACAATATTCCTCGCATGTGGATAAGCTTTGCTATTTGTACTATGAACAAAGCACTCTACTCCTGTTGCCGTTTCTGGACCATCATTCTCATGTATATTAAGACATAAATCTGCTCCTAGTGCTTGTACCATTTCACCTATTTTCTCATGAGCTTCTTTCTGTGATTTAAAGTTCATATTTCTAGTATCTATTATAGTAACTTTATAACCTTGTGCTTCAAGATAATTCTTTAGTAGATGAACTGTATTATATACTTCTGTAGCTTCTTTAAGATTCTTAAAAGTCGCTCCTGGATCAAAGATTCCATTTACTTTATAATTATGTCCGTACCATAATACTATATGTTTGAGTTTCATTTAAAATCACTCCTTATCATTGCTAAAATTCTTCTTTCCACCATCTTTTAATTGTATTAAGCTATCTTTTAGCTTTTCAGGAATAGGCACTCCTAATAACGCTGCATTTTCTAATATAGATATTCCATCTTGTCCTATATAAAAGAAAATAACTAGATTTCTAAGCATTCCATTTGCTCCAATATTTTTGTCAATCATATTAGACACTGTTACTAAAGACCATATTGCTATTTTTTTTAATATACCTTTGAATGCTGTTTTAGAAGAAATGTTTTCATTTGCTTTTCCGCACATTATCCCTAAAATATAATCTATCAACATAAATATTATTAAAGTTCTTATCCCCATGTCTATGTCTCCTATTAAATATGTTATGAATACTCCTGCTGAACCTGTTATTGCAGCAATCGCGTTGCTAAATTTATCTTCTTTAAATAAACTAACAAAGTTCATTAAACACAATTTTATATTTTCCATTTATCTGTCCTCCTACATAATAAAAGACACTCACAATAGTAAGTGTCTTTAGTATTCTATTCCTTCTTGAATTAGCATTTTTTCAACTTCTTCTCTATACCTTAGTGGAACTCTTTCAAATGTAGTTCTTTTATTTTTGATTTTTGTTACATAGAATTTAACCATTATTCTACCTCACTTTCTGATGTAGCTACATATTCTTCAAGTGCATCTGACAATATATTGAGTTGTTCTTTTAACTCTGCTATTTCATTATCCTTTTTCTCTAATTCCTCTAATATCTTTTCATTTAAACTTGGTTCAAATTTTTCTTCGCTCCAAGATTGATTATCTAGCCACTTACGATATAACAATGTTGGATTATAGTCTGGTATTTGGATGTAGTTCTGTAACTCAACCTTATTACCTAGAGTAGTTACTCCAATACATATTTGATTTTCATTGACTATTGCATAATTGTATTCTTTTATCATTTTATCTTCCTCCTTATTATCTTAAATAAGCTACTGTTACTGAGCCACCATTACTACTAACCGTACCAACCTTAATTCTAGTGCTTGTTGCTTCTAATATTCCTGCCACATTAGCAAGAGGTGCCTCCTTAATAATAATATTACTACTCGATACTTTAACAGCTGATGAAGCACTATAACCTGAACCAGTATAAGCGTATAAATAGTCACTATCAACATCAACCCATCCATTAGATCCTGCTCTAAACGTTTCTAAAGTTATTTGTTTACCTTTGTATGTTCCTGTAGTTCCACCTATGCTTACTCCATCTCTAATATTTCCAGGAGAGATATTAGCAAAGTTAACTGAGACTTCACCAGCAATTCTGTATAAACCAGGAGAGATAACTACTTTAGCTCCATTTGTTGTTAATATTCTAGAAATTTTTGATAGTTCTAATATTGTTCCTGTCTCTTTTTTACCTTTTACATATGCAGTTTTAGGAGCTACAATATCACTAGCTAATGCTGTTGCATCGCCAGTTTTGTCAGTTTCAATTGTACTGACTAATTGTATTGCTTCTTTCAATGTTGTATTCTCACCATAATTTACTCCCATGGAACGGAGAATGGTGAGAAGTTCATCTTTCCTCTCAGTTCCAAATTGCTTTAAATTATCAAGTTCTCCCTTTATTACTTTTCCTTGATTAGCTGATAAAGGCTTATCTTTGTCTATAGAAATCAAATTATCAATTATTTCAATTTTAGGTATTACAATGTCCACATTGCCACTACTATCAACAGTGACATTATTTACACTCTTCATTGGTGTATATCCCAAAGCATCAGTTACATGTCTCTTTGTTAAATTTTCAATACTTCCTGTATCTCCTTTTAAATCAGTATAGAGATAACCTGTCATGCCCTCGACTCTTACACCTAATTCTGTTCCTCTCCATTGAAACTCTAGATTCTTACCATTAAAATATCCATTTTTTAGTTTATCTATTAAATCATCATATAGAGATACTCTCTTTAATTCACTTTCTTTACGAGCAGTTTCTGCAGTGTTTCTAGTATTTTCTTTACTAACTCTATCACTCTCTGCAGTTACTCTTCTACCTTCCTCTGCTATTCTTTTGTTTTCATTAGTATTTCTGTCTAGTTCCTTACCTTGTCTAATTATTTCATTATTCTTCCTTGTAGATTCATCTATTACAGTACCTGTTAGCTGTGATAGAAAATTCAGCATAACTTTTAAATCTAATTCATTATTCAATGTTCCATCTTCATTATACAGTATTACTTTATTAGCACCCTTTAACCCCTCGAGCGGTTCATACAAATCTTTATCTTTATCATAATATTGTGAGATAGGATTACCATCTTTATCAACAACTATTTTCTGTGTATTATATGCCATTTTTTACCACCTCCACTAACTTTTTTAACTCTACATTAATTTGATCTACTAAGTCTTGCGATTGTATTTCTTCACCGTCTTTATCAACCATATTTACTCGTAACATTCCACTATGACTTGTTACAGGTTCATATTGTTGAGTTTCTTTATTCCAGTACTGTGGAATAGGTTTACCATTCACATCAACAATTATATCTTTATCTCTATACATTACTATCACTTACTTTCTGATACTCTTTTATGAACTTTTCATTCGCCCTTATTTCTACTTCATTCTTAAAAACAACTGGAATATCTTCTAATGTTAATCCTTTATTTTCATCTATTAAATAAGCATAATATAAAACTGTATATGCTTGTATTAATTTTTCTTTTACTTTACTCATTCTAAAACCCCCTCTAATATGTCGAGAAATTCTATTGTGTTTTCTGCTTTTTTGATTTCTTCCATACTTAGTTTCATACTTTCAAGTATTCTTTCATCTTCTGTCAATATTCTTCCATATTTATTCTTTTCTTCTATTTCAATATCTGAATATCTTTTTAACTTGTTATTTTCTACAATATAATCACTTAAGTTACCAGGTATTTTTTCAACTATTATTTCATCTAGATTATTTCTAAATTCTTCATCAAAATGGATATAGTAGATATTCCTGTCCTGGTCTTTAGATATTGCACTATAAATTTCTTTAGTTTTCTTGTTGTATATTATCTTCATAACATCACCTAATATCCTATTATAATAAGGTCAAATTCAAGATTTAGATATACAACTCTTGATGAAACACTACTATCATCACCCCAGGTAGTTTTAAGATAAGCACTTATGTCAACATAAGGGTTTGTTGTATTTAAACTTATACTATCAATATTTAAAACTAAATTTATATATCTTAAATATCTCTGATACAAAGTTTATGGAGGAGTGCCAAATTGTTTTACGATTGGCAGTACCTCTACCCTTGTTCTCTCTCTAAATCTCGATGGTAAATTTACTCTAACTTTAATTGGATTATCATATTCAATATCTGTAGCAACATTTGTAAATACATAAATATCATTAAGATAAGCTCCTTCACCATGTTTATATTTACGATAAAAGCCATCTGCTCTAAGCTGACTATATTCATTACTTCCATAGTGATTTACTTTTACACCATCTTTGTTCATAGTTACTAAGCCACCATTGAAATTAAATAAGCCATTATCTAAATCTAACCAAGTTGAACCATTGCTACTCTCTAATACTCCAGTTTTAACATTATTTGCAGTTATTATATTAGCTGCAATTAACATAGCTACTATACTTCCATCTGCAGTTATTGCTGCACTGTAAGGACCAGCTACTCCATTTTCAGAATAGCCAAATCCACCTAATCCCCATTTCCACACTTTTTTAGCCTTGCTTAAATCTTTATTATCTGCTATATACATTGCTTCATCTGTCTTAATAGCATATCCACCAAGCATGTTTGCTATAAGTTCACTTGACCATAATTGTTGTTCTTCAAAGTGAGTTAGTGTATCTCCTAGCTGTTCTTCTACCTTTCTAACAATATTAGCCATCTGCCTATTGCCCTGGCCTTTATATCCTTTTGAAATCTCTGGAAGTCCTTTAGCTTCTAGCTTTGACTTACCTCGATACTTGTAAGTAGATTTAGTTACTAAAGTTTTATATGGTTTTCCATCTCTGTCGATTTGTGTGATTATATCTCCACTCTCCAAAGCTGGATTTCCTTGCCAATCTGACTCAAAAGGTGTGAACTCTGTATCTTTAACATTGTTGTATATATTTCTTAATACGGTTTCATATGAGTCCTGCAATAAAGGATTATCAGTTAAATCTATTGCATACTCATCAGTACCAGCCAAGTAGGTAGCTTCTTCTGTAGTTGCCATTATTCCTTTAATTTTGACAATATCGTCACTAGGCTTAAAATTAAATCTGTTAGAAGGATCTAATGTTAAATGTATATCCTTATACCATCTAAGTTCTAATGCTCCATTTCTGTCGAATTTAGCAAAGCAACCAGCTAATTCAGCTACATATCCTAGAACTTCTCTTAATGTCAACTCATCATCTGGTCGCTTTTGTACTCTATAATGCATATTTGGAAAACTAACAGTTCCAACCTTTACATCTCCTACATTACAAATATTTGTAAATATCTGATACAAAGTAGCTGGATAACTTAATTTAGATAAACTATAAGGTATATCAAGTTTAAGCATATTATCAACAGCTTTTATTTGTATTGAATTTCTTTGTATATTCACATCATCAATATTAAATACTCCAAGAGGAACATATTCCCATTTATCCTCAAACCCTTTCATAATGCTAGGTTGTGTAGGCATTAAGAAGTGTGAGCCTTTTGACTCCTCAACTAGCAATCCAAAATTACTTCTTATTATAGAGTCTATAAATTTAATATCCTTATAGTTTTCATTATTATGGATGGTGAATGATATATCTGATGCTACTGTAGATCCTATCGTAAATTCTTCACCACTTTGGCTTGACTCGGTGTATTGGAAAGTGTTGTCTACCAACTCATTACCTGTTAAGTACAGTATCCCTTGAGAGTGTTGTATATCAACTTTTAGGTCAACTGTTCTTTCTGTTAATTTAATTCTATCTTCAAAGTCTTTTGAAACTGGATACATCTATTCACCTCCTAATATTCTATTAAGTTAAAACTTAAACTCCATAATATTTGATTTGGATCGTCACTATATTTAATCATTTCTGAATTTCTATCCCCAGCATACATTTGTTTTTTTATCTTACCTACAGAAGCTATAAAAGTTACATTTAACTTTGCTTTTTCAATAGCGCTTTCAATCAAATGCAACTCTGAACTGGTTATAGATTTCCAGCTTAATTCTAATCTGTATATTCCTTGTCTTTTTCTATCTCTTTGTAATACTCCCAATTCATTTCTATCTGAATCAGCAGAATCTAGGTCAAATTGTGGGGTTTTATAAGTAGATGGAGAGGGTAAATCAACTCCATCTATGGTTACCATAGCCATTGCTTTCCTCTCCTTTCTACACTTGTATTACCGGTTTTCCATTCTTCCTGCTTTCTCTGTTTATACTTTTTATAACCTTATCTGTGATAGTGTCCTCACCTATCTTTATTGTCAAGTGCAAATCTCCACCGCCGCCACCGTTTTCAGATATTTTACTAGCTAAATCGTTAATCCATCCAGTATTATTTTCAAGCGGCATCACAACTTCTTTACCAGCTTCACCAACCATAGCGATAGTTGGACTGTCTATAACTCCACCTTTAGCCAGTCTTGGAATTTCTGAGATATTAAATCCTTTTCCTCCAACTCCAGGAACCCAGTCAGGAATTTTTATTTTATTCATTCCTCTTAAGAATGTATTTATACCATCTATAATAAAGTTAATTGGGGCTGTAAATAAGGCTTTTAAACCGTTAAAAATTGTTCCAAATACATTTACTACACCTTCCCAAGCTCTCCTCCAATTACCAGTAAATACTCCAGTTATAAAACTAACTAATCCATCAAAAATAGTCTTAATTCCTCCAACTAAAGTATCTATATCCGTCTTAAAACTTCCAAAGAATGTTTTGATACCATTCCAAGCAGTTTCCCAGCCTTTCTTGAAAGTATCTTTTACAAATGTTAAAAACTTATTATAAACTTCTTTAATTAAGTCTACTGATTTGCCTAGTGCAGTTCCTGTTGATGAAAAGAACGATTTAATACCGTTCCATGCAGTTTCCCAACCAGCTTTGAATATTCCAGCAATAAAATCAATAATTCCTTTAAAAATTCCTTTTATCGCCTTAACTATTCCATCAATTATCCCTTTAAACCCATCAAATATTTTACTGACTCCTTCCCAAGCCTTATCCCAATCACCTGTAAAAGCGCCTGTCATAAAGTCAATAATTCCATTTAATATCTTTAACAGATTTTTGATTATTTCTCCTATTAATTGAACTGTATTACCTACTATATCCATAATTGCACTAAATACAGTAGCAAATGCAGGTCCAAATATTTCAACTAATTTATCAACAATTGGTTTAAGTGAGTTTTCCCAAACTAAGCCTAACAACTCTGCAACTCTACCAACAAAGCCTAGTAATTCTTTCACTACATCCTTGAAAGTTTCATTCCATAATTTACTTAGCCAACTTAGCATTTTATCCCAAATAGGTTTTACAGTTTCTTCCCATAGTGTCAGTAACCAATCTCCAATAGATTGTACTACATCTACAAAGGTATCAACTATTCCTTTTCCCCATTCGTTCCACCATTCCATTACCATGTCTATAGAGTCTTTCCACACTTGGTTGATTAAATCCCACAGTCCTAAAACCATTGAATGAATATCATCTATAACTCCCTTTATTCTTTCTTTATTGTCATTTATAAAGTCATAAATTCCAGCAGTTATTGTTTCGTATATTTCTGATAATATTGTTCCAATTCCCATGATTGTATTTGCCATATTCGTGAATGTATCTTCTACGGCTTTTGCAATTTGAGGTTTGTATTTATTTATTACTTCTAACCATGCTTGATACACTATCTCCCAAGCGCCTTTTAGGTTTTTAAGTCCATTTGTGATATTGCTTGATATTTCTAACAACCATTTTTGGATTGGGCCTTTCATATTTTCTGTAAAGTTAGCAAATCCCTCAATAATCGGTTCATAGTAGTTGCCTGCTATAGCTATTCCATATTTAAAGTGCGTTCCTATCAATTCTCCAGAAGCTTTTGCAATCGGTTGTAGTGCTATTAGAGCAGTCTGTGCTATTTCCCCAAGATTACTGAATGCTTTCTTGAAATTCTCTCCTATGCTGTTAAAATCTACTAACTTAGCACCTTCTTTAATGCCTTCAAATATATCTTTAAGACCCCAGTTGTTATAGAAATCTGTCAAAACGCCCATAAGTCTTTTTAAATCTTCTTCAATCTTGCTTAATCCTAAATCAACTTCGCCTTCTGCAGCAGAGCCAAAATCAACCCCACCACCTCCAAGTGGATCAGCGCCTCCTATTCCGCTTCCACCGCTACCACCACTTGGTGATTTTTCTTTTGTTGTATTATCAGCTAATTTGTTAAGTTCATCAAACCCAGCTAATCCATTTTTGGCTTTTTTAGATGCTTCTTCTGCATTCTTTCCAGCCTTTTTAGCAGATTTACCAGCCTTGTCAAGTCCTTTAGATGCATTACTTCCAGCGCCACCAACTCCACCAATACTTTCGCCTACATCACCATAAGCATCTACAACAGCCCCAGTCCCACCTTTAGAAGCCTTTCCAAATATTAATTCAGTAAAGGCTTTAAAGTATGCGGCTGCCTTAGCTATTACAGCTATAACCTTATTAAAAGCAGAAACTATTGGGAGTAATATATTAATGAAACCCTCTCCAATACTAGCTTTTACCATTTCCCATTGTTGCCCTAATATTTTTAATTGGTTTGCCCAAGTATGTGCATTTCTTGCAAAGTCATTGTGAGAGTCAGAAGTTACACTCATTAAATAGTTATATCTAAGCATTACTTGTTCTGCTTGACTCATATCTTTATAAGCTGTCTTTATTCCATTTGCTAATGCAAAAGCTTCCAAGTTGGCAATGTTCATATTGACACCTAATTCTTTCAAAGGCATTGTCATACCAGACATACCAGACATTATCTTTCTGAAAGCTTCTTCATTTTCTAAGTTATAGAATGATGCCATATCAGCAGATAATTTAGTTAAATCTATAGACATATCTCTTACTGCAGTTCCAGTAATTCCACTTGATTTAAGCATTGCACCCATTGTAGAAGTGAATTTCTTAGCTGATAATACTGATAATCCAAATTGTTCAATAGCGGTGTCTGCAAACTCATTAATATCCTTTGCCATCTTCCCAAAAGTTACATCCACAACATTCTGTACTTCTGTCAAGTCAGATGCAACATTTATTGAATCTTTTACAAAGTTTTTAATAGCATTTAACCCAACTATCCCAAGTCCAAATTTAATAATTTTACCAATTCCACCCATGCTTTTAGTTATAGAACTTTGAAATTCGGATATTTGAGATTGAGTTTTCCTTACTTCTTTTTGAATATCTGAAAAATCAGCACCACCACGAATAATAAAGTTTGATTTAGCCAATATGTTTCACCTCCCCACCAAATAGCTTATTAAGTGCCTTAACTTGATTAGCCATCATTTCATCTGTCATTACTTTTTTAGTCTTTTCTTCTCCTAATGCTTTTCTAAAATCTTCTTCTGTGATTTTCTTTGCCCAAACCCATCTGGAAGTTAGAAATGCATTAGTTACACTATTTTGTCTTTCAATTTTTAATCTTTTATTATGTGCGATTAAATAAATATTTAATTCTGCCAAAGTCATTTCCCAAAAATCCATAACAGGAATACCGACAAAGGCAGCAAGTTCCATAGCTTTTGCAATTGAAAACACTTCATCTTCAACTACTTCACTACTTCCCTTACTGCCTTCTAATCGTTTTTTGACTCACTTTTTACCTCATCAGATTTATCTGAAAATGATTGAGTTAGTGCTTTTAAAGCAACACTTGCTAAATCTTGCACATTTAAATACTTATCTGCTAGATCCCAAACTTTATCAATTGTTAAATCTTTATCCTCGTGTTTTAAACCTGCATACAATATGCCAATTGATGTTTCTACATCTAATTTGTTCATTATTTTTTTTGATTCTAATGCAGTATTTTCTTCTTCTATTATTGCTATCTGCTTCTCTATTTCTTTCATTTTTTTATCTCTGACAGTACCTTTTAGTTTTTCTGCCTTTTTAACTTCTTTTTCTATTTCTAACAACCTCTTATCATCTATAAAAGTATCATTAGATGATAAAAAACTTATAATTGACTCTCCTAGATATTTTTCTACCATTGACACTGCCCTCATTCCATATCTAAGAGTTCTTTCCTTATCTAGTTGTATTGTCATTCCATATTCCATATTGATTTCCTCCTTTTTTTTACAAATAAAAAAGGAACTATACACTTATGATTTATGTAATAGTTCCTCTAATTCTAATTTTATTTTTTTTAAGGTGTAGTTGTGCTTACTATCAATTCTGGCTTTCCAGATACTTTAACAGTTGATCCAAAACTAATTAAATCTTCTAATGCGGCACCGGTAGCAAAACCAACTACTATCCCTTTAAACTTCCAAGATAACCCTATTGAATCTGGAAAATTTATTGTAAAATCTTCTTCCTTCCCGCTATCAAACAATTCGTACATTTCACTTTGCCCTGGTTCTTCGCTTTTAGAATATAAATAACCCTCTAAAGGCACTTCGCCACCATCTTTAAATCCAGCCACAAATGTTCTAAATCCGCCTTCTGAATCTAATGTTGTAGAGTCTATTGTTTCTGCAGACAACTCTAATCCGCCGATTGAAGTCAATCCTCCGACTTCTTGTTCCCCTGCTTTAAATTTTGTCCCCAGCGCTCTATGTGCTTTTTTATTTTTTTCTCCAGCCATTCTTATTCCTCCTCATTGTAATAAACTGTGAAGTCTATAATTCCTCTGTGTAATTTCAAGTTAAATTCATAGACTTCCTCAATTTTATTCATTTCTACATCTTCAATATTTATTTCGTTTTTACTTTTTCCAATTAAACTTTTGATTAATTTCTCTGTTTTCTTTCTTATTTTTGCCATTTCTGAATATCTTTTAGCCATTATACTAAACATAAAAGTTGAATGCTTGCTGTTAGTAAATCCCTCTAAAGTCTTAATATCTTTATCTCCAATTTTTGCATAAACCAAGTAAGGCTTTTCGCTAGTTTCTGGAGCATTTAAAGGGTAAATCTCATCATTCAATTCTTTAATATTTTCTGATAACATTTCTCTTAAAAATAACTCCACTATAACCACCCAGCCTTTCTTAATTCGTTGTCAATTTTCTCTTGCATAGTCTTTATTACATCCTTTTCAAAACTACCTACACTTGACCTAAAAGTATCGCTAACAAAAGCCAACCCAGGAATGTATTTGCCATCTTTTGCAAAAAAACCATATTCTTGTGAAACTGGATAATATCCAGTAATTTTGCCATCAGCATTTGGTTTTTGGAATATGTGGTTCATTGCTGGGTCAAAGACTATTCTATAAACTTTCTTCCCTCTTTTAACTGCCTTCTCACCTTTTAAAATTATTCCTTTTTCCAAATCTCCAGTTAAGTATGGAGTTTTTGCTCTCGCAGATTTTAAAATTGGATTCATAGATTTTTTTACTGCACTTGTAACATGCTTTTGTGGTACATCTCCAAGTTGTTCAAAACCTTTAAATAACTTATCCATACCTTCTATTTTAAAATTAACTTTAGCCATTTATTTCACCAACTTACAATAACATAACAATTCTGTGTTTCTTCCTCTAACATTCACAGATGATAATATTTCATAAATCTTACCTTCATGCTCTATTCTCATATCGTTAGTTACACCATCAATCCATCTAGCATTAAATTTCACTTCAACTTTACTATCAGTAGTTAGAGCTGTAAAAAATTCATTACCTAATAGTTCATCTTTCCTTGCCCATACTCCTTCTATAACTGGAATCCAGCCATCTATAAGTTCCCCATATTCATCTTTAACTCTAGATTTTTTTAAAAAATTAATTTTATGGTTCATTGTCTACACCTGCACTTATATACTCTTGAGATAATGTTAAATGTTGCTTTAAATTGTCATAAGATCTTTGAAACCTATCAGCCTTGGAATCATCTTCATATCCAAAATTAGCCTTGCAATAAACTATTATTGCTCTACGAATAAGTGGGTCATTTTCTTTACACTTATCTTTATGAACTCCTGATAAAATTAAATCTGCTTTACATGACTCAACTAAATCTAGTATCTCATCATCTGTATGATTACCGCTTGTTCTTAACTCATCCCTTAATCTTTCTATATCCACATCAATCACCTAATTTCTATATAAGAAAAGAGAGTAGTTATTTAACCTACTCTCTTACTTTGTTGGAGCCTTTGCTGGTTCAGTTGCTGTGCCTTTCTTAATTCTTAAAAATCCATTGTGTGAAGTTACATTTCCACCAGTGAATACTGAACCTTTGTGTGCTATCATACCTTGCTTGAATTTAAAATCTGTTGATTTCATAATTTCAAGTGGTGAGAATGTAGCTAATGTATAATTTGACAATGGACCATAAGCCATACAGTATTGTCCTACTGCTCCATTTGATATTGAAGAACATACACTATTTATAATATATGGAACTCCGTCAATTGTACCTGTATTTCCCTTAGCCTTAACTTCATAAACTTTTCTGCCATCTGGATGTTTTAATAATGCGAATGCTTTTACATCTGCTTTATTTAAGATTAATACTGCCACATCTTCTACATCTTCATCTCCACCATAAGAGAATATGATTTCATCTAAGGTATCAGAAGTTATTTTTGATATTTCCATATCAGTAGTTGGGTCTATTGCAGTAGCTTTAGCAGAGAATATACCAGTTATATTATCTTCTTCACCATTTCCAACTAAAACTTGTCTAGTAATTTTCTTTCTAGTAGCTTCTGAAACTCCATTTTCTATTCTTCCAGCATAAGGTGCAGCAGGAAGTTTTTCCACTTCTTCTGATGTTTCTGAGTAAGCTGTAATCTTAGTTTTAGTTATAGTCGCATAACCAAAATTTGGTTCTACATCATGATAATTTTCTCCTTCTTTTGTGTAATCACCTTCACCAGAATTTATAATCATATACGGTTGCTTAAATGATTCTCCACCTTCAAGCGGTAAATGAGAAACTCTATCTATTAAGCTTGAAACTTCATTGAAAGTTGGATTGATTGTAGAAGATTGATGTTGTGGTAATAGTATTGACTCACTAGAAACTAGTATTGCTCTGTTTTCTTTTAAAGCTTTGCCTCTTTTTTCTTTTTCATCTTCATGATCTTCTTGAGTTTCTTTAATCTCAACATCTCCTCTTGTTTCAATCTGTCCTGCTAATTTATTTCTTTTTTCTATTTCATCTAAAACTTTTCTTTCTTCTTGTAATTCTTCAACTTCCTTTTCTAATTCTGCTAAATTACCTTCGCCACTTTCTAAAATTGTTCTTATTTCTGCTAATCTAGTTTCTATTTCTTCTCTAGATTTTCTTTCTTCTTTTTCTGCAAATAACTGCAAATTCATTTTAAATTTATTTTCTTTCTTCATTGTTTTATCTCTCCTTAAATTTGATTTTTAGTATTAAAAAACACTCTATGATTATTTCAATCAATAAAGTGTTTATAATTTACTTAATATAATTAGTCTTTTTCTTTGCTCTTCCTCTTGTTTTATTTCATCTTCTATCTTTTCAAAGCTTCTGGCTGAAAGACTTGTGGTGTCATAAGCTGGAATATCAACCGCAGATACATCATAAAGTTTCTTAATTTTTGTTATTGTTCTTTTATGAGTTTCTACATCATAAGAAGATTCTTTGACTGTATATGAGTAACTCATTCTATCAATGTAACCGCCTTTTATTTCTTCATATAGCTTTCTGCCTTCTTCTGTACCATCTACTCTTGCCCTCATAAACAACCCTTTATCATCCACAGTTAGAGAGAGAGTATTATTCCTTGTTCTTGCGATTACCTTTCCGCCATGGTTGTAGTTGAATATAACATCTGTCATATCTGCTTCACTAAAAGCCCTGCTATCAACTTCTTCTTTATATTCAATATCACCATAGCTATATAAGACTGTTTCTTCATTAAATCTAGTTGCATAACCTTCTATCCATAATTCTTCTGTTTCTTCATTTTCAACTTGTGTTGCTCTGAATTCAAAATTCAAAAATTGTCTTATATCTCTACTTTCGCTAATCTTCTTCATCTGATTCAATGTCATTTTCTTCATCACCTCCAATATCAGTTTCGCCAACCGGCACAGTGTCTAGCCTTCTAATTGGAATATTTCCACCTTCTATTGGTCCTAAGTTTAATATATTTCTATGTTCATTAGGTGTTATTATCCCTCTGTCCACCAATCCTACTAATCCTAACTTAGTTTTCATACTTGCATATGCTAAGTTAATGGATTCAAATAATATTTTATTTCCATGTCCTAATTCTTTTTCTGTGAAAAATATCTTTGTAAACTCATTACTTAATTGAATAGCGATTGGCTCTATTTCTGATTCATAAAAAGCATTATACTCATCTTCATCATATTTATTCTGTACTATATTTTCATTGACACCAAAGTATGAATAAATTCTTTCTTTATGCTCTTTTGTCAACATAACGTTTGGAACATAATTTTTTGGATCTACTTGTTGTAATTCTGCTTTTGCATCAGTTGCAACCGCTCCACCAACCTCGCTATCAATCTTTAAATAAGTGTCAACAAATTCTTTTGCTTTAGCTTTGATATCTTCTTCTCTTAGGGATTGAGTATATTTTATAATCCATCTTATTATTGAACTTTCTTTTACTGCCTGTATTAAACCTTTATCTGTTGTATCTACAACTTCCATTAAGGTTGATATAGCATTGTTTCCATCATCACCTAATATGTCATTACTATAATAATCTTTTCTTAAATGTATTAAATCGGCATAATGAACAGCCATATTTTTACCATTTGAAAAATAGAATTTAATAAAAGTTTCATTTGAGAACTCTAGAACTTCTAATCTGCTGTAAGGAATTGGATATATTTCTTCTGGATAACCTTTATTATCTCTTTTCACATAAGCAAAAGCATTATGTTTTAATTCTCTTTGAAAAACCATCTTCATTAAAAAATCTTGCATACTCATATATCTGTTTGGTCTATTCAAGATTTTATTAATTCTCGGTGTTGAGTTCACTTGTATATTTTCCTCAAAACCTCTTATATGCTTAGCATTTAGTTTACCAACTGCATTGGACTTTGGTCTTATACAAGCTCTCACTATGTCATTTTCAAATATCTTCCCATCCCAAGGGGAAAAACTATTTCTTCCAGATAACATTTCCATTCTTTCATATCTTTTATCATCTTTTTTACTTCCAAATATTCTACTTAATAAGCTTCTTTTTTCAATGTCAATCACCTCCCTTAAATTAATATTGTTAAGAAACCATCCATTTGGCAAATACTATTACTCCTTCTTCATTTTTTGTCCTAAGCATATTAGGTCTAGTGGAATTACCCTTAAATTCAAATCTATAAATACCCCCTAGGCACTTATGTTTTAGCCACCCTCCAACCTCTCCATCTTCAACTATCGTTCCTTCATATGCTACAAAAGTACCTTTATACTGTCCTAAAACATATTTTCGCATTTCATTTTCAGTTAAACCTATTAAATTATTATCTTGCATATCAACTAAATCCCCATAATTTTATCTTTAAATATACTATCTAAAACTATGCATTTTCTCCCAGTTTTGCTTGATAAGCTTTCTTCAATATTTATAATATCCTGCTCTCTAAAATGTCCATTTAAAAAGAAAAATAATATTTTACTATCTTTATCAAGATTTACTATATCTCTAACTTCTACTTGTATTCCTTCATCTTTTTCTAGTATTAATTTCATTTCCATTCTCCCTTAAATTAAATTCATATAATCATCATAGTAATTTTCTAGTGTTATATATGCATCCAATAAACTTGCTACACCATCTATTCTTCTTCTACTATTACTTGTTTTTATTAAAGCTATATTATCGTTAGTATCAACTTTTATAGCAGCATTACTCAAGTTCCATTTTGTAATTGGATTGTTGTTATAGTTTATTAAATTAGCCTTTAAGTCGGCTTCAAATCGCTTCATTGGATTTGAAAAAGTCTTTGCTCCTTGCGCTATCATTTCTATTATGTTATCTCCAAAGTTTTGATTTAATTCATCTACAAGGTAGGTTGCTCCCCATCTGTCATAGCCTATTTTATAAATATAACAATCCATTTCATTTTGTATTTCTAAAAACCACTTTGTTACATCCTTATAATCAATTTTATTAGTACCAGAAAGCCTTAACAATCCTTTGTCTAGCCATTTATCATAAGGGATTTTATCTTCTGTTATTCTTTCGTCTATTAAATCCCCAGGTAAAAAATACATTTGTTCAACATAAGTCTTATCATCATTTGGAATTTTAAATATTAAAGTCGCACAAGTTAAATCTGTTGTTGCTGATAAATCCACTCCGCCAATTCCATATCGTGGTTTTAATTCTCCAATATCAAACTCTGCTGTATTATTTAATACTTCAAAGCTTAGCCATGCTTCGGATGAAGTTTCTCTTATATTAAATTCTTTACATACTAAGTTTTTAATTAACCTAGAGTTATTCATTGCTCTTTTTACTTTATCTTGCAATGCTCTTAGTTTCTTGATTGTTCCTAATCCTGGATTAGCTTTCATCCAAGAGTCTGGATCTCTCCATTCTTCCTTTTTATCTAATTCATAAATAAAAAATAGTGTTCTATCATCCACAACACTATCTTCTAAATCATATGCATTTAATTGTATTTCTGCTTCTTCGTATATTTCATCAAATATATCTTCTCTGATAGTTCCTGCCGTAGAAGTCATAACTATAAGTGGTTGTTCTCTTGCAGTTATACCATCAGCCATTATGTCATATAAAGCTCTACCATTTTTCCATTGATGCCATTCATCCATTATTACCATATGAATGTTTAATCCATCCAAGCTATCAGTATCACTTGCCAAAGGCTTAAATACACCATCATTATAATCCCTGGCATCTAGTTCATGAGTTAGTGCTTTTATTCTTTTCCTTAGTGTAGGAGATTTCTTAACCATTGACTTAGACTCTTGCCACACTATTTTAGCTTGGTCCTTTTTAGTAGCAACTGCATAAATCTCTGGACCAGCTTCACTATCACCTATTAATCCATATAAACCCATTACTGAATCTAAAAGCGATTTACCATTCTTTTTACCAACGATTAAAACTACTCTCTGATGTTTCCTATTCCCCTCTATATCAATAAACCCATATACAGAAGCCAACAAGGCTTTTTCCCACAATTCTAGGACTATTTTTTTACCACCTTGTTTACCTTTTGAATGTCTACAATAGTTCTCTGCAAACTCTATAATGTGGTTAGCTCTAGCATTTGAATAAAACCACTCTTTATATCCATCATTATTTAACCATTTTACTAACTGCTCATACTGTTTATATATTTTATTGCTTACATTAACTTTATTGTTTTTTATTTGCTCCCAATATTCTAAAATCGGATTATAATCATCTGGATATTTAACATATCCATTTTTTAGTACCTCTGGTTTAACTTCTCCAAAAATAACACCTGGATCAGTTCTTGGATACTTAGTCGGCTCTAGATGTAGCGAATTCTTCAAATCCATCATCAACATCCTTTTGAATATCCTTTGGGTGCAAATTAGTTAATTTATCAATAATATTTGTATATCTTTGAACCATAGTGTTATAAGCTTTCAATGCAGGATGTTCTCTAAGTATTGAGTATTCCCCCTGTGGCATTTCATCTATAGGGCCTGCTTTATCAATTTCTTTCTTTAACTCTTGGAGAGTTATTTTCATATATGCTGCTTCTTCTACAAGTCCTTTTACTGTTAGTCTTTTATTTTTATCTATATCTTTAAATAAATTTGTAAGTCTGCTTATCTCACGATTAACCAATGTTTCTTTATCTATATCTATGCATTTTTTAGCCATCCTGTCACCTACTTTCTTGTATAATATATATTTTTTAAGGGTGGGGGTCATATAAAAAACTCCTGTGTGTTGTTTGTGTGTGGACACGTGGTATCTACACAGCAATCACACACTATTTTTATAGGGGGGTATAGAACTTACTGTAAAATAAGCTAGTGTATATCAATACATAATAATTGTATATTATTACATTGTTATATATTACTTACTCACCAACTCCCCTTCACTATTAAACTTCACATCTTCTCTCACTACATCATGTTTAACATTATGCTCTAAACTATGACAACTCTGACAAAGTAATTCTAAGTTATCAAACGATAATGTAATGTAAGGATCATTAATATTATCTGGACTTAGATATATCTTATGATGTACCTCTACACCTACATCTCCACACCTCTCACATAGTCCTCCAAGTGTTGTAGATATATAAGCTTCCCTACAATCTTGCCAAGCCTTACTGTTATAAAATGGTATTGCAAACTCTCTTGCCAAAGTTATCACCTCCAATTTTAGACATAATAAAAGCACTCACAATTAAGTAAGTGCTTATGTAATAATATATATTTAATTATTTTTTAACTATTGGTAATTTTACTTCAATCTTTTCTCCACCAGGTTTCTTAAACTCTATATAATAATCTCCATCTTCTGAATACAATATATGGAAGTTTGTGTCCTTTACTGCTCCATCTCTCATCTCGCCTGAAAAGTCTATAGAGTTATCAAAGTATGATGATACTCCGTCAGTCTTATTCCCTGTTTGGTCAAATGTTGAAAAATAAAACATATTAAAAGACTTAGTTTCACCAGAGTTATTAGTTATAGTCACTGGTAATACTATAGCATCTTTACCATCATGCTCACTGAATTGATTTTCTATCTTTGCAAATGAGTAATCAGAACTAAGCTTAACATTAAATCCATCAAAGTCAAAACTATCACCCAGTGTTAATGCCTTATCCTCTTTTACTTTTTCTTTTGGTTCTTCTTTTTTCTCTGTTGTTTTTTCAGCTTCTACTTTTTCACCAGCTGGCTTTTCTGCTTTTTTCGTTTCATCCCCAGATTGTCCAAACACTCCAATTCCTATAACTATAATAATAACCCAGAACCACCATTTTTTAAAAAATGGTTTCTTAACCTTTGCTGCTTTGTTTTCTTCATTCATATATAATTCCTCCTTTATGTTATAAATTGTCTATATTATAACATAAAAAAGACCACCGCGAGGATAGTCTTTCTTAATTTAAAGGAGCAATATTGGTATTTCTTTAATTCTTCTCATTCTATATATATCACAGAAAAGTAGTCACATACTATCACATTTTGAAAATAGTTTAAAAATAGTTTTAAAATCTCACTATAATTTATAAATCAATCTGCTCTAATGCTTTCTCATGCAATCTATGACAGTGTTGCCAAGATATATTGATTTCATAAGATATTTTTTCCCACTTCTCTCCTAGAAGATATCTTCTCTTTAAAATAATTTGATACCTTCTATCTTTGATATTATCAATAGCTTTTTCTATTTTTGCTTTTTCATCTACAAGGCTATCAATCTTCTCCGTTACTTTGATTTCTATGTTCTCTATGTTAGCTATACAATCTGCAAACTTATCTCCTTGTGGCGAACTTGATACATCATCGGTATATTTCTGTGTAACACTAAATAATCTACTTTGTTGCTTTTCTCTATCCTTAATCAAAAAGTCTATTTCTTCATCTAGTTTTTTAAACTTCTCTAATATTTTTTTCTTTCTTAACTGATCTTCTGTTAACATTTATGCACCTCCAAGCTTATAAAGACTTATTAATATTTTCTTTATATTTTTTCTTATATTCTTCTTTTGTTAGATTAATCAACTTATTAAAAGGTCTTATTGATTTTATTTTGAACTTAAATATCATAATAGTAAAGGTAAATACTTTTGCTAGCCTTAATAGCTTCATTACTTTTTTATAAGGTATTCCCTTATCTGCTAAGGATTTTGTAAATTCATTAATTCTTTCTTCTGCATATTTTATATCTTCTTCTCGCATAATATTTATTAATTCTTCCACAACTCATACCTCCCAATTAATAATTAATTTTATTGGTAGTTCTGGTAATATTTTTAATTATATTTTCATTTATCCTATCCTGCATTCTATCCATATCAATACTCTCGTTAACACCTAACTTAACATTCAAGCCATTAGAAACATTATTTGGATAATCAATATTAGGACTGCCATAGCTTAAACTTTCTCCACTAAGTCCTTTAAGGTCTGGAACAAATCTTTTACAATTAGGCGCCCTAAATTTACTAATGTTTTCAGCAACCCTATTAAATTTTTCATCTTCTTCATTCTCCTTATCTATTAACTTTCCAATCTTAGCAAGTTGTTTCTTTTTTATTCTTCCAGACT
>RRZU010025162.1_pt1 | contig 25056 bp, 20 predicted proteins | sample 2165561 | NCBI WGS metagenome assembly RRZU01 (sample SAMN10456909, study PRJNA506462) | wastewater metagenome | isolation source: wastewater sludge | place: USA: Moscow, Idaho | reverse complement strand
GATCGCAGCGGCGTCTATGGCGAGGCCGACGAGCAGTGGATCACCGACATCGACACCGTTTTACCGGGGTTTATTGAGCGCCTTAGCAAACTCTTTCAACAAGGGGAACTGCTGAGTGACCAAGATAAATTGGTGACGTTGAGGCAAGGGGATTGGGTCTGCCTGGCCAATCCACGGGCCAGCTATGGCTATCTCTATCTTGATGTCTACTGGCAAGAAAGCTGTAGTGTTCAAGCCACGAAGTCATAAAACCGACACAGAGGGTGAGCATGTAGCTCACCCTCTGCCTGAGACTTCTTTTTTTGGCTGACTACTGGACCCCTAATGCCTTGTATACGGCATCCACTGGATCGGCATAGAAGCGGCTCTGGAACTTGGAGAAAATCTCGGCCGGAACTGTCGGATGCCGATGCCATTGGTTGTTATTCTCACTTACCACCGCTGTCCATTGCTACCCGCTGGAAGCTATGCTGCGCATTCAACTGTTGCAGAGCGGGTATTCCTGAGCGATCCGACCATGGAAAAGGTTCACACTCATGCACCAGTTCGCGCATCTGACTGAAACGGATAATAGATCCGTGATATATTCCCAACGCCCAAGTACAGCATGACCGTGTGGTGAAAGGAGTCAACGTGAGCGACGAGGAGGCAAGCAAGTACCCCCATAGTGCCATTTCCACTTGGAGCGGATTTGTCTACCAAGGCAAAGTGGCGCTCTATCACTGCCTCAAGCTAATCAATGAAGGCTATAGTGGATTCGAACTACAGCTGGATAGCACAGACGATTTCGCGATTTACAAAGATGGCAAACTCATTAGCGCGCATCAGGTGAAAGCAAAAATCGGCGATTACCGTAGTAACTACAAGGAAGCCTTAGAAAAATCGGCTAGCCTAGAGCTAGATAGGGTCGCAGGGATCAAAAGGTATTTTCATATATCCCAACCTATAAAAGACCATAGCGATTACGTGGCCTCCAATCGCGAGCGCGTTGAATTCTACCCATATGGTGAATCTCGACATTGCGAACTTGATAAAATAGAAGAGCTGACCAAGCAAATAATTAAAGAAATTTATGTCCGACAAACCGTGACTTTTGATGACAGTCTTGTAGACGCGAATTACTGCCTGTTATCAGACAGAGTCAGCTCACAAGCCCTGGTAATTCACGCAAAAATACAAAACGAAGGTGATTCTCAACGTGAAGCAGCTTACGAAAGCCGAGTAACTGCAGCGAGCATTCTTGCGGACATAACGGACACGAATCCATATCAAAGAAAAGACTATTACGCCATCGAACTTAAGGCTCGCCTTCACACTTACCTTGAGGAAAGGCTCGCTGAGACACTACCAGGTATGTCGGACGCGGCATATGAAAGAGCCAGACGCATCTATGAGCTAACAAGGCTCTCAGAGGGCGGCGATTTCAAGACACTTTGCCAACTGATGAAGCCCTCAGAGAATTTTTCACGCATTCAGAATTCAGATATACGCCGATATTCAGATCTTGTGCACACGATTAATATTGAGCCTATCTTAATACGAATACCACATTACGTGGATAATAAGAATAAATTCTACGCCCCAACGGCGCTGTATCTGCCAGAGCCAACAGACAAAAAATACTGTACCTCTGAGATTATTGCAGAAATAAAAGATAACGACGATCTGGGCAGATTACTCTTCGAATTTAACAACCTGATTGCAGCCAAGGCCACCGAGAGTTTCACAATCGATACCAAATATACAAATTGCTTTGATGAAAGTTCAATTGACGATCAAGAATGCATCGATAGCAACATCACGAAAAGTTTGTACATCAGTATTTTAACAAGGGATGACGCAGAGGCTCGACTTAAATGATTATTGACCTTATCCACCAGGCTCTAGTCGCACACGGATTTTTCAAGGTGCAGGATAATGACACAACTGGCTTCTATGTTCGAGAGAACGGTACAGCGATCCGATTTGCAGTTTTGCACAGGTTAGACGAATTGATGAAGCCTGGCGATCTCAACGCTACCATCAATCAGTCCGCGCCGGCGGCATTCACAACTGACCCCGCATTTAGAAAAAATTGTGATTTAATTTGTATTCACCACCTCAGCAAGTTGGTCGAATTCAAAAATCACGAAGAGCAAATCTTTGAAATTGAAGAAGATCCGCACTTCTACAAAAAATACGTACTCTACTACAGCGATACTGAAGTTGAAGCCATTAAGGAGCTAGACTTCGCCAAGCTAAATGAACTCATTTCAGATAAAACCCAATTCAACATTTACAAAAACGAACCAACAGCAGCCACCAAATATAGTGCAGCAGCAAAAATTTTCATCAAACTACCTTTCTTAGCACTCCAGACCAACAAAATAGAATTAGTACCACTACGCCTACAAATTGAGGAGGCTGTGGCCGAAGCCGACCTTATCAAGACTTATGTGACGGTACAAAAACACGATCAAATAAATATCGATGATTTAATCAAGGAACTGATTAACGATGAACTGGCAAATCTCCAAAATTGAGGTTTCAAGCTTTAAGGCTTTCAAACAAATCCATCTGGATTTCAGCGACTCATCGCTCTTGACATTAGATGGCCCCAACGGCTTCGGCAAAACCAGCATATTCGATGCCATTGAGCTACTGCTAACCGGTGGCATAAAACGCATTCGTCAGTTGTTTACTACGCTGATGATGGGTAATAGGACGAATTATGATGACAACCTGCTCTGGAATAATCGTTCGGGCAAGAAAGACCTAGTAATCAAGATTGAATTCATCAGTGGAGCTCGTAAACTTGTTCTGGCAAGGCATACTCCTGCAGCAGATTTTGATGAGAGGTCCAACAATCGAGCTGATCAATTTACTCATCTAATACTTTACGAGTTACCCGAGTTATCGTCAAATGATTACATAGCAGAAAATCGTCGCAATGAGAGTTTCATCGAAGAGCTTTTCGGCAAAAATTTCAAAGAAAACTTCTCATACTTAAATTATTTGGAGCAGGGCCAAAACCAACTCCTACACACAAGAGTGGACAAGCGCAAAGAGGCGTTAAACAACCTCTTTAATATTAGCGACGTGAAGGCAGAAACTGACAACTGCAAAGCTATCGCTTTGCGACTAACAAAATTCATTAACGATCCAGAGCGAGCTATCGTTTTATCAAGGCTCAAAACTGAGGCCGATTCTCTCAAAGGAATGATTCAAGCTGACCTAGGCGCAATTGAATATAAAAAACTTTCCACCGCAGTGCTGCAGCCGGGTTGGGACAAAGAGAACCCCTTCCCTACCTACTCTATGGACATCCACGCTGAATATGTTGAAAATATCCAACGACTTCAAAGTTTGGATCCACTAAAGAGCGCGATACAGATCAGGGACAAAAACGAGGCGATTGAAAGTTACATTGAGCTTAACAAGGACTCAGTTAAAAGCCTGGCACGCTTTGGCAGCGATTTGGACAAGCTAGATGGCCTCGACGTCACCAAAAAAGAATTAAACGAAATGATCAAATCTGGAGGGGTCATCAAACGTGGCGCCACAGTCATCAAAGCCGATGAGGCCGAGAGCCTACCTGGATGGGGCCAAGGACGCTTGGACTGGTTCCTTGAGCAAATAGTTACCCGTGACGCGTTTCAGCAAAAGAACAGCTCTAATGCCAACGCTGCTGCCGAGCTGAATCGTCTAAAAGCAGAGCTGCTGGCTGAGCACGCCAAGCTCTATGCTGACGACCAACACTGCCCACTGTGTGGTGCTGACTGGCAAGCCCATGACAATATGCTGCAAAAGATTGAGCTCAGATCAAAGCAGATCAACGACGCGCTAAGCGCTGATGGCCAGACCCTGATAAATCTCACAGGGCTGATGACTGCAGAGCTAGCCATGATTGAAGCTCAGATCCAGGCCCGAGAAGCGCAGCTATCCGTTGGGTACAACAACGCCCTGCACAACGCCCTGCTCCGTGATAAAGCTCGGTTGCCTGCAATTACCCAACTCGCCGCCCGGCTTCAGGCATTAGGTATACAACTAAACTACTCGTTCTCCGAAAATGAGGAGGTGGTAGACACCCGGACTCAGGAGCTGACAGCTTCAATCAGAAACCAGAAAACAGCTGAAACAGACCCCCTGCCGCCAGATTGGAGAAAGGTCATCACCGCAACCTTCAAAGAGTTACAGGATTTTTATATCGTCGAGCCACAAGCGTTGAAAGACAAGGAGCTGTACATCGCGGCTAAAGCAAACGAGGCGCAGAGCAGCGGGCTAAAGCAATGCCTTGATGAGCAACAGGTCATCCAGAATGAGATCAAAGCAGCGAAAATCGCTAAAGATAAGGTCAATAAGCTAAAGGCCACATTAGAGAGAACTGAGCGCAGCTACTCAGAACAAACTATTGCTGAGATAGAGCTGATTTTCCACATCTACAGCGGGCGGCTTATCCAGAACTATCAGCGCGGCTTGGGTCTGTTCATTGAAAGCAAAGACGGTAAAGAGCTCAGATTCCTAACAGCCGAAAAGTCTGAGCATGATGCGATTCTGTCAATGAGCTCCGGGCAGGTGTCAGCGCTCAGCCTGAGCTTCTTCCTTTCACTGAATAAAGTCTACTCGAGCGTACCGCTGATCCTGATCGATGACCCTTCCCAATCTTTGGATGAAGTCAACATCGCCTCTCTAACTGACCTGCTGCGCTGTGAGTTCAGCAATCGTCAGCTGATCGTTTCCTCGCACGAGGACGACATCTCCGCGTATATGCGCTACCGGTTCACCAAGGCAGGCCTTAGCACCCGATCGCTCAACATGCAACGCTTGGCTAAGGAAGCCCTAGTAGCCGCAGGCTGAGTCACCACTACAGGGGGCATATGGAATGTGCCCCTACTATTGGTTTACTAGTAAAACCACTATGGTTTAAATGTTTTATTTACTTCTTCAATAACTCTCTTTGAAATATGTACACCCTGTTCTGGAGCTGATCTGACGTGTGATGTGGAGATGGCTGGTTAACCTGAAGCTAGAGAACGGATCTGGGATAAATGGCTTTGCCTCTTCACTCAACCAGTTCTTCTAGATAGAAGAAGCCTCCCAACCAGCAGACTATGAGCCAACCGCGCCTGACCATCCTTGCCAAGCGGCACACCACTTGCCAAGTCATCGCGATGTTAGAAGCAGTAGAGGGGAGCAGCCATCAGTTCTAATCAGCAAGAGAAGGTGCGGACAAATAGCCTTTACAATGAACTTCGCAGCCCATAATCGGGACATAGGCACCAAGTAGTGGATGATGAAGCGAGAGCATCTCTGCCCTCGCTATACTACGGCACTTGGCGATCTGCCGGTTGTAAAGTAATTACCGCAGCTTCATTTCAGTACAGCCGTTCGATTTTTTTGCCAAATCTCACCAACATCCACCCGGCCACCAAAAGGCTGCTCCAAGTGACGAATCCAAAGACGGTTTCTGGGACCATGGCTTGGATAATGGGCCACTGATTAAACAAACCCGGTGGGGTGGGTAATGTAGTCTGCCCGTCGCTCAGAGCGTGTAACCTACTGAATAGCCGGTCAATGCGGTGTTCAAACTTGATGTATCTAAGGCCAAGCAAGAGAGCGAATGAGGACAGCGTCATCAGCACGCTGCCAATTCCCTTTAATACCCAAGGCTCCAACATCAGGAAAATCAGCCAATCTTTGAGTCGTTCCATCTAAACCATCCATGGTAACCATTTCTCCTTAATACCCCCACCGATTAAACGCCAGCGGCATCTTGTTGAGCTTCTCGCGGTGCTCTCGCCAGTTGGGCAGATGGAGATCTATCAGAGTCATAAAGCGCTCGTTGTGCCTGCGCTCTAACAGGTGTATCAGTTCATGCACCACGATGAACTCCAGGCACTCCGGCGGCTTCTTGACCAACTCTAGGTTGAGCCAGATTCGGCCAGCCAAGGTGTTGCAACTGCCCCACTTGGTCTTCATCCGCTTAATGCCGACAAAGCCTGGTGCCACCTTGAGGGCTGATTGCCACTTTTCCAGCAAAACAGGCAACCGCTGGCGAAGCAACTGGCGATACCAGCCCAGCAGCGACTCCTCACGCTTTGCCGCGTCATAGTGGGCAGGCACTCGCATCCGGATCCAGCCCCCCTGTAACTTGACGCTAGGCACCTCTTCGCTGTGGATGACCTCCAGCCGATAGCCCCGTCCCCACAGATAGTGAGTCTCGCCACTGCACATCTGCCGCTCGCTCTGGCGTGGCTGCGCTTGAAAATGGGCCTGTTGCTGGCGGATCCAAGGCAACCGCCTGACCACAGCCACTCTGATGGCAGTATCCGAGAGCGATGCAGGGGCAGAGACGCGCACCCGACCATCTGGCGGCAGTACGTTGATGTGCAGGTTCTTGATCCCCTTGTGCTGCAACTCCAGAGTCAGCTCGCCAATAGTGATAAACGGCATTAGTGGTATTCCTGCTGGGCTTTCACCAATTCCATTACTTCAGCTACGGTCACATCGTACCCTTTGGTCTCTTCTGCGATGGCAAAGGCAATTTCCTTCTCCTTGAGGCGATCTCCATTCCAGTCTGCTTTCTTGTTGTAACGCACGGCAGCATCTATCTTGGCCACCAGCACCTCATCCTGTCCCAGGTTGTCATAGAGCGAGCGCTTGGCCAGTGTATCGACACTCGCCGGATAGGCACTGCCACCAGCACTGGCTGGGCGCTTCACCTTGATAGCCAGTTCGCGCACCTGTTCGAGATACTCCTGATAGGAAATGGCCTGCTGGCGACGCAACGCTATCAACTCGTCGAGCAACACCGACATTTTCTCGTAGTACTTGGGGTTGACCGGATTCTCATCAACGATGGTGCGCCGCACGTTATTTTCAATCGCTTCCGCCATAGCGCCCTTATCTTTACGCAGCCCCTCTGGAGCACCATCGAGCGCCGCCGCCCCCCGTTCGATGATCAACTCCAGTAGCCCCAACTCCTCGAAGTCCATCAGCGTCTCGCTGGGATCGGCGTCCACGTAGAGATCCAGCATCTGGCGCATCGCCGGTTCAAACTGCTTCATCTCGACCAGATCGCCGCTGGCAATCTTGATGAGATCACGCACCTTGACGTAGTGATCAACCTCCGAGCGGATGGCATTGGTCTGACTGGCACTATACCCCGCCTCCTCCAGCTCACTCGCCAGACTGGTAAAAGCCCGGATCAGCTTGGCGACACACTGGTATAGCGTCAGGCGTAGCGCCTCCTTCTCGATCAGTTCGCCCTCATCGGCCCCCGCCTCGCAACAGAAATAGTGCTGGTAATCTGCCTCGGCCTTGGGCGCTTTGACGGGTTCACACAGCGCCCGCACCGCCTCCAGCGCGTTGTCGAGATCCTGTTTGCCCTGAACAAGACGATCCTTGAGCAGCCCGGCTACATCCTCCTTGTCATAACCGTCGAACGCTTCCGCTGTGTAGTCCTTGACCGTCTTCTCCAGCGAGCGGAACAGGTCCTTGTAATCGACGATATAGCCATACTCCTTGTCCTCACCATCGAGCCGGTTCACCCGGCAGATGGCCTGGAACAAGTTGTGATCGGCCATCTTCTTGTCGATGTAGAGATAGGTGGCAGAAGGCGCATCAAAACCGGTCAGCAGTTTGTCCACCACGATCAGTAGCCGCATCTGGCCCGGCTCATCAATAAAGCGCTGCTTGACCTCCTTCTCAAACTTCTCGACCTGCTTGGCCGCTTCCGCTTCGCTTTGATCAAAATACTCCGCCAGCATCTTGCGATAGACCTTGTACTTGGCGAGCGCCTCGGTCTGCCCCGCGCCAGTCTCTTCACTCTTGATCATGCTGGCGTTCGGTTGATAGCTGGTCACGATGGCGCACTTGCCACCAAATCCATGGGAACTGAGCATCTCGTAGCACTTGCAAGCCTGATAGACACTCGCGCAGACCAGCATGGCATTGCCACGGCCATCGGCCAGCCGGGGTTTTTGATCGAAATCGAGCAGAATATCTCCAACGATCTGCTCCAACCGCGAGCGACTCGACAACAGCTTCTGCATCGAGGCCCACTTCTCCTTGATCTGCTGACGAGCCAGGCGCGACAGAGCCTTGGTCTTCGTCTCGAACCACTCGTCGACCTTCTTCTGGGATTTGACCTTCTGATCGATGTCACGCGCCTCATAGCGCAGATCCAGCACCACGCCATCCGAGACGGCCTCATCAAACTTGTAGGTGTGGATGTAGGGGCCAAACACTTCCACCGACTTCTTCTTGTCCCGTTTCATCAATGGCGTGCCGGTAAAACCGATAAATAGCGCGTCGGGCAAAATGCTTTTCATGGCGCCGTGCAACTTGTCAGACTGGGTACGGTGGCACTCATCGACAAAGACAAACAGCTTGCCCTTGGGGTAAAAATCGCTGGGCAGGTTCTGCTTCATCTCGGCGATAAAGTCATCATCACCCGCCCCCTCTTTACCTTCGATATGACGGCCAAATTTGTGTATCAAGGAGCAAATGAGCCAAGGGGCGGTCTGATTCAGGATATTCACCAAGTCGGCCCCGCTTTTGGTGCGCAGGATCGTCTCCTCTACCCCGGCGAACACCTTCTCGATCTGCTCGTCGAGTTCTGTGCGGTCGGTGATAATCAGCACCCGACTATCCTGCACATTCTCGCGGATCCACTTGGCCAGCCACACCATGGTCAGGCTCTTGCCGCTGCCCTGGGTATGCCAGATGATCCCCCCCTCGCGGCGCTGGATAAACGCCTTGGCGGCCTGGATGCCGAAATACTGGTTATGGCGGCAGGTCTTCTTCACCCCAGCATCGAACACGATAAAGTCGTGGATGATCTCAAGAAAGCGCGCCTTGCTGCACAACTGGCTCAGATGCTGATCCAACTTATTGGTTGACTCCGTCGCTGACGGGGCGCCCGTCTCCTTCCACTCTAGGTAGTACTTCTCAGCCGTCTCGATGGTGCCATAGCGCACACCCTGGGTGTCATTGCCAGCCATCACCAGTTGCATGGTGGTAAAGAAATTACGGATAAAATCTTGCTTCTGATTATCGAGGTTTTGGCGGATCCCTTCCGCAACCGAGACGGTGGAACGCTTGAGCTCGATCACCCCGAGCGCGATCCCGTTGATATAGAGTACCAGATCGGGACGCTTCTTGTTTTCCCCAGCCACAGTCACCTCTTCGGCGATGGCGAAATCGTTGGCCTCGGGCTCCTGCCAGTCCACCAGCCAGATGGTTTGGTTCTGCTCGCCCGCCCCCTCTTTCTCCTTCACGCCGTAGCGCAGCAGGCCGTAGATCTCCTTGTTGGCATCGTAGAGGTGACGCCCACCACCCAGGCTTGCCACCTGTTCCAACTGACGCAATACCCGAGGGATCAGCACAGCGGCCACCCCGCGTTTCTCCAGCCAGGCCGTCAGCAGTTTGGGCTCGATATTGCGATTGTTCACCCTGGTATGCCAATCACCGAGATAGCGGTACTTCAGTTCCTCAGTAAAGAAGCGGATCACCCGTTTCTGAGTGTTCCGCTCCCGTTGCCCTATTGCTGACGCCGATGCCATTCCAACTCCTTTCTTGATGACCTGCCGGACAAAGCCCCGTCAGGGGCACGCTGTCTGGACCTCAGTTTCAAACACCAATGCCTGACCGCAGAGACGCTTCACCACATCCCAGTTCTGCGTTAGCTCCGCAGCCTTCGATTGATAATCGCGCCGGGTCTTTTTGACCCTCATCGCCTTCGGCAACTGCGCTAAACCATTCTCCACACGGGGATCACACTCGGCATTCGTCAGTAATATGTGATCGACAGGCAAGATAGCCGTCGCCAGCCAGGTTCCCGAAGATTGCGCGGGCAAACACAACACCGTGCGGCTTCCCACCGTCGCCTGCCCCAACCAGCTTCGTAGCACGGAGCTCAGCGCATTGACGGTATCCGTCACCGGCGGGCAGGCATGGGCACAAGGCAACACTCCCCAACCTGATGGCTGTGCCAAGGCCGCAATCTCTTGTCCAAGATTGCCATAATCCATGGTCGATACATCCACATCCAGATGAATGATGACCAGGTCGTAACCCGCTAGCGTCGGATCCTGATCGACAGGGCCAGCATGTCGCTGGTTAGCCGCATGGCACCACTTCAGCACCCCACCCCAGCCATTGCCCATCTCAGGCAAACTAGCCTCGGGCTGCAACTGGGTCAGGATAAAGGCCCCCGGCAGGATTGCCTTCAATGCTGCCTCAATGATCACGAAATCCGTCGGTCCTTCCGCCACCAGGGCGATACGCAGCTCAGACATTGGGCACAGCTCCCAGATGTCCCATCAGCCACAGGCGGGACAGAGGGTACTGTTGATTCATCGCCAGCAGCTCCGGGGTCAGCTCGATCCGTCGATAACAGGTCAGGCCATTGCTATTGCGCTCAACCGCAAACAACCTGACTTCGGGGTCCGTCAGGTCCAGCCCATCCAACACGGCCGGGTTGTGGGCTGTGAACAGCAACTGACGTTGAGGATCCTGATATTTCAGCCAACCAGCCAAATGCTTGGTCAGGCTAGTCACCAGGCGGGGATTGAGCGCTTGATCGAGGTTATCGATCGCAAAGATCCGGGGCGATTGCGGCAACAGGCATAACGCTGCCGTAAACAGCACATAGAGCGCCCCCTCGCTGGCATCGTAGGCCGTCAGCTCGTTGCGGCTCTTTTGCATAAAGCGGTCGGTAAACTTGAGCAGATGCTTACTTCTGGGCACCTTGGGTGAGAGCAGCGTGCCAGCCTGAGAGGTAATGGCCACATCGGCCACCCAGTCGATCAGCGCCAGCACCTCATCCAGGATCTCTTCCCCCACCTCCCCCTGACCTTCCAGATGAGTGCGCAGCATCTCGAATGCCTCCGCCAATTGGCCACCACTGAGACCCATCGGACGGCGTGACTGAAGATCAGGAGTGATCCCGCGCAAGGTCGGCGTATTGGGGCAATAGATCGCGTACTCCTGCAAGGCGCGCATCAATAGAGCCGCGGGGTTATCTTCTGCCAGCTCGACCATCTTGAGGGCCGCCAGCCCCGCCAGAGGGTTAAGATTTTTTTTGTTCCGTACCCCATCGGCGATGATCTCGTCGCGGCCATCGGACAGGAATTCAGTCTTGTACTTCCAGGCAGGCTCGGGGGATTCCAGCGGATTGAGCAGGGAGACCCGATAACACTCGCTTCGCGAACCCGAAACCTCAATGCCGATATGGGTCGGGGTGCGCTCGCTGGCAAACGAGCTCTTGTAGAGTCGGGGTACACCGGCCCGTACCCCACGGCGCAGTAGACTCTCATCATCCACAACTCCGTTGGCCGCAGCCCCCAGCACGCCGAGAGCCTCAAGCAGATTGCTTTTGCCGACACCATTGGCGCCGATAAAACAGTTCACCCGACCCAGTTCGATGGGTTGCTCCTGCATAATCGACTTAAAACCGTGCACTGTCAGATTGCGTATCAACATCGTCTCCTTATCGGATTCACCTTGGCGGACTGCACCATCGTCGAGTCTACTTTCTACCATTATCCCGCCTCCTGAGGCAGCGGTAGACGGATACGGCCGGTCAGCAACTGCTGCATCATCCCCTGCTTCAGATCGCGGGCCTTAGCCAGCTTCTGTACCAGCGTGGTGAGCTCGCTATCCATATCGGTGAGGATGGTGGCGATGGCGGTTTGCTCATTTATAGAGGGTGTAGGTATTAACATACTGGCAAACTCAGCGCCATTAATGCCAGGCTGACCACTCCGCATTGAATTAACTACAACCCAATCCCAATATTGTTTTGTTTTCATAAACTGAAATAAATAAGATGAATTGAGTATCTGTTGCAATGGCGATATTTTTATCAAGAAACCCGCATAGACTAGCTTTCCATCTTCAACTTTATAAAAATATGACTTGCCAACACTAGCACCAGTGCGAGCAAGAACAATATCATTTACATGCAAGATATACTGTTCAGAAAAAACACTTCTCACACCAACCTTTTCGGTAGGTCTGTAGTAACCATCATTACTAATATCTGTAATACGAATGTATGCTGGTGTGTCCCTACTCAGCTCTACAGCTGGTGCATTGATACCGTATTTAGGTGATTCAGCTAACATATTGCGAAGTGTTTTTACTTCCCAATCCTCGGGGATTTCTCCCAGTTCGCTGGATTTATAACCTTTGGGGGTGCCATCGGGGCGCAGGGCGAACTGCGGCAGGCGGGTACGGCCGGTCAGCAGTTGCTGCATAGTGGCGGTCTTGATGGCTTGTTTCTTGGCTATCAACTGCTCCAAGCCAACAATAAGGGTATCGGAATCAGCTACTACAGTTGCAATAGCTTTCTGTTCTTCAATAGTCGGTATAGGGAGCTTGAACGCTTTAATATCATTGCTCGTAATATTAGGGTCTTTTCGGCTACTACTAGCAATGCCCTTCCAATAATCAACATTATAATTTAAATTATGCAGCAGGTATTCAGAGTCTAGACTTCCCTTTTTGGGAAGAATGGCAACCAACGCTTGATTTATGGCGGCATTGACATTTAGTAAACCAGTTCTTCCTATCTGGTTAAATCCACCATACATAGCGACTAGCACAGAACCAATATCATGCAGTTTTAAGCTTGTTTCTTGCAGTGCCATTTCTGTGACACATTCATCAGTGATAGAGATTACTGAATTATTAAGATCGAGTGTTTTTACCCATGGGTGCACACCAAATTGATAATATTTTTCATATTGAGCTCTTGGAGGTGTAGTTCCACCACCAACGTTGGCCAACTCATGAAGAGAGTAAATATGCCAATCTTCAGGTATTAACCCCACCTCGGTCTGCTTATAGCCCGCCGGAACAGTCTGCTTGGCCACCTTCTCGTTCACTCTGTCTTGCATCATCTGCTCTGCCATTATGCCCACTCCAGGCCCATGGCCTTAAGATGGGTCGCCACCTTGGCTTCCAGTTCACTGACTCTCTTAGTGAGCTGTGGCAGGGAGCTGCTATAGCGCTCCTCCAGCTCCTTGACCCGGGCCGCCAGTTGCTGGGTGACCCGCTCAATCTCGGCCTCCAGTGCGGCGGCCAGCGCGGCCTGCCATTTGTCTTCCACCAGCAGGGCCTTGATCTCGGCATCGTCAAGTTTGGGGTAGCGGGCAAACACGGCCTTATCCAGCGCGTCGCTCGCCTCCTTGTGGGCCTTTTTGGCACTGGCTTCGGCATCGAACAGCGTCTGCGCCTGCTTAAGCGTCGCTTTTTCTTCCCTGTCGGTGGCCAGCTTGAGGCGCGCCTTGACGCTGGCGGCAGTGACTTTCTCCTTGTCGTTCAGGGCCTCGGCGAGGCCACCCTCTTCACCGCTCTGCTCCTCGATAAAGCTCTCCAATGCCTGGCTTGCGTCATCGAGCGCGGTCTGCAACTTATCCAGCGCCTGCTGCTGCTCGCTAAAGAAGCGGGCCACCAGCAAAGCGGGCGGGATTAGCTCGGCCTTGAATTTGGCCTTGCCGATGATGAGGTCCGGGCTCTCTTTCTGCTTCTCACCCTTCTCCACCTTCAGCTCGCGCAGCACCTTGCCAGCGGCCCAACCATCCTGGGAGAGCACATAGCAATCGTCCTGTATCACCAGTGCCCAGTAGTCCATCAGCAGCTGATAGACGGCGTAGGGGTCGAGCAGCTCACCCAACCCTGCAACGCGGTAGGCCTCCAGCAGGGCTTCGCTGATCTCCTCGATCAGGTGCTTGGGGGAATCCCCCTGCGAAAACTCCGGCAGCTGACATCCGGCAAACCAGCGGCTGAACGGAGCCAATGCCTGCGCCTTGAAGCGGGCGAACTCCTCGTGGGCCAGGATGGTGCCCTTGACCTGAGCAGCGGGCACCTGCGCCGCGCTGTAGCCCTCACGCAGCGGGGCGAACAGGGTCTGTTTGAGGGTCGGGAAGACTTGCCAGTAGGCAGCGAGCGCCTCGATATCGCGGTTGGGGATGCCGCCCTGCAGGTGACCGGCCAGATCGTGCAGATCTTCCCTCTCGCTGCCGTCGACATAGCGCGGGATATTGAGGTTGTAATCGTTGGCCGCGATTTCACGCAGCGGCACCCGACGGCTGTAACCCTCCACCTCGAGTTCGCGGGTGAAAGTATCCACGATCTTGTGGAGGTCCTGCTCGCGCAGCCGGTTCTTGTTGCCGTCTTTGATAAAGCCCCGGCTGGCGTCGATCATCAACAGGCTGGCCTGATCGCTGATCTCTAGCGTCGCTGCCGAGAAGGCACGGCGATGGGCGCTCTCTTTATCGATGACGATGATGCAGGCGGGGATGCCGGTGCCGTAGAAGAGGTTGGCGGGCAGACCGATGATCCCCTTGATGTAGCCCTGCTTGAGCAGGTTCTCGCGAATACGGGCCTCGGCATTGCCACGAAACAGCACGCCGTGAGGCAGGATCACCGCGCCTTTGCCGCTGCCCTTCAGGCTCTTGATGATGTGCAGCAGGAAGGCGTAGTCGCCATTTTTCTCAGGCGGCACACCCCAGTTGAAACGACCAAACAGATCATGCTCGGCATCAAGGCCGCTGGTCCAGTTCTTGTTGGAGAACGGCGGGTTGGCCACCGCGAAATCGAAGGTCTTGAGCGCACCGTTTGATTCTTTCCACTGGGGATCGGCCAGGGTATTGCCCTTCCAGATCTTGGCGGTGGGGTTGTCGTGCAGGATCATGTTCATCCGTGCCAGCGCACTGGTGGCGTTGTCCATCTCCTGCCCGTAGATAGTGAGGCCCTTGGCGCCCGCCTCGTCACTGGCCTTGAGCAACAAGGAGCCGGAGCCACAGGTCGGGTCGTAGACGGTGGCATCCTGTGGGGTCTGACGGCTGATGCCGATCACCTTTGCCAGGATGCGCGACACCTCGGCCGGGGTATAGAACTGCCCCTTGGATTTGCCAGACTCGGTGGCGAAGTGGCGCATCAGGTACTCGTAGGCATCCCCCAGCAAATCGTCGCCTTCGGCGCGGTTACCCGAGAGATCGAGCCCCTCGAAGATGGCCACCAGCTTGGAAAGACGGTCGGTCATCTCCTTGTCTTTACCCAGCTTGTCCGGATCGTTAAAGTCGGCGATGGTGATGACACCTTGCAGATCGTTGGCCTCGGCCAGCGCATAGATGATGCGGTTGATCCCCTCGCCAATGTCCTTTTTACCCTTGAGGGCCACCATATCGTCAAAGCTCGCCCCTTGCGGCACCTCGATCATGGCGCGGGGAGCTTTGGCCTTGTCAGATACGTACTTCACAAACAGCAGGGTCAGCACGTAGTCCTTGTACTGAGAAGCATCCATCCCGCCACGCAGTTCATCACAGCTTGCCCAGAGGGAGGAGTAAAGTTCGTTCTTCTTGATGGCCATGGAATATCCGGAAATTGAAGCAGTGAGGAGAGGCGCCAAAGGCGCACTATTGCGGGCTAGTTTACCCACTCGTAGCCTTTGCGACCATGTTTTGAGTCACATCAACTCGACGGTGTCGGCTAGTTGGCTGAAATGGACGTCATTTGTCCTGAAGTGCGACGGGGGGAAGCTGTTGCCACTGCAGCGCAGCAATTCCAACGAGTCGGTACAACAAGCAGCTCCGTCGGAGGCGCTCAGTGTGTCGAGGATATCCAAACGTTCAATATTGAAGCCGTGAAACAAGGCATATAGCGCGAGCTGGCTTTAGCTGAAGCCCACCAACTCGTGCCAGTCTTATTTGATTAGCAATGCTCGAAGGTTGCTTCGAATAATCTCAGCCATTTTATCAACGGGCACATTATTAATCCCCCCCAATACCTTAACAACTAAAGCAACATCAGATGGCACAGAAAGCCTATCTCCAACCCTCGTGAATGGCCCATCCGTTTCCGTCAGCAACCTATCCTTGGGAATGGCATTTATCATGGACAAATGGCGTTCATTAGTGAACATGGCTGCATTGATTGAAAAGTAGCATCCCAACTCAATTGCGCGCTTGGCTTCGCTCTTCGTTCCTGTGAACCAGTGGAGCACAACCTTGCCCCTCCCTGGTGGCAAATAGGCCTCCACGTATTCCAGAACAGCCTTCGCTGACCTAACGCTGTGGACTGTAATAATCTTGTCGCCAGCCGCTGCACATCGTTCGAGTACATGCCGAAAAACTCGTTTTTGCGCCTCAAGGGACTTGTAGAACCGGGGACCAGCATCTAGCCCGACTTCTCCCACATAGCGAGCCTCCGGTAAATATCGATCCCATAGATCGATTTCGTGCTCTCGTTCAGCGACTAATTGAGGATGCAACCCTAATGCGGCACGTACATACCGTGTATGTTGTGTCAATTCATTGTTACGGGGCCAAGCGCGCGGTGTCGTCGTGACGGCCAGTGTGAAGATGCCTGCATCCTCCGCCATCTGAACTACCGCTGCGTGGTCTGGATAGAGGTCAAGGTGGCAATGAAAATCCACCAAACCTGATGTGGTCATGTCTGGCCCTTATCTACTCGGACGCGTCTTGACGCCATTTATCAGGTTTGCCACTTCAGCTAATCCCCGCATGTAAACACCTGCCCATTCCTCCAAGTGTCCAGACTCATCAACAAGTGGGCCTGGTTTATGAATGAGGAGACTCGCAAGCTGTGGTCTATTTCTCAATCGCTCAATTGCATATTGGAATGACCTAACCTGCTTACCCATTGACTCACGGGTATCCAGCGGTTGCGCATGCAGATCTGACACTGTGTATGTTGTGTCATCTTTCCCAGCGCCCCATGCGCTATCCAACGCAGCACGGCGAATCAGGCAGGGTAAGCAGTAGCCGCAGTGCTCAATACCCAATCCCTGCCAGCGCCCTTTCGTCGGTGATGAGCAAGACAAAGAATCTGGCGCCAGCTTCCTCAGCAAATCGGGATTCCGGCAACTTGCTGCCATCTCTCCTTTTGTCTGGCTCCAACATGGGTTCTGGACTTCGCCATCTATACCGAGGGCATCCAGCAGTTCGTTCCAGCGCGCCATGTAGAACGGGTGTGTCGTGCGAGTACTGTTTGAACCTAGACGCAATGGGTCAAGCGGTACATTCAGGGCAATCAAACCGTTCTCGGGCACACGCAGTACAAACCTATGCCTCAATCCTGTCCCGGTAAACACCCCGAGGGCAAAGAACAGGAACGACCGCCCCCGAGTGCTGTTCTCAGAACCGACACCTGTGATAAGGCCATCCTCGAAAGTCATGCCAACACGAAGCCGCTCAAAAGGCGATTCCTTGTACTGATTTTTCAGGCCAGAGAACAACTTACTCTGCGCATCACTGGTCGCCCCCTCCCCAAAATGGCTGATTAACAATGGGGTAAAACCATCCTCTAGAAGATTGATCGCACCGATCAAGCTGTCCAATCCACCTGAAAATAAACTTAAGGAATCGAAAGGAGGGTTAATCAAAGTGAGTGGCGGGGTTTGAGCTATAGATGAGAACCGAGGCGGTCGAACTCGGAATCCTATTTCCCATCGGTCTCCCGTCAAAAAATCGAGCATCTTCTTCAAGGTAGAGGCTGCTGCTCGCCACGTCACTGGATTGCTGACCGGAATCACGAGGCGAATTTCCCGCGTCCAAGAATCCTGTGACTGTTCGGTACGAGAAATACGGGTATCTGCCGCATGTACATGTGCCGCGAGCACAAGCAAATCGATGCCGATCTCCGTGGGAAAGACACCATGCAGTTTCAAGCTGGTGAGCGCCCCCCCAATACCATGATCCAGTGATTTATTACCGACGACCAATTGAAGGTCAGTTCTCTGCTCGTCAACACCAACTGGGACATCTGCCAAATCATCAGGGCCGAAACGGCCTACTAGGAGTTGTCGCTTCATTTATCGGCCTCCGCTTCGCCCAAAGCTTGTAATATTGAGAATGCCGACTCGTACACGGCATCCACGAACGCATGAACCCTTTCAGAGTTTGGATTTGGGGATTTTTCTCGCTCTCGTACCAGAGCATCACTCACTCCGCCACGGATAAAATCACGAAGCTGCTGCTCAACCCGGTGTGCGGCTTGTGCACTTGCAGGCATCATTACCGCCTTGGTGCCAATGTCATTCAAAATTCGAGCTTCAATTGCATGCGTTGCGTAAAGCTCAAAGACCGTTTGCATCTGCTCTGGCGTGAACGTACTCAGGTCGGTTAAACCTTCGCTGGCTAATTCGACGATGGTTTCGATGTAAGCATCACGAGCGATACCTTCATCCACGGTGCCTGTACCAGGGCAAATGTGATCTGCAAGGCCAATAAAAATTTCAGCGATTGGGCGCCCAGCCAGAGACTCAAGATTGAGCTCCCGCAAGGCCTCGCGCACACCTCTGGCCTGCGCGTCAGCAAGGAAACCGAGAAGTCTTGCGCCAGCAGCTCGCGACGAGCCCATGCGCTGCGCTGCTTGACGTGATCCCCCCGTTGACTTCGATACATAGTTGGACAGTGCCCGTCCGAGACTGGCACGGTCACTACCGCCAGAACCAGAAAATCGCGTGAAGTTGCTGCGTGCCCCAGAGAAACGTTGGGGGTCAGCCATCTCGGGAATAGGCGGCCGACTCGGTGATACCGGTGGTTCGTCACCACCAGGTCCACTACCAGATGGTGCAGGTACGGGATCATCCCCAAGCCAGGATGGAATTAAAGGTGTACCGCCGTTTGGGCCGCTATAAGCTGTCGATGTCCCCATTAATGGGCTCCTTTTGGTTTTTGGAGTGCAGCTTCGGCAGCAAGCTTTAACGACAGATTACCAGACACCTTGCTCCACTCTCCTAGCAGCTCTCTGAGCCGAGCACTACAATCAGCATCTCGTATAACTCCTTGCCAGCCGCTGACAGCCCATGGCCCGCATTTACTTCGTGGTAAAGCTTCGAGAAAGTCCATCAGCTGGCCCTGCAACTCAGGTTGGGCTTTCACCAGAACAACAAGGCCATCTATACCACCGGGCTTAACATCAAAAGCCCCCGAGCTCATGATTTTTGTGCGCATAGCCTCAAATACTTTATCTGCTTCGGGTTGAACAAGCTGCTTCAATTCCCCCTCAAGAATTTGGACTGACATCTTGCTACCAAATAGTTTTTCTACCACTCCAGCCAGATGCCCCAAAGCTGACACTGGACCAAAATAGTCCTTCTTATCCTTTGTAACGAACAGGTAAGGCCGCAGGTCTACACCTAGAAGATGAGGATTTAAACGCCCCCATTTACAGATATCTTCCGACGTTTTCCATTCAGCCAATACCACCCTATCAGGCGAACCAACCAGTTCAGTTGTTTTTTGTCCCTTAACTTGGCTCGCAGGCACTGCCTTCACTTCCTTATCCGCCAGCCACTGCGCGAATAATTCAAGGTCTTCACATAGACCATTCGGATCCACCGCAGCTGCAAACGCAATTTGCTCGAACAACCGCGGAATGAAGCGTTCTGCCAACATGAGCTTCGCCAACACAGGCAGCTTAATATCATCCCCAAAACCACGAGCAACAGCAGTGCGTTCACGCAACAGCAAAGTGTTCAGGAATCGTTTGATCTGACGTGGATTACCATTTGTTCCGCTGGCAAGGAGCGGACCTATCTGATCGCTCAGGGCCAGTGCGTTGTTTGCCTTGTCAGCCTGTTTCCCCAGCGCTGCTTTTACCGTTACAGCATCGAGGCCCTCGCTCATCCAAGGACGTTTCAGCCTCTCACGAGCCGCTGTGATGAGGTTCGCGTAATCGCCATCGCTATCACCAAGTTCAACGCCAACTAGCAGTAACGTGACGTAGATCCGCGTTTCCGTCTCCCCCAGAGCAGGGATACGGAATGGAACCTGGATTAGTTTTTCCAAATAGCTGCGAGCATAGTCTCGCCCGCCCGTACTCTCTGGCAATTCAGGAAAGTGCTTGCGGACAGCATATTCGATCATGCCTTCATCGGCGGCGACAACGAATGCAGTCTGAGCGGTAAACACAAACAACCGGATCGCTTCCAGCGTCTCTATTGCAGTATCAGGTAAGCAGCGGTCTAGATCATCGATCAATACTACCAGTTGTTTGACCCCTGCCTCCTCCAGGAGACGGTCAAACGCTTTACGAAATGCCTCCACTTCCTCAGGCACATTCTTGGTCTCACCAGATTTCAGCACCGCCTTCATCTCATCAACGACCGAGGTTAGATTGTCCTTGGTGGCGAGCTTGGCTGGGTCAACCAGCACGTTTTCGAGCGAGCCTAGTATCGCGCCTATCTGCTCTGGCGTCGGTATTCCCGTGAAAGCGGTAACAGCCAAACCGCCAGCCCGTTTGGCGACCTTAAGCCAGTCAATTCGACGGAACACATCCTTGACAGCCCCAGCGGCCTTGCCAAGTACAGGGCGCTTTTCGATCAAGCCCGTCACGATGCCCTCAATCAGGGCGATCTTCGCGTCTTCAAACCCCTGGAAGCGCCAGCCGTTGAACTTGAGGCACAAAACATCATCTTGCCCCTCGAAACCCGATTCGATCATTTCAAGCACGCTCGATTTACCAGCCCCCCAATCACCATGTACCCCGATAGTCACCGGATGCTCCGGCCTCGAGCGCAACAACCCGATAATAGTTGCTGCTATAGCTTCGTTGTTCAGCAGATCGACTTTGGTCTCGTTGTCAGTCAGGATCATCGTTTTACCCACTCTCAAGCTTGTCTGCAGATTGTGTACTGCCTCTTTGAACACAATGGCAACCCCAAAGTCGATTACCCTTTTTACTTTCGGTGCTGGCCAAATGGCCGTTGCGCACCTTCCAGGCTGCGTAAGCTGCAACCTTCTCGACTACGACTCGCTCTCGCCGATTCTATAAATAGAGAGCGCATGTTGTGATTCACATTGGCTTCTTTGTGATCAAGTGAGACCATAGTACGCGAGTCCTTGCCAGAGGAGCTTGAACTGGTTCACAGTAGGCACACCGCACACTGTATATCCACCAGGGCGATCATTGGCACGTGTGCTCAGTTTTTATCCCATTAGCAATAGCCAACACGGGACCAAAACGTATTGCACCAACGACTCAATTATTACTCCCATCAAAACACCGATATCCCTCTCCACGACGTTTCGTATCCTGCTTTGCCAGATAGGCGGCTCTCATTAGCATCATGTAGAATTGCTCTTCATCACCCTTCCCAAAATGATACTCCGGATTTTTTGGGAAATGTACCAAGCCCTTTTCTATACAGAACGCTATCGTCACATCGTCATCAGACAGTGCTTTGAACCACGCCATCCGTACTTTATTGGCAAGGTTCATCTCAACAGAATCGAACTTACCCAATTTAAAATACGTATCTCTATTCAAAAATATCATCATGTGGAAATGTGGAAGTGCAGCATCAGCAGTTTGCTCCCTTGCCCAGATGTAACGAATTGTGGTGGGATGTACTCTTTTACCGCTTGATCTTCGAGTAACGATATCATGTCCGATGAGCTTATTAAGCTCTTCAGCAAATGCCTTAATAGTAACACCACCATAATCTGGTCGTACAGCAAAGACCATTTCCCAGAAATCCATCTTGGGAAAATGAAAATCAACTCGAAAAGCAAATACTCTCGAATGGCATTCCATCGAATTATTAGACACAGAGAGAATCTTCTCCATATTGTCCCGGTTGAACCCATAGCCCTTGTTTCTATAAAATTCTTTGGTACGCAGCATGTACTCATCCAGCGTCAATGGCATAGTCATATCCTCAGATGGTGTAGTTGATTCAGAATCAACTCAATGTTCATGGAAAAATAACGTCCGTGATAGCGACCTGATACGCATCGCAAAGCACTGACATCAGAATTGATATTTTTTCTTGATGCATTAGACAGGATGCATCCACCATGGAATGTGGCTGATGCTGCCCCCCCCTACAAGCATTCACTTGTATATCCTCAGACTGACTTATCCTGAGCCTATTCAGTTGCATGGCATACTCCCGCCTATGCTTGTGGCATAGGTAAGTGCCATGTGTTTAGACATATATTACTATTGCCGACATCAAACAATAGTTCACATTAACATCGCATTCTCTGTAACCCTGGCAGATAAAGGATTGCTGACGTAATGGAATAAAAATTAAAATCCATTAACTACCAGAAATTAGCCTTATCTAATGCCCCTCCACTTCCATCCCACTCTCAGCTTTAACCAAAGCTACCGTACTTAGGCCAAGTCTGACTGGAGCAAGATTGCTCTAGCGTGAGTCCTTCCAGCTTCACGCCCTCTGACGCTGCGTATGGCCTCCCTTAAAGGGAGTGATTTGTGCTAAGGCTATTGATCAAAAATTAAAGCTTTCAATTGGTTGAATAAAGTATCTTTTACCAACCTTCCCCCCTAGAATTCTACCTTGAGAAAGCAGCAAATTAAGAATTTCATTTAATTTTTCCGCCTCTCTAAGACGATTTGGCCCATAGTGAAAAAGCGTTTGCTTTCTAATATAAGGAACGTTTTTCGATTTACAATATTCGATAATCCAAGAGTGAAGCTCATTAGCATCAATTTCAGATTGTGAAATGCCTTGGTTTTTTCCAAACATTCTTCTATATTCATCTCCATACCAACACGTAATTAAGATTGCATTTTCTAATATGCTTAGAGGAATATCTCCTCCACCACCATTAAAATGGTGAAGCAATGCAGCTAACCTAGCCAGATTATCAGATAGCTTAGAAATGTAGTCTTTAACGTCATCAAAGTGACCAAAAACGCCTATTAGACCTTCAGCCTGATTGTAGAAAGTTATCCAACGCTCTTGTGCCTCAGGTGAAAATCGCAGACAAACTCTATCCTCTTCCCCACGTACATTAATACTTTCTCGAGCAAGCTCCATGATTCTACGATGAAAAATTGGTAAGTGTTCACTTGATACAATGGGATTGTGAATCTGCCTAGTCCCCTGTGTCGATTTTGGGCTGCAAACAAAAAATCTTGCAAAAACACCAAGATCTTTTGCTAATTCTCCTTTACGTTCAAGAAAGCTCTTAAATGTTTTAGGTTGCACCATTAGGGAAATGGTTAATCTTGCATTTTTAATTAAAGCCTCCGGTTCATTTTTCCTATCAACAGAAATATCCGCACCATCCCATAATTTATTAATAAATGGTAACTCTTTAAAAGCATGTCCGTTAAATATATTACCGGCTTCATCAGACATTAATCCAATTGCTCGCCACTCTCCACAAAGGTATTCTTTTAATGCGGCGGGAGTTGCATCATTAAATATAAATCGATACCTCGTTGGTTTCACAGGCATGGTTAACATTAGTTCTTTTAGCTCATTTTCTGCATTCACTGATTTGCCATCTCGGCGAATGCTAGCCAGTATTCTTTTTTTCTCAGAATTATATATTTCCATTTCAAGATTATATGTCAAGAAATCTTTTTTATATATTTCAAAGTACTCATTTTCAAGTTGATAAAAGGGCTTCATCACTGCATTATCCAGCGTGCTTTTTCTCTCACCAGAGACGGCTTCAATGAGCAATGAGATCGAAACCGGGCCCCTTATTCCATTTAATCTGCATACATCAACCTTGTTTTGTGATGCAAGTGATATCGCACCTATAATTGATGATCCAATCAATGCAACTGGAGCTTTATAGATATTGCTTAACTCGTATATAGCATTCCTTGCTTTCTCAGGAAATGCATTTACAGGAAATTCATTTTCAATATGTATTGTCATTGCAAACCTCAGTTTAAATGTTTATTTGAAAATTAAATAGTAGATAAATAATTACGAATATCTTCATATCGCCAAAAATTTCTTCTATTAATTTTAAGCGGCATGGGGAGGCCATCAGGAAGGTTTTCTTGAGATAACCATTTCCTGATAGTTTGAGGTTTGCGACATAATAGTTTGGCCAATTGCCCTGTGGAAAGCAATCTAACATCGCCAAGCACATCAGAATCTATGATATCGCTCATTTTGCCACCTCAAAATATGAGGTGCATGCAAATATAGCGACAAGATGAATTAATAATGAAGGAACTATAGGGTGGAGTAAGTTAAACCAAATACTATCAGGATCAGAGGGTCCTCCATCACTTGAGTCTGACGAAGCGTTATTGGTGGTGGATTTATCCACTCGACAATGGTGGACTCGCGCCGAACGATTTTTGACCAGCAATACGTGCGAAATTACACGCTTGACTAAGCCACGCAGTGTTGAATTTGATAGCAGTGGTCGAATTACTTGAGGATATTTACGGTTTCTTTCAGCAGGTGCAATCCTGGCTGGCTTTACACCCCATCGCCTCCTAAGAGTTTCGTATGAATGCTCAACACAATTCATTTTCCTTTTACTCCCATTCAAGGTTTGCCAAGGTCTGGATGACATAGTCGCGCATGCAATCTTGCTTGTCAACATCACCAGCACCACCGTAAACCATTGATAAATAAAAAAATCAACACTTATCAACGTCACATTTTTTAGATAATTTTAGCTTGAAACAAAATCCAATCTTCAATTTTCACGTGCCACTGCCGCAACAAGTCCAGGGGACGACGGCGGTAATGCTTCTCTACAAGAGCGCTCGGTTTGTGACCCATGATCTGAGCCACCACTCCAGTTGGAGCTTCAACCCATTCAGCCAAAGTTCCAAAACTACGTCGTAGTCCATGAACGCTGAGATGCGGTAATTTTGCGTCATTTAACGCACGATTATGTGCTGAGCGAGGCTCGACAAGTCTGCCACTTGCACTGTTGCTAACAAATACCCAGTTAGCTTCAGCTGTACTAATTTTTAAGGTTGTTGCTAGCCCTCTAAGAATCTCTGAAACATAAGGGGTAAGTGGAATAATACGTTCACCTTCAATTTTGTCCTTAATCTTCATGCTTGACCAGTTGAAGTCAATATCGGTCCAACGCAATGATGCAATTTCCTCACGTCGAGCTCCTGTAAGTAAAAGCACTTGAAGATATGTTGACACTACTGGATTCCTAAGTCTCCGCACCGCCATAAACCAGTCTTTCAGTTGTTCCTTTTGGAGGCAATCGCCGTCCTTACTCGATGAAACTGGCACTAGTTTTCTCACGTTGTAATCCTGTGAAAAATCTTTTTGAATGACTCCATGATATT
>RRZU012590561.1_pt1 | contig 25059 bp, 24 predicted proteins | sample 2165561 | NCBI WGS metagenome assembly RRZU01 (sample SAMN10456909, study PRJNA506462) | wastewater metagenome | isolation source: wastewater sludge | place: USA: Moscow, Idaho | reverse complement strand
CGGTAAAAATCCATCCGGGCGACACCATGCTCGTACCGACGGGGATCGCCATTCACCTGGCCGATCCGGGCCTCGCGGCGATGATCCTGCCGCGCTCCGGCCTGGGCCACAAGCACGGCATCGTTCTCGGAAATCTCGTCGTTATGCGTCATTACAAAATGTGTCGCATTGGTTTCAAAAGAAGGACTGCACCCCGTTTTCTTGCGCTTTCTATGTTAATAAAGCGCAAATATAATCCGTATCAAAGGTATCATTTGTGAGGACGGCTGATGGCTGAGCTGTTTTATTTTGACAAGAAAATATTCAGTGAACTGCCTCCGGTAGAGCGCTCTAGGTTTCAAGCACTCTTGGAAAACGTTGTAGTGCCGACTGGGCGCCCTTGTTTTCTGGATGACGACTGTCTTCCGAGTTCTGAACTTGAGGGGTTCTGTAACTATCTTCTCGGACCCCGGCGGGGTAGTGCCAAGACTTGGAAAACCTACGCAAGCCAAGTTGCGGTGTTCATCAGGTTTATGAAGGCTCAGGGGAAAACTTGGTCACAAGCCACCAAGAAAGACCTGGACCTCTACTACACCGTTCGGACTACCGGAGAGTTCCAGAGTAAGCCACCGCTAAAAGGACGTTCCTGGAACGTGGCGAAAGCGGCCATCACCCATCTGTTTGAGTATGCGCTGGACGAAGATCTCATCGCCAAAGTGCCGTTCAAGTACCGCAAGTCGAAAGCACTATTTAGCGGAAAAGTGGTTGAAACAGCCGACCTCGGAGCTAAGTACACGCCAGAGCCTATTAACTTCATTAGCGTTACCAACTATAAGAACCTGTGGCGACCTCTTATAGCCGATGGCGAAAACTCCCAACGGAACCTGGTATTGGTCGACACCCTAATAGTTTCGGGGTTGCGCATTTCCGAGGCGCTCAACCTAGAAATCCATCAAATACCTGATCCGGACAGTCAGCGCTACGCCGGGCGCAAAGGGGTAACAGTCCGGGTGGTTGGCAAGGGTAAGAAGGCTCGCAATGTTCTCTTACCAAAGCGCGTTATCCGAGCAATTCGGTTTTACATCGAGGAAGAGCGGGCTGAAGTTCTTGAGCACGTGCGGACAAGGGCAGGCAAGCGGCCAGCAAAGCAGCCTACGAAACTTTTCCTGGCGCGAACTGGTAAGCCGCTATCCAGCCGTACCGTAGAAAGCCTCTTTGCGAGCATTTCCAAGAAGACTGGCATCAGACTCACCCCCCATGGTTGCCGGCATAGCTATGCCGTCTATCAGTTGGAGGCCATGATCAAGCGCATGGCTAAGAATTTGAAGGTGTTAAGAGAAGGTGGTGCCGACGCCTATAGGCAGATACTAAATGATCCATTGCGAGACCTGCAGCGCCTGCTGGGGCACTCTTATATCACTTCCACATACATTTACCTTGATTTTCTGGAGGAGTCTGAGGCCTTGGTCGAAGAATCGTTGGAAGACTGGACCAATTGGGAAAACGAGAATGGGCGATAACAAGCTGGCCTTTGAGTTCGTACCCGCAGGACCAAGCAATGTTCGAGTCTTGGGTAGTCTCATATTCGACAAGCGTAAGGAATTGGGGCCCAAGGCGTATTTAGACCTTACTGAGGTCAGAGAGTATCAAGGGCTAGCCAGGGACTTTATTGCTGCACTCTACGAGCATGCGTCACCAAGCCTGATCACCAGCGATCTCAGTCTCGGTTCCTATGGCACGGTCATTCGTGAACTGTTGGACTATTGCGGGCAGAAGGAGCTGCCTGATGATTTCAGGATGATGGAGATTACGTACGACTTTCTCATGGATTATCGTGTTCATCTGCAGAAGAGTTCGCTTGAACTCAAGTCGGATTGCCGCCGTAGGCGTTTCGGCAACCTTCTGCGTCTTTTGGAAGCCGGGCAAGCGGCGAGTTTGGCTCGGTCTGACTTTACGCCACCACGCAATTTCGCCAAAGGAAGAGATAGTGACCGGACGCAACCTTACACAGCTGGCGAGGGATTGGATTTTGAGAGCGCATGCCGTACGCACATTAGGGAGTTAATTGCGCGACTGGGGAAGGGGAAAGAACTATTGGCGGTCGGCCATGACCCGAGAGGAAGCAAACCGCCAAGAGATCCGATAACGGGGAGGATGATGAAGCTGGCACCAGCCGACCGTCCGTGGATTCAACTACCAAATCTTGTGTGGTACGTCGTTAATGTTCTGGACGGTAAGTATCTGCAGCGGTCAGAACTTCTCTGTGGCCATTCCTCGTTCAATAACGTCATGATGGGGTGCTGGGGTAGCCAATACAGGAAGCCAGATGTGTATTCTCTGCTCTACCCGCTGACCTGGGACCTAATACCGTTCATCATTCTTCTTGCCAAGAAAACTGGACGGAACGAGTCCTCAATCCTCGCGCTGAAACGCGATTGTCTTCAAGAGATCGATGGACGATACGTTCTCTGGTACGAGAAAGAACGCGGTGGAGCTCGTAGGTACAGCAAACCTATTGATGCTGAAGGGCCGTTTTCGCCTGTAGAACTAATAAGGACCCTCCTTCAATTCACCGAGCCGCTGTTGCGGCATGCTCGTCCCGATGCCCGGCAATATCTCTTTCTGGGACTGACTATCGATGGACGTGGCAAAGAGCCAGTGAAGCCTCTGGAGCAAAGCTACGTTAAGTATCAGATGAACAGCGAGGGTGGCTGGTGTTATCAGCGGAAACTGACCGATGAATATGGCAAGCCGTTACGGGTCTCTCTAAGAAGATGGCGGGTGTTTTACCTCACCAATCGCTATAAAAAGACGGGGCAACTAGGCCGCGTGAGCCGGGATGCGGCGCATGTCCTCGGACGCACCACCGTCGATTATGTGGCAAACGATGCCACCAGACACGTTCACGACCAGGCGCTCAGGAACGCCCAGCAAGAAGCTAAAGCATTGGCGCGCCCAAGGGTGGTGCCTGATGATGCTCCTCAATCTGCGGCGCTTGCCCTGGGTACCGACAGTGCTACTGCCGAAAAAATACTTCGTGGTGATCAGGACGTTCTGTTTGCTTCCTGTAAGGACTTCTATAACCGCCCCGGTGGCCAGCCGAACACTCCATGCGATAAGCCGTTGGGGTGTTTCGTTTGTCCCAACGCAATAATTACACGCCACGTGCTCCCGCGCGTGGTGGCCTTGCGGGAATTTCTTAAGAATGCCCGTAACGAACAATCGAACGAAGACTGGAGTGACAAGTTTGGAGAGGTGTGGCATGTCCTGGTCAATGATGTTCTCCCCAGATTTTCTGTGGAGGCTGTCGCAGAGGCCGAGCGCCTAGCCCGAGACCAAGTGTTCTACATTCCCCTAGCCATGAGGACGTGAAATGACCACAGCGCGTCAATTTGCCAAACCCGTCCCGCCAACTGGTGGCGGGGGCCTGACAGGCAGCAGAATCGTTGCTCCCAAAATTAGCGTCTCGCCGGCATCGATGTTCAGGGGGCCCACCTGGAATATGGAGGCATTGGTTACCACTCCTGGTATTCCAGAATCTAGCAAGTCTTGGAATTTCGAGTCATCTCCTGGGTATCCAGGGGGATTTGCACTGTCCTTAGCAGAGTACGCCTACGCCAGACTGTACAAGCCTGTTGCAATCCACGATCGGCAAGGGGAGTGGCTGACTGTACTTAACGAGCTGTACGCCCTGAAGAGCTTCGCCGAATACTGTTTTAATCAAGGCCGAATTGGCTTCCATCAGGTGGATAACCGGTTGCTGGATCGGTACCTAAAGCTTCTTTCCTTCGACGAAGGGAGAAGCGATGAAAGGGTCAGAACAATATTCATGTGCATCTACCGGCTGTGGGAATACGGCGCCGAGATTTCGGAGCCGATGCCTACCATACCGTTTGGTAAGCCATTCAGAAAGATGTTCCCTAGCAAGCGAGGCAATAGCAATACTGAAAATAAAACGCCTCCGATCCCCGAGCCAGTCTACGCGGCGATTATGGGGGCGGCGTTGGACTATGTTCTCGATTACAGCCCAATTCTCCTTAATGCCTTGGCGGAATTGCAGTCGTTGTGGGATACAGAAATCCAACCACTTGATCTGAGCGCCAGCGGCAAGTCTAAGCGTTTGTCCGCAGGGTCGGTCAAGATCATTGAGAAGGCAAATGCACACTGGCGCACGACGTCCTTGAGGAGCTACGGGGAGTTATATGACGAACTTAATCAGCTCCGCACGGCGTGTACGCTGACCATCTTGGCTTATTCCGGCATACGCTCTACCGAGCTTCTATCCCTAGAGGCTGGATGCTTCGTTACAGACAAGGGCTCTGATGGTCAGCCTATGTACTACATCAACACTGTACTGCATAAGCACCGGAATGGCGGCACCAAGGACACATGGGTAGTCATCGAGGAAGTGGTAAAGGCCATTAAAGTTCTCGAGGTTCTGACAAGGCGGATACGGAAAGCAGCGAATGACCAGCGCCTAATGCTCACCGACGGCCACAACTCTTTCTTTAGTGTTCAAAAGGACTTCGCGGGTGGCAAAGTTTCTGAATACACCCAAGATGCGATTGTTTATCAAATACAGTGCTTCAGAAATTACTGCAATTGGAATCTATGCCGGGAACCGATTCCTGAATGGTTGAATGACTCGGGAGAAACGAAACCCTGGAAGTTCAATGTGCGGCAGTTTAGGCGGACGCTGGCCAGATACATCGCCCGACAGCCATTTGGCATCGTTGCAGGGATGCTGCAATACAAACACGTCGAGGTGGCGATCTTTCAAGGCTATGCCGGCACGGAGCCCGAGTGGAACAAACTGCTGGAACAAGAGCAAGTTCTGGCGAGCGTCGATATCTTGGGCGAACTGGCAATGGATCTCTCCCAGGGGGCCGTCGCCGGTGAGTGCGGCAACCATCTGAAGTCAGAATTTGTTGACGAATTCAAAGGACGAGCAGAAGAGTTTCCTCCATCCCAGATTGCCAAATGGCTAGCTAGCACCCACAAGGGGCTCTTCGTTGGAAAGTTTAACTTCTGCTTCTTCGACCCCGCCAAGGCGCTCTGCACCGCCAATGCTGATCACAAGGAGCGGCCGATTCTCAACTTTTGCCAGCCCGGGCAATGCGGCAATGCTTGCGTTGGAAAACGGCACAAGCCCATGTGGGAGGCCCAGCTGAATCAGGCCAAGGAGTTCGCTGAACATGCCAAGGCGTCAGAGTTCCAGCGGCATGTGCTTCGAGAAGAGGTCGCGCAGTTGGAAGCCGTGATTAACGATTTTTCGAGCGAGACCTAATGCCTGACAAGAACCAGCAAGCAATTGTCGATGCCTTGGACGTGTTGGCCCGCGGAGCATCAACCAAGACTAACGGCAAGGTCAATGGCGTCAATCTGGCCAAGGAAGCGGGTGTAAGCAAGGCAACGCTCTATCGCTATTTCAAAGAGTTTTCAGACTTGAATGAAGCGTACGAGACGTTGAGAAGAAATGGCATCCGTCGAACCGATGCCGTGCCGGAAACCCTACAAGAGGCTTACCAGCTGCTGGAACAAGAGGTGAAACACCTAAGATCCGAACTGAGCCGAGTAAAGAGGGAGGCAGCCAAGCTCAATGAGTTGAAATCGCACCAGATACAGCTTCTGTGGATGGAGAACGAGCGATTGCAGGGCGAGGTGACTCGGCTTCTGGGTCAGAGCCACAAATCAGAAAACGTAACCGTCCTGCCAACAAGGCGGTAGTTGATGAGTGATCATAAAGGCAGTAACGGGCGGCGGCGCGGCGAACGTCGTGTGGCCGCTTTCGGCGAGCATGTCATACGCGTACAACCGGCCATCACCGGACCTTAGCTGTTACGTTTCGATTTGTTGATCTGGTGAAAATTGAACGGTAGGTTCGCAATCGACATACCGCGCGGCTTGGCGGTGAAGCTCGGTCTGTTGCGAGATAGCCCCCCCCTACCGCCGAAGTGGAGATTGATCAATGAAAAGAGCCAAACAGCGGAAGGTCTCGACGGTGGAAAGTGGCCGACGAAGACAGCGCTATCGCTTGGCGGACCTGCTCGCACAAATGCCCAAAGGGAAGATCGAATGGACGCCCGAACTGCGGGAATGGGATGAGATGAAGCCTGTCGGACGAGAATTTGGCGCTGATGAGTCATCGTAACACCCGGTTTCCGTCTTCCGTGGCGCATTACAGTCTGTCACGCGATGGCCTTAATCCGACAACAGACGCGATTGTCTGGTGGGCCTAATATGAAACCGTTGTTTCAGCCCCCGCTGACAACGTGTTTGACCCTCCCTGACCCATCGCAACGATGGGACTTTTAATCCCGTGCCACACCGGCGCGGGTTTTTTTCGTCTCAACAGCCCAACGAGAAACGCCGGTCGGTCAACTTCCTCCGTTCTGCGGTCCAGAAATGATTGCCGAACATGGGCCACATGCTTGACTGGCTTGGCCTAGCGGCCTCACTACCTTGTTCGACGCAGCAAACGCCCCTGATCGACCCTGCGCACTGACCAAGCTCTACGTTCGGTGATTGAGAGATGCGGGCGTTCGTTACGAAAACTCTCCGACAAGTCGTCGGCCTTATGAATGAAAGGGACTTCCCCGTCCCGAGGTTGCGGCGGAAGCCGCGATCGGCAACAAGTGCCATGATGGATTTTCCGAACCTCATCAAGACCACGAAAGGGGAAGTCCATGAGCATTATCACCATCGGCATTGATCTCGCCAAGAATGTGTTTGCCGTGCACGGCGTGGATGAAGATGGCAAAGTGGCATTGGTCAAGCCGAAGGTATCCCGCGAGCAACTACTACCGCTAATCGCGCAACTCCCGCCGTGCCGGATTGGCATGGAAGCCTGCTACGGCGCGCACCACTGGGCGCGGCTGTTTCGAGCGTACGGCCACGATGTCAAGCTGGCCGAGCTTCTTGGCCTGGATGGTGAGGATGAAGAAGACATCCTCGTTCGTCTCATTGACGAATTCCTCGCACTCAAGGACGCCTAAGCAGTTGTTTCTTGGTAAACGGCCGCGCTGCAAACGCCTCGCGGCCGCTTTCGGCTGGCATGTCATCTGCGTACGATCGGCAATTGGCTGACCTTCAGTCTCTGCGTGGGTCTCTTCGTCGGCCAAAGCGGTCGTTGCAATGTATTACTCTTTATTTCTGGTCTACGCGGGTGAGCGGCCATTGGCCTGAGCCACCACCCAAATTCAACACGGCGTTGCCCGGACGCTTACCAACGCCATGCGCGTTACTTCGGAGGTACGTAACGTTTCGGTAGCGCTGATTGCGCTTGCCTGGTTGCTCCATCAGCCTGTGGTCACCAGCGTGATCGTTGGTGCAAAACGTGTCGACCAACTGGACGACAATCTCCGAGCAACGTCGCTGCGACTTACCGCGGAGGAGTTGGCTGCGTATTCCGGCTAATTCCTACCAGCGGTTCTTTCTCAAGCTCAACCAGTAGCTCTCACCTAATACCCTCCAGCCGTTCCGATTCGAGTTAGGCCATAGACTCCGGGTGGATGTACTAAAATGAAACGATGAGAATTCCTTTTCCAAGCCATCCCTTGGAATACGCCATTTTGAAGTGGCAGCGGCTTTGAGCTGAACGGTTTGGTTATGAGTGCAGTATCAGAAGAAACGAGCAGTGACGACTGGCTCAACTTTCGCCGTGATCCAGAAACGGGGATTGAAAGCGTGCATGCGCACTTTCGTGGTCATGCCTACGATCCGCACGATCACGATGAGGTGCTGGTGGGCGTCACCCAGCAAGGCGTGCAGCGATTTCGTTGCCATCGTTCCATTCACACCAGCACGCCCGGTCGTGCCATCCTCATTGAGCCGGGCGCGATCCACGACGGGCACGCTCCCGAGGGAAGTGGTTTCACTTACGCGATGCTGTATCTGCCCCAGTCGTGGGTAACCAGCACGCTGCAACGACGTGGTTTGGGTGACATTTCATTGCTTGAGCACGCTTTCCGCAGAACGTTGCCCGAAGATTCGCTGTTAGCGACAGCCATTCAGCGCGCGTTCGAGGCGATACATGACGAGGAAGGCCGACTGGCACGCGACCAGAGCCTCGATCAAATGATCGGCCTCCTGTCTCGTCACTTATGTATAAGATCGGCATCGGTTTCGCGTGATTCGACAAACATGATGAATTGCGCCAGGGAGTATCTGCACGAGCACATGGAAGACGACGTTGGTCTCGATGAGCTTGCTCGGCATTCGGGCATTGATCGTTTTCGCCTGACACGACAGTTCAGCAAAGCCTTTGGGTTATCGCCACATGCCTATCTTGTCCGGTTGCGGCTACGTGCCGCGCGTACGCTGCTCGCACAAGGATATGACCCCACACAGGTGGCAATCCAAGTTGGATTCTCCGATCAAAGTCATCTAGGCCGCTGGTTCCGGCGTGCCTATCGGCTGACACCGGGCGCTTACCAGCGCCACTGCACAAACGTTCTAGACTGAGAATCCCGCTATCTCCGATCATCGGTTTTTACAGTTGATGAACGGAGAAACTGATTCATGTTCGACACAAAAATAGCCTTGATCGTCCGTGACGATCTGGCGACCTGGCAACGGCTCAATGTCGTTGCTTTCCTGGCAAGCGGCATCGCCTCAGCCGCCCCCGAAGTCATGGGGGAACCCTATGTCGATTCAAATGGGCATCGGTACGGAAACATGCTGGGTCAGCCCATGCTCGTCTTCGAGGCAAATCTGAGCGGTCTACAAGTGGCGCATCGTAGGGGGATCGAGCGAGAACTCACCCTCGTGCCGTATGTGGAAGCAATGTTCTCGACTGGCCACGATGAAGCAAATCGCCAGGTTTTTCTTGCTGAGGACGCCAATCATCTGAACTTGGTAGGCCTTGCCCTACGGGGGGCGAAGAAAGCGATAGACAAGGCCGTGAAGGGCCTTTCTTTGCATAAATGAGCGGCGCCACATTGTTCGCCTTCTGGGCTTTCTCCCTGCTCTTCGTCGTTACGCCCGGTGCTGACTGGGCGTATGCAATAGCGGCAGGCATTCGCGGCAAGGGCGTTTTTCCCGCTGTAGTCGGGCTGTTGGCTGGATATGTCGTGCTGACAGTGATCGTGGCGGCGGGTGTTGGCGTTTTGATTGCCAGTCAACCGATGTTGATGAGCGCATTGACTGTTGCGGGTTCCTGCTACATGGGTTGGTTAGGGCTGAACATGTTGCGGAACCCTCCCGTTCCCAAAGCAGTGGGAGAAGAAGCCAATGCGGATACATGGACAAGTTGGGCGCTGAAAGGTGCGTTCGTCAGTGGCCTTAATCCCAAAGCCTTTCTGTTCTTTCTTGCGTTTCTCCCGCCATGGACGGCAAACGATGCAAGCTGGAGTATTCCGGTGCAAATCGTCGCTCTGGGCCTGATTCACACGGCTAGTTGTTCGGTGGTTTACTCGTTGGTGGGAGTTGGTGCCAAACTGGCGCTCGGCACGCGACCAAGTGCTGCACTTATTATCGGGCGGATGTCTGGCGTAGTCATGTTTTCACTCGGCGTGCTCCTGATGTACCGAGCGATCATCGCTCACTAATCCTGCGTTTACGAGAGAGGAAGGGGCCGGCCCTGCACCACGCTCTTCATGACGAGAGTCGATGTAAGCAGCTGAACGCTCGGCAACGCGGAGAGCTTTTCGTCGTATAGCTGTCGGAAAGCAGGCAGGTCACGAGTAATTACGCGGAGGAGATAGTCAGGCTCTCCGAAAAGCCGTTGTGCTTCGATTATCTGAGGAATCTCCAGCACGGCAGCCTCAAAGGCGCCGACCCCTTGGCTATCGCCCTCGCGCAGCGTGACAAAGACGAGTGCGGAAAATCCCAAGCCAAGGGCGTTGGCGTCAAGCTGGGCTCGATAGCCGTTAATAACCCCTGATTCTTCCAGAGCACGCACTCGACGATGGCACGGGGAAAGGATCAGATTATTGGGCATTGCAGCGCCGTTACATGACGCTGGAAACACTCGCCGAAGTCGGCGACAATCCAAACGTCAGTCTGTCTGCCGCACGCACTCCTACCTTTCCTGAGCCGATGAACTACGGATCCCTTCTTACACCACGGCGCGAGACACGATCTACTTAGGTGCTTTGCTTTCTCAAGTGCGATGTCCGGAGGACGAGTGTGCCGGGTGCAAGGAAGCGTGATGGCGATCGGTCCTCACTGGTGAGTCGCCTGATTGCTTCGTTCACTAGGATATCGAGCGGTTGACTGTAGGTCGTCAGGTCGTAGCAGGGCGTTGCGGCCAGTTCGATATCGTCAAAACCGACCACGGCGATTGAGGTCGATTCAGCGCGTGTGCGCATCGCATCCAGCGCACCGAACGCCAGGATGTCGTTTTCGCAGAAGATCGCCTCGATTCGCTCATGGGGCGGTGTTCCATCCAGATAGCGATTCATCGCTCTGAAACCGCTCGGACGCTGATAGTGACCGGCTTGGAGGATTGGCCCCACAGCGATCCCCTTGGCCTCCAGTCCGTCGCGAAATCCCTCCAGCCGCTTGAGTTGCGTTGATTCCGAGTGTGGACCGCTCATGTAACCAATGCGGCGATACCCCTGTTCGGCGAACAAGCAAGCAATCTCGATACCAGCCTGATAACCATCGGTCGTCACCACATGAATATTCGGGTTGTCGCTATTCCGGTAAAGCACAATCAGCGGAATGTTGCGAATCTCCTGCGCGAGCTGCAGCAGTTCGTCGTTCAGGAGCGTTCCGAGGAAGATCAGCCCGTCGACCTGGAATTGATCGGCGAGCGATAGCGCGGAATGGTGGCTGTCGTCGGTCGCAATGTTGAGCAACATCGACATGTAACCCCGCCGTTGCAATCGCTTGGTAACCCCGTCGAGCACCTGCAGGATGTTAGGATTCTCCATCTCGTCGACAACCAACCCGACGATGTTCGTGCGCCGTGTTGTCAGGCTGCGGGCCAGCAAATTTGGCCGATAGCCGAGTTCTGCCGCCGCCTTCAGGACGTCTTCCCGCGCTTGCGGCGAGATGGATGCTCCCTCGGTGAAGGCGCGTGACACGGTCCATTTGGATACGCCCGCGCGTTGTGCAACATCGCTGGCAGTGATCTTCCGTTTCGTATCTTCAGTCATCGAAAAAAATTTTCAAAAAAGTGTTGACTCGAATATTATCTGCGGATTATTGTGTTTGCAACCGGGTGCAAGCAAGTTTGTTTTGCCTCAGAAATTGCCTCCGGTTGTATGGCAGAAGGCCTGTCTGCATCGTCAGGCCTTTTTATGAACCAAGGATGCACCCGGTTGCAATGCTTGCGAATGGCACCTGTTTTACGCGGTGCCTTTTCTTGAAATGAGATTGCAACCGGGTGCATTCAACACGGCAAGACAAGCGGTGACCGTGAATAGGTCGCCTTACAGGCAACGGACCATTAACGATAGGAAAGGCTGAATCATGTTGAACGGAGAACGAAAAATCGCTCGCCCCTTGCGTTGGGGCATGGTGGGTGGCGGTCGCACGGCCAATGTCGGATACAAGCATCGCCAGGGTGCGATGCGCGACAACACCACGTATGAACTGCTGGCCGGCGCCTTCGATATCGACGCGGCTCGCGGCAAGGATTTCGGCACAAACATCGGTGTCGCACCGGAACGCTGCTACGCCGATTACAAGACGATGTTCGCCGAGGAGGCGAAACGCCCGGACGGCATCGAAGTCGTCACGATCGCGACGCCGAACGGTTCGCACTACGAGATCACCAAGGCCGCGCTCAACGCCGGCCTGCACGTCATCTGCGAGAAGCCGCTGTTCTTCGAAGTCGAACAGGGTGAGGAAATCAAGGCGCTGGCCGAGGCCAAGGGCAAGATCGTCGGCGTCACCTACGGTTTCTCCGGCAGCCAACTGATGCTGCAGATGCGCGAAATGGTCGCCAACGGCGATCTTGGCGAAATCCGCATGGTCGAGCTGCAATACACGCACGGCTTCAACGCGACTGACGTCGGCGACAAGACGAGCGAAGGCCAGAAGTGGCGCGTCGATCCAAAGATTGCCGGCCCGTCCTTCGTGCTCGGCGATCTGTCGACGCACACCTTCTACATGTCCGAACTGATCTGCCCGAAGCTCAAGGTCAAGCAGGTGTTGTGTGATCGGCAGAGCTTCATCAAGAGCCGCGCGCCGCTGGAAGACAACGCCTACGTGCTGATCCGCTACGAGAACGGCGCCGTCGGACGGCTCTGGGCGTCTTCGGTCAACGCCGGCTGCATGGATGGCCACCGCATCCGCATCATCGGCTCCAAGGCCAGCATCGAGTTCTCCGACAACCAGCCGAACGAACTGCTCTACGAAGTGCAGGGCCAGCCGATCCAGAAAATGATCCGCGCCATGCCTTACCTCTACGACGCCTGCAACGCCGATGAGCGCCTCGGCGCGCTGCATACCGAAGGTCTGATCGAGTCGTGGGCCAACATCTACCTCAAGTTCGCGATTGCCATCGATGCCAAGAGTCGCGGTGACGAAACCACGCTGAAGAACCTCGTCTATCCCGATCTCAAGGCCGGCATCGACGGCATCCGCTGGGTCCAGAACTGCGTCAAGTCGGCCAACGCCGGCGGCGTCTGGGTCGACTGGAAGTAAAGCGAAATTCCTCGGAGAAAGAACATGAAACTCGCAATCTGCACCGATGTATATGCCAGCCTTCCCTTCCCGGAAATGCTCGACAAGGTCAAAGCCCAGGGCATCCTCGGCGTTGAAATGACCGCCGGCGGCTGGGGCGGCTGCCCGCATGTGCCGACGCAGGCACTGCTTGCCGACCCCGCCAAGCTGACCGCCTTCAAGGCCGAACTCGTCAAGCGCGGCATGGAGATCGCCGCGCTCAACTGTTCCGGCAACCCGCTTTGCCCGGGCGAAATGGGCGAGAAGCACACCAAGTCGACCTACGACACCGTCGTCCTCGCCGGGAAGCTCGGCGTCAAGAAGATCGTCATGATGTCCGGCTGTCCGGCTGGCGCGCCCGGTGACAAGACGCCGAACTGGATTACCTCGACCGTCTCCTGGCCCGACTACATGGCCCCGGCGCTCGAATACCAGTGGAACGAAGTCGCCATCCCGTGGTGGAAGGCCTTCGTCGCGCACTGCAAGGCGCATGGCGTTGAGCAGATCGCCATCGAGGAATTCCCCTGCATGCTCGTTTACAACCCGGAAACCCTCTGGAAGCTGCGCAACGCCGTCGACCCGATCGTCGGCATCAACCTCGACCCGTCGCACCTGATGGCCATGGGCGCCGACCCGATCGCCTCGGCCCGCGCACTCAAGGGCGCCATCTTCCACATCCACGGCAAGGATGCGCGCATCGAGCGCGGGCTCGCCGACATCAACGGCCTCCTCGAAACCAAGCCGGTCACCGACTGCGAAAACCGCACCTGGAACTACGTCGCCGTCGGCTGCGGCAAGGACCTGCAGTGGTGGAAAGAGTTCTTCTCGGTGGTCGGCATGATGGGCTATCAGGGGTGGGTCTCGCTGGAAATGGAAGACCTGACGATGTCGGTCGAGGCCGGCGTTACGACTTCGGTCGATGCGCTGAAGCAGACGATCAGCCAGTAGCGCGCCGTCCGTTCCTTCCCGGCTTGACCGGGAAGGAGTGCTCCCCTTTGCCAAGGAGGTGAAATGAATTCGACCTAGCGCATCTTCATCCCACGAACCGATCTGCCTCTGCCGTCCAGGCGGGGAAGGATCCCGGCAGTAGAGAACACTTTATAAGGCGAGGAATCAATCATGAAAAAACTGATCAAGGCAGTCGCAGCATGTTCCGTTGTTCTGGCAATGCTTCCCGGTACGGCTTCAGCAGCAAAATTCGTCGTTGGTTACGCAAACATGGCCGATTCGGATGTCTTTCCGATGGCCGTGAAGACAGCCTTCGGGCAGGCGGCCAAGGCAAGTCCGGACGTCAATGTTCTCTACGCTGATGCCAACATCGACATCAGCAAGCAGCTCGATCAGATCGACAACTTCATTGCCCAGAAGGTCAACACGATCGTCATCGTCCCTGTGGACTACGAAGGCATCGTTCCGGGCATCGAAAAAGCCAACAAGGCCGGCATTCCGGTGATCTCGCTGAACATCCAGTCGGCTGGCGGCAAGTCCACCTTTGTCGGCTCCAAAAACTACGACGCAGGCCGTTTGCAGGGCGAGTTCATGAAGGACAAGCTGCCGAAGAACGCCAAGGTGCTCTACCTGCAAGGGATTCCCGGCATGTACCACACGACAGAACGCCTTCAGGGGTTTACCGACGCGTGCCTGTCCAAGCGGCCTGACGTCAAGTTGCTGTCGAGCCTTTCCGGCAACTACTCACGTGCCGAAGGCATGAAAGTGACCGAGGACTGGATCCAGAGCTTCCCGCAGTTCGACGCGATCATTGCCGCCAATGACCAGATGGCGCTCGGCGCACTGCAAGCGCTCAAGACGGCAGGTCGCTTGAAAGGCGTGATGATTTCCGGTATCGACGGAACGGCCGACGCGCTGGCTGCCATCGAGTCGGGCGAGATGAGCCAGACCATCTTTCAGAACGCCAAGGGCCAAGCCGAGACGGCCTTCCAGGTAGTGCAGGGGCTCATGAAGGGCGAGGCGGCTCCGACGGAAAAACTCGTTCCGTTCGAATCCATCACCAAGGAAAACGTCGCGCAGTACAAGAAGTAAGCGGCAAAGCCTTCGCCGGGCGCAGGCACGGCGAAGGCTCTCGATGCGAACTCATTTGGCGCGACGATCGGTCGCGCCAGGCGACCCGTTACTTTGAATTTGGAGCCAGTTTCATATGAGTGACGAGCAAAACCACTTCGTCCTTGAAATGCGCGGCATCACCAAGTCATTTCCCGGTGTGCTGGCGCTGGATAAAGTCAACCTGAAGGTGCGCGAAGGTTCGGTGCACGTTCTGGTCGGCGAGAACGGCGCCGGCAAATCGACGTTGATGAAGGTCCTGAGCGGCGAACACGCGATCGACTCCGGCGAAATCTGGTTCAAGGGCGAGAAGCTCGACAACCAGGACACCAAGGCCGCGCTCGAGATGGGCATCTCGATGATTCACCAGGAGCTGAGCCCGGTGCTCGACATGACGATCGCCGAGAACATCTACCTGGGGCGTGAACCGGTCGTCGAAGGCAATCCCTTGCTTACGCCGTTCAAGACCTTCGTCGACTTCCGCAGGATGTACGACGAAACGCAGCAACTGCTCGACAAGCTCGGCCTCAAGTACGACCCGCGCCAGCAGATGCGCGAACTCTCGATTGCTGCCATGCAGTTGATCGAGATCACCAAGGCCATCTCGCGCCAGGCCTCGCTGATCATTATGGACGAACCGACCTCGGCGATCAGCGACACCGAAGTCGAGATGCTCTTCAAGCAGATTGCCGATCTCAAGCAGCATGGCGTCGCGATCATCTACATCACGCACAAGATGGACGAGATCTTCCAGATCGCCGACGACATCACCATCATCCGCGACGGCCAGTACGTCGACTCTAATGTCGCCAGCGCCTACGACGAGAACAAGCTCATCTCGCTGATGGTTGGGCGCACCATCTCCAACATCTTCCCCAAGGAGCACGCCGAGATCGGCGAAACCGTCCTTGAGCTCAAGAACGTCACGCGGAACGGCGCCTTCCGCAACGTCAGCTTCTCGGTCAGGAAAGGCGAAATTCTTGGCCTATCCGGCCTCGTCGGCGCCGGTCGTACCGAGGTCGCGCGCGCCATCTTCGGACTCGACCCGATCGACGACGGCGAGATCTGCCTCGAAGGCCAGCCGATCAAGCTCAAGACCTCGTCCGATGCCATCCGGCACGGCATCGCCATGGTCTCCGAAGACCGCAAGGCCGAAGGCCTCGTGCTTTGTCGCTCGGTGAAGGAAAACATTTCGCTCGCCAACCTCAAGAAGTTCGCACCGAACCTCCTACTCGACTCCGGCAAGGAACAGAGCGAGGGCATGCGCATGCGCGAGATGCTGCGCATCAAGACCCCGAGCCTGATGACCGCCGCCGGCAATCTCTCCGGCGGCAACCAGCAGAAGATCGTCATCGCCAAATGGCTGCTCGGCGATTTGAAAGTCCTGATTCTCGACGAACCGACGCGCGGCATCGACGTCGGCTCCAAATCCGAAATTCACAAACTGATGACCCAGTTCGCGCAGCAGGGGCTGGCGATCATCATGATTTCGTCCGAACTCCCGGAAATCCTCGGGATGAGCGATCGCGTCATCGTCATGCACGAAGGGGGCGTGCGTGGCGAGATCGAGCGCAAGGACGCTTCACAAGAAAACATCATGGCCTTGGCCACGGGAGGGAAGCAATGAGCAGCATCGCACAAACGACACAGGTCGCTGAACAATCCATGTTCCAGAAGATCCGCGGCATGGGCTTCGCCGAAATCTACCGGCGCTACGGCACGATCCTGATCTTCATCGGCATCTTTACGCTGGCGTCGGTCGTCAGCCCGACCTTCCTCACCGAAGGCAATCTCACCAACGTGCTGCGCCAGGTCGTCGTCGTCAGCCTGCTCGCCTGCGGCGTCACCTTCATCATCATCCTCGGCCACATCGACGTTTCGCTCGGCTCGGTGCTGGCGCTGACCGGCACCGTCGCCGCCAGCGTCATGTCGCTGACGCAGAGCTTGCCGCTGGCCGTTGCAGCCGGCTTGGCGCTGGGCATGCTGACCGGCGTGATCAACGGCTTCGTCGTGACCTACTTCAAGATTCCCTCGTTCATCATGACGCTGGCCATGACCACCGTCGCGCGCGGCGCCGTGCTGCTCTACACCGGTGGCGTTCCGGTGAGCAATCTCGGCAACTTCAAGGTGATCGGACAGGGCTCGCTCGGCGTCATCCCGATCTCGGTGCTGATCCTGTTGTTCGTTGTTGGCATCTCGTGGATGCTCCTCAACAAAACCAAGTTCGGGCGCTACGTCTATGCCGTCGGCGGTAACCAGAAGGCGGCGCTCGCTTCGGGCATCAACACCGATCGTATCCTCATGAAGGCGTTCATTCTCAACGGTGTGCTTTGTGCCGTCGCCGGTATCGTCTTCATGTCGCGGGTGAATTCCGGCCAGCCGGCCGGCGGCCTCTCCTACGAGTTCGACGCGATCACCGCGGTCGTCGTCGGCGGTACCAGCCTGATGGGCGGCACCGGCACGATCACCGGCACCATCGTCGGCGCACTGATCATCGGTGTGATCAACAACATCCTCAATCTGCTCAACGTCAGCTCGTACTGGCAGCAGATCATCAAGGGTCTGATCATCGCCGTCGCCGTCATCCTCGACGTCAAGACCAAGACGGCGCGAAAGAAGAAAGCATGACCAATCAAGCCATTAACGTTGTCTCTCGTCTGTGAGGTTAATGGCAGCCACAACCAACGGTTTTGGCTGCCATCTTTTTTAGCCCCCGACGAATCCCGATCTGTCTCGAACAAAGGAACTCGCCATGAAAATCGCCCTCGACCCCTACATGCACCGCCACCTGGATCTGCCGGGCATCTGCCGGCTGACCAAGGAACTTGGTTACGACTACATCGAACTCTCGCCGCGCGCCGACTTCCTCGAATGGTGGTCGATGCCGCGCGTCTACCCGGAACGCATCGCCGCCTTCAAGGCTGCGCTGAAGGAATACAACGTCGGCCTCGCCACCCTGCAGCCAATGTACCGCTGGGCCAGCCCATTGGAAGACGAACGCCAGATCGCCATGCGCTACTGGAAGAAAGCCATTGAAGTCGCCGTTGAAATGGGCTGCGACACGATGATTTCCGAATTCGGCCGCGGCGGCTCGCCGGAACGCACCGTCGGCAATCCGATCAACAACAAAGAGTCCTGCGAAGCCGCCTGGTGGCGCTCGATGGACGAACTCGTTCCGATCTTCGAGCGTGAGGGCATCGTCCTCTCCGTCGAACCGCACCCGGAAGACTGGGTCGAGACCTTCCACCCGGCGATCGACATCATCCGCAGCATTGGCTCCAAGAACGTGAAGATGTCCTACATCGCCCCGCACACCTTCTACTACGGCGACGACATGGCCGCGATGTTGAAGGAGGCCGCGCCGGTCCTGCACCACGTCCGCGTCGCCGACACCTACAACCACAAGGCCTCGTCGCAGCTCCGCTACATCGTCAATCCACCCGGCTCGAACGTGCGCGTACACCAGCACCTCGACATCGGCCAGGGCGAGATCGACTGGGATCTGTTCTTCAAGACCTTGGGCGAGATCAAGTTCGACGGCGTGCTTTCCTCCTGCGTATTCGCCTGGGAAGACAGAGCCGAGGATTCTTCGCGCTTCATGCGGCAGGAGATCCAGCGTTACCTCGACAAGTACGTCAAGTAAGCAAGCGGGAAGGCGGAGCGCGCGATGTCGGAATGCCTGAATCCGGAAATGTTGTCGGGCAATGGCTGTTTCCCCCGGCTTCTCTCGGTACGGTCGGAAGGCGTTAGTGCGACCGTTGCGCAAGACGAATTTCGCTTGCCATGCCTGGGTGAGGACTCGTCCAACGTCGACCGGCATCTTGTGCGCAACGACATCGACGCCTTGCGTGCCTGGTTGACGCACTTCTCGTCACGGGCGGCGACGCTGGCGTGCTATTGCCGCGAAGTCGAGCGCCTCCTGTTCTGGGCGCTGATCGACCGTCAAAAGCCTTTGTCATTGCTCAGCGCAGACGACCTGGCCCGCTATCCGTCCTTTCTCGCCGATCCGCAGCCGCGCGAAGTCTGGACTACTGCGCGGGGCAAGCGAATCGGCCGCGATCGGCTCGAGTGGCGCCCCTTCGCCGGCTCCTTGTCGTCGAGCAGCGTCCGGCAGTCGCTGGCCGTGGTCGGCCGACTGTTCTCCTGGCTGGTCGACACCGGCTACTTGCGGCACAACCCGATGCAGGCGCTATACGACGAACCTGTACGGATGTCGCCGGCGTTGGCTGTTCCACGGATGCGGGGCGACTTCCTGCCGCTTGCGACCGCCGCGCTGAACGCATTGCCAACGTCAACCGATCGCGAGCGCGAGCATGCCGAGCGAGTGCGCTGGCTTTTTGCCTTGTTGTACCACGGAGGTCTGCGTATTCCGGAGGTGTCCTGCCAGACGATGGGGGCGTTTCATATCCGGCCGCTTGGCGATTCCGGCGAGTGGTGGATCGCCATCAACAGTACGTGTTGTCCACCCCGCTTACGGCCGGCCAGCCGCGAACTGATGTTGGCGCTGGTTCGTTACCGCCTGGCGCAAGGATTGCCGGCACTGCCGCAAGCACGCGATCCGACGCCGCTGATCCTGCCGATCGGTGGCCGCGATCAGCATCTCAAGCCGCGTGTCCTGCATGGCATTGTCAAGACACTCTTTCTGGCTGCGGCGAGTATGGCCGGAACGACGGGTGGCTGTGCGGCGAGTTGGCTGAAGCGAGGGTCTTCTGACTGGCTGCGCAACCTGTCCGGGGCGAGCGCCGGCGCGGATGGCGGCGCAGTCTCGTGTGACGAAGTCGATGCAGCGGTATTTTCTATCCTCTCCTGCGGAGAAAAATTCCATGAAACTGGCAATTTGTACGGATGCCTATCGGAACCTTGCGTTCGTCGAGATGCTCGACAAGGTCAAGTCACTCGGAATACGCGGCGTTGAGTTGACCGCTGGCGGATGGGGTAGTTGTCCGCACGTCGCGACGACGGCACTGCTGCGTGACGACAACAAGTTGGCCGCGTTCAGGGGCGAACTGGAACAGCGTGAGATGGAGATTGCCGCACTCAACTGTTGTGGAAATCCGCTCAGCCCGGGCGGGATGGGAGAGCTGCACACGAAGTCGAGTTACGACACGGCGGTCCTCGCCGGCAAGCTCGGCGTCAAGACGATCGTCATGATGTCCGGCTGTCCGGCCGGCGCGCCGGGTGACAAGACGCCGAACTGGATCACCTCGACCGTCTCCTGGCCCGACTACATGGCCCCGGCGCTCGATTACCAGTGGAACGAGGTTGCCATTCCCTGGTGGAAGAAGTTTGCCGAGCACTGTAGCGCTCACGGCGTCGAGCAGATCGCCGTCGAGAAGTTCCCCTGCATGCTCGTCTACAACCCGGGAACGCTTTTGCGTTTGCGTCATGCCGTTGGACCGATGATCGGTGCGAATCTTGATCCGTCTCACCTGACAGCGATCGGCGCCGATCCGATCGCCTCGGCACGTGCCTTGAAGGGGGCGATCTTCCACATCCACGGCAAGGAGGCGCGCATCGAGCGTGGGCTGGCCGACGTCAATGGCCTGCTCGAGACCCGGCCGGTGACGGACAGCGCGAACCGCACCTGGAACTACGTCGCCGTCGGCTGCGGTAAGGATTTGCAGTGGTGGAAGGAGTTCTTCTCGGTTGTGCGCATGGGCGGCTACAACGGCTGGGTTTCGATGGAAATGGATGACCTGACGATGTCGCTCGAGGCTGGCGTCAACACTTCCATCGATGTGTTGAATCAGACGATCGGGCACTTTTGATGAGGTCCGAAGGTGTATGAATTCGCCGCCTCGGCGAAGGTGATCGAAGGACATGCGGCGCCCTGAGGCTATTCGGCGGTTGCTTTCCGATACTGGATAGTGGTCTTCGACGGAATGAAGACGACTTTCGACTTCATCGGACCGAAGCGATAAGTGGCGGTGTTCCGGTCTAGTGCGACACGGCGCTGTCGCGTGAAGTCGTTGCCAAGATGCTCGGCCGCGCCGAAGCGGATCTGGCGGGAAGCCCGTTCGCGGTGGTATCGACGGGCGTGCCGTGGTTGATCGTTGCACTGTCGCGATTCGAGGCGATTTCCGATCTCCATCCCAATCAGGGGCTTATCGCCCGCGAATGCAAGGCGCTGCGCCCTGCTGGACTCACCGTGTTCGTCGAGCGCGGTGATGGAGGGCTGGTACGCATCCGGGTGCGCACTTTCGCGCCTGGTGAAGCGTTCCCGAGGATCCGGTTTGCGGCTCAGGCAACGGCTCTATCACGGCCTTCATCGCGCGCCACAAACATCCGTACCAAGCATCGGGCAACCGACGCTGAAGGGCGGCTTACCGCAGCGTTCCTGCCCGACACCGGACGATTGTCCAACGACAGTTGAGGCCGAGCACTTGCCCGTGAGCAATAGCACGGATAGTCCGCTGAACTTCTTAACGGCTCAGCTGAACAATCTTTGAGCTACGGTTGATTCATTGATGGGACATGACTGTAGTAAGGAAATGAGTCAACGGACCGCAAGATTGACACCCTAGATCGCTTATAACCCGATGCCCCTGGATCGATTTCGATGCTTCCGACAACGTCGATAGCCAAGCTGTAGCCGAAAACAGCTACCGTTCTGTTTTGAGATACGCCGCGTACTTTTCTTGAATGACTCTGATTGGGTATCAATCTCCGCTTCCTCCTGAATGGCCGCGAGTCGCCATAAGGCAAGGCAGTAGTTTTTGTCGCTGGGTTCAGGTAATGAGGTCGGTGCTACTGCGACGACTGTACGCTTCGCGCCCGGTCGGTGATGACCCGGCCACCAGCCGCGTTCTAAAGCGATCGTATAGGCGCTACTTATTTCGGGTATCCGGAAAAAGTTGTGGGTTTTTGGTCTGACGGGTTCAGTCCAGCAACTTCTTTCTCCGCAAATACAAGATGTAACGTCACTGTTTTGTGGCCCGACCGGTCTCGTGCGCCCCACGCCTGGGTCGCGCTAACAGGGAAGTCGCCGGAATGTCTGTTGGCGAAGGCTGGTGAGTAGCTAGGCGGTGACAAAATGACGCCACATGCCTATACTGAGGGCCATCAACCATTGGCTACCAAGGAGGCTGCCATGCTCGCTCATACAGGAAAGCGGCTCACCACGAGAATCACTGACCATGTGCAGGAAAAGCTGCAAGCGGCAGCGGACCTCGTAGGTGCGACACTGAACCAGTTTGTCGTTCAAGCGGCTCTTGAAAAGGCGGAGAAGGTCATTGAAAGTGAATCAACGATTATCCTGACTCGTCGGGAATCTTTGAGGCTGCTGGAGATGATTGAGAATCCGCCACCGCGCAATGACAAGTTTCTCCAAGCCCAAGCCCGTTATCAGAGGTTAAAGAACGATGCTAGTTCTACCGCTTAATGACAGGCATGACAGGAAAAGCTTCGATTGCGGTGACGTAGACCTGAATGGCTGGCTGAAACAGACCGCCAGGCAACACAAGGAGAAGGGAGTGTCATCGACCTTTGTCTCGGTAAGAGACGAGGCAAGCGTCGAAATACTCGGTTTCTACGCGATTAGCCTTGCTGAATTGGTGAATGCCAATTTGCCTGCGCAATACGGGAAACGGTTGCCTAACAAGGTTCCCGTGTTTCGTCTTGGGCGACTGGCAACAGCATTAGGTCATCAAGGGAAAGGTATTGGAGAGTTCATACTCTTTGATGCCATTGACCGAACGACTCGTATTTCCGGTGAGGTTGGTGGGATTGGTCTTGTCGTTAATGCGAAACACTCCGCAGTCGAGTTCTATCACCGCTATGGTTTCGAGCAGATGGCGGCCCATCCCCAAAATCTGTTCTTACCGTTTTAACTCAACCCCCGCGCAGTCATTGGCTGCCGGAGGTTTTTCACATCTGAAATCCGCAAATGACTGGCATCCTGAACCTCCCCGGCCTCCGAGAACTCGACCGGAAGGAGCTTGAGGACGAACACCTCGTCAAAGCGGAGCCATGGCTACACATTTGAGCGCCTGCGGGCCAAGGTGCTCTTCACCGACCGATTGCAGAAGCGAATTCCCATCCAGGAGAAGGTCGAGGTGAAGAAGCAGCGCTTCGAGGACATCTCGATGGGCCGCATGACCTACTTCATGATGTCCGGCACGTTTGACGACGATTACGAGGTCAAAATCAAGACCCGTCAAGGCAACCTCGGCACCGACCTCCCCACACTTCTTGTCTGGTTGGACTCAGATAACTTCTGACCGTCTACCCACAAAAATTTCCGGATACCCTTTATTTCATGTGAAATGAAATATCTCAAAATTGATGAAATAACGTGAAATATGTGTATCTCATACAAATGCAAGCCAGAAATCGCCGCTACCGTCATGTACAGTGTGACGAGTCGTCGCTCGTGAAATTCCGCGGAAGCATACTGCTAACGTTATACCTCTTACACAGCACCACAGGACACAATCTCCAACGGAGTATCAGGATCGATCAGCAAACGGTATGTCGGGACCCCTAAGGCAAAAGCTAGTTTTTCAATGTTGTCGATAGACACATTTCTTGCACATCGCTCAACGTGGGCAACAAAGGTTCGGTGAAGCCCCGCCTCGAAAGCCAGCTCCTCCTGTGAAATGCCCTTGATGGCACGAAAGTTCTTCAAATTTTTCGCCAAATAGCGCCTGGCGGTTCCGGGTGTCGACACGTCGCGGTCTAAAAGAATGATCTCGACGCCAATGGTGAAAACTTGATGCTTTTGCGTCAGCCGCTTTTACGTCACAATACGGCTTTTTACTGGTCTCTTGCTTCGTTTCGCTCCGAATCAGACGGATTCGAGAGATCCTAATGACGATCATTTGGCGCGACGCTGCCACACGCAGCGAGCAGAGTCCTTCAATAAAGGATCTACGTGTTCCATACCTATCCAGATGCAGAGGTGGAGATCCCTAAGGGTTTAGTACCCAATGGCGAACGATCTTGGAAATGGATGGAGTTGGGCCTCAAAACAGCCTATCTCTTTTTAACCATCCAGGCCAAGTCGGATGACGGAGAGGAATTCATTCGTCATTTTTGGTTTAGCCAAATTGATCCTGTGATCGATATTGCCAAGCAATCCAATGAGCATTTCCAGATCGTCAGTTTGGATTTGTTTAGTCCAGGGTATATGAATGGGGAAGAAGGCTACTGCCTTGATCCGATCAAAGAGGTTTGGCAAGACAAGAATGCCCCCCACCTTCTGCGCTACGTACTGGTCGACGGCAGGGTTTTCAACCAATTCTGTGACGACCAGCAGCATGACCTTAAGGAAATGGATCAGATACTCGCAATCGAAAAATGGTCGCCTCAATGAAGGCAGTACAGAAACACCATGCAGTTCCACGTCATACCCCGCTCTCACCGCGCCGCGAGGTTGGACGCTACGCCGCCGCGTTTGCGGTAGCAAGTTCGAAAATAGAGTTCTGCAAGGGTGATTCCCAGAGTTGTTTCGTCTGCCAAAGAGAATATCTTCTTGTTGTTAGTATTTCTCTGAAGCTTCTCTTTGACTGAATACTGACCGAAGGAGTCAGCCATGGATTTTTTTCCTGGAGAACGTCTAGAGCTTACGAGATTGATGCGGAGCAGAACAATGCAGGTGGAACTTCTGGGTGCTGTTCATAGAAAGATGCACGTGATGCTTCCAAGGTATTGGATTACGATAATCTATTGCGCCATGCAAAAATCCAGCTAAATTTGTTGAGGAATAAATATGTTCAAACGTAGAATCGAAGCAAAAGTGGTCAACCCACTGCTAGGTCATAGCATTCCTGCTCCAACCTACGCAACTGATGGATCTGCCGCAATGGACCTTCGCGCGTGTGTGGAAGGGGTTGTGACGATTCCTCCTGGTGGTCGCCGGCTGGTTGAAACCGGCATTGCCATCAATATGATGGACCCAGGTCTTGTAGCCATTGTTGCTGCTCGTTCGGGATTGTCTTTGAAGCATGGTGTTCGTGTCGCACAAGGTATCGGGGTTATCGACTCTGACTATCACGGAGAAATCTGTGTCATCTTAGCCAACGATAGTGACAAGCCATTCCATGTTGAGCCCGGTGACCGCATTGCCCAGTTGATGTTCCAGCCGGTTGTACAGGTTGCTTTGCATTTCACCGAAGAGTTCTCGACGGAAACAGAGCGGGGCACAGGCGGGTTCGGCAGTACAGGCAATTCTTGAAGTTTTGAGACGGTTTATTTTTGCGCTTTCATGGAAAAGGTTATGGGCAAAGCGTTCCATCGTTTTGAGACACTTTTTTCTCGCATAAGCTCCGGTTTGATCGACTCCGACTACCAGGGCGAAATCATGGTTTCGACCTGGAACCGGGGAAAGGAGAGCTTCACGCTCAACCCGCTCGACCGCCTCGCGCAACTCGTTGTTGTCCCGGTCATGCAGGTCGCCTTCAACGTCGT
>RRZU012825514.1_pt1 | contig 25063 bp, 22 predicted proteins | sample 2165561 | NCBI WGS metagenome assembly RRZU01 (sample SAMN10456909, study PRJNA506462) | wastewater metagenome | isolation source: wastewater sludge | place: USA: Moscow, Idaho | reverse complement strand
TGAAAGTAGGTCACCGCCAAACACCTTACAACAAGCCCCTGAACAGAAATGCTCAGGGGCTTATTCTTTGGCAAAGAAAAACTCAAAAGTGAGAATGCTTTCAGGCAGCATAAGGCTGCCTGAAAAGCGTAAATCCGCCCATATCACTGCCAAACAAACATAAAGCGCTGCCCTTGCAGGCAAAATCTGGGATAATCCCGCCCACAGGTGCCGCTCAGGTGCCAAGAAGCCTATTAAAGGATACACACATGACTTGGAATACCGAAAACAGTGCCAGCCTATACGGCGTTAATCATTGGGGTGACGGCTATTTTTTTGTGGGCGACAACGGTGAAGTGATGGTGCGCCCGAATGGCCAGTCCGACACCGCGGTGAGCTTGTATGGCTTGGTGCAGGATTTACATGAGCAAGGGCAGGATTTGCCCATGCTGTTCCGTTTTCCCGATATTTTGCAAGATCGGGTGGCGCGTTTGTGTGCGGCGTTTAACCGCTCTATCCGCAAAAACGATTACCAAGGCCGCTATACGGCGATTTATCCGATTAAGGTGAACCAGCAGGAAAGTGTGGTTAAAAACATCATCATCCCTAAAAACGATGAGGTGTCGATTGGCCTTGAGGCCGGATCGAAGCCGGAATTGATGATTGTATTGGCGTTTGCACCCAGAGGCGGCACCATTGTGTGCAATGGCTATAAAGACCGTGAATTTATCCGCTTGGCTTTAATGGGGCAGCGCTTGGGGCACCAAGTGTTTATTGTGATTGAAAAAGAAGCCGAAGTTGATTACGTCATTGAAGAATCGAAAAAACTCGGTGTTACCGCCAACATTGGTTTGCGCGTGCGTTTGTCGTCGCTGGCCTCCAGCAAATGGGCGGACACCGGCGGCGATAAAGGCAAATTCGGCTTGTCTGCCGGACAATTGATTTCGGCGGCCAACAAGCTTACCGCTGCCGGATTGGGCGACACCGTGCGGCTGATGCATTTCCATATGGGCTCGCAAATAGCCAATATTGCCGACTACCGCACCGGCTTTAAAGAAGCCGTACGCTATTTTGCCGAGCTGCGTGCCTTGGGGCTGCCGATTGACCATGTGGATGTGGGCGGTGGCTTGGGTGTGGATTACGACGGCACCCATTCGCGCAATGCCAGCTCCATCAACTATGATTTGGGTGAGTATTCGCATGTGATTGTGTCGATGCTGGCCGAATACTGTAATGAAAACGGCATTCCGCATCCGCATGTGTTTTCGGAATCCGGCCGTGCCATGACTGCGCACCATGCAGTGCTGGTGATGAATGTTACCGATGTGGAGCGGCTGCCGGATACCGTGCCGCCGATTGCGGATGAAGACAGCTTAAGCTTCCCCACCAAAAAACTGCTCGACAAGCTCAATGTGACCGACAGCGAAATGGTGACCGAAACCTACTACCGCATCAGCCACTATTTGGCCGAAGTAACCGAGCTGTATATCGAAGGCAAAATTCCGCTGGCGGAAAAAGCCTTGGCCGAGCAACTGCACGCCGTGCTGTGCCGCCGCCTTAAAAAGCAATTGCAGGCCAGCCAACGCAGCCAGCGCCAAGTGTTTGACGACCTTACCGATAAATTGGCCGACAAGTATTTCTGCAATTTTTCGGTATTCCAAAGCCTGCCCGATACCTGGGCGATTGGCCAAGTACTGCCGATTATGCCCATCCACCGCTTGGACGAGCAGCCCACCCGCCGTGCGGTGTTGCAAGATTTAACCTGTGATTCCGACGGCAAGGTGAGCCAATATGTTGACCAGCAAAGCATCGAATCCAGTATGCCCATTCATGCGCTGAAAGAGCGCGAGCCGTATTTGCTGGGGGTGTTTATGGTGGGGGCATACCAAGAAATTTTGGGCGATATGCACAATCTTTTTGGCGACACCGATTCGGTGAATGTGTTTGTGCACGACAACGGCACAGTGGAATATGCTGGTATGGAAGAGCACGACACCATCGAAGACATGTTGCGCTACGTGCATTTGTCGCCGGAAGAAGTGTTGAACAAATTTGAAGAAAAAGCCCGCCTGGCCAAGCTGGATGCGGTGAGCAGCAAGCAGTATTTTGCCGAATTCTGCCGTGGCTTAAAGCAGTCGTCGTATTTAAGCGTGGGCGACGAAGTATAGTATCCGGCAAAATATTTTCAGGCAGCCTTGGGGTATATTAAAGGCTGCCTGAAAACATTTCTCAAGAAAGACATCCATATGAACCACACCGATTTAAACCAAAAACGCCTCGACACCGAAGCCATGCTGGCCGATGCCGATTTGCTGTTTGACCAAGCCACCTGTCAAGCGGCACTGGAAACCATGGCCGCGGCCATCACCGCCGAGCTTGGCAGCAGCTATCCTTTGCTGCTGCCGGTGATGGGCGGGGCAGTGGTGTTTACCGGCAAATTGCTGCCCTTGCTGCGCTTTCCGCTTGATTTTGACTATGTGCATGTGTCGCGCTACGGCGACAAGCTTGAAGGCGGCAACTTTCATTGGTCGCGCGCGCCGCAAAGCAGCGTAGAAGGCCGCGATGTGCTGATTCTGGACGACATTCTCGACGAAGGCCACACCATGGCCGCCATCAAACAGCATGTGCTCGATTTGGGCGCCAAGTCGTGCCACACCGCCGTGTTTGCCAATAAGCTGATTAATAAACCCAAACCGCTGGTGGCGGACTTTGTCGGCCTGGATGTGCCCAACCGCTATGTGTTCGGCTACGGCATGGATGCCGCCGGCGCTTGGCGCAACTTAGACGCCATCTACGCCTTGGCCGGGCATTAAGCCGCAGCCATGCTGAGCTCTGCTGATCTGGATTTCGACCGCCGCCATATCTGGCACCCCTATACCGGCATGACCGCGCCGTTGCCGGTGTATCCGGTGGTGCGTGCCGAGGGCGTGCAATTGTATTTAGACGACGGCCGCGCGCTGATCGACGGCATGTCGTCGTGGTGGTGCGCCCAACACGGCTACAACCATCCCGCACTCAATGCCGCCGTCACCGCGCAGTTGCACGATATGGCGCACGTGATGTTTGGCGGCATCACCCATCCGGCGGCCATCCGCCTGTGCCAAAAACTATTGCCGATGCTGCCTGAAGGGCTGGAGTGTGTGTTTTTGGCCGATTCCGGCTCGGTGGCGGTGGAAGTGGCGCTGAAAATGGCGCTGCAATACTGGCACAGCCTTGGCACGCCGCGCCACAAAATGCTCACCATCGCCCACGGCTACCACGGCGACACCTTCGGCGCCATGAGCGTGTGCGATCCGGTGAATTCCATGCACGGCCTCTACCGCCGTTTTCTGCCCGAGCATATCTTTGTGCCCGCACCACAAAGCCGCTTTGACGGCGACTGGCTGCCGGAAGACATCCTGCCGCTTCAGGCAGCCTTACAGCAACACCATGCCGATATTGCCGCGCTGATTTTGGAGCCGATAGTGCAGGGCGCAGGCGGCATGCGCCTGTATCATCCTGAATACCTGCGCCAAGCGCAGGCCTTGTGCGATGAATACGGCGTGTTGCTGATTGCCGACGAAATCGCCACCGGCTTTGGCCGCACCGGTAAGCTGTTTGCCTGCGAACATGCGGCGATTGCGCCGGACATCATGTGCGTGGGCAAAGCGCTCACTGGCGGCATGATGACCTTATCGGCCACCATCACCCGCCGCGCCGTGGCCGACATCATCAGCCACGGCGAAGCCGGGGTGTTTATGCACGGCCCCACTTTTATGGCCAATCCGCTGGCTTGTGGGGTGGCGGCGGCCAATCTGGATTTATTGGCGCAAAACCAATGGCAAGGCCAAGTGGCGGCCATCGAACGGCAGCTTCAGGCAGCCTTGCTGCCCTTGCGGCAATCGCCTACAGTGGCCGATGTACGCGTGTTGGGGGCAATCGGGGTGGTGCAGATGCACGCGCCGGTGAATATGGCGGCGGCGCAGGCATTTTTTGTGAACCAAGGCGTGTGGATACGCCCGTTTGGGCATTTGGTGTATTTGATGCCGCCCTATATCATCAGCACGGCGCAATTGCAGAGGCTTACCGATGCGGTGGCGGCGTATTGCCGCGGGGCTGATTGATGAGCAAGCCCGTTTCAGGCAGCCTGGCTGTGAATCAACGCGCTTAAAAAGCGGTCGCAACGCGCCAATTGCGCCAGCTCAATGTATTCGTCGGCACGGTGCGCCTGCTCAATGCTGCCCGGCCCGCAAATCACCGTGTGCATACCGGCTGCCTGAAATTGGCCGCCTTCGGTGGCGTAGGCCACTTTGTGTTGCTGCGCATCGTCTACCAATTGCGCTATCAATTCATGCAGCAAGGCATTGTCGGCCTGCCCCAGCGCCGGTACGTTTTCGCGTTGGGTCATTTCAATACGGCAAGCCGGGTCAACCGCCCGCATTTGCGGCTCCAGCACCTCGGCAATATGGCGGCGGATGGGCGCGGCCACATCTTCCGGCTGCATGTGCGGCAGATTGCGGTAGTCAAATTCAAATTCACACAGCGCGGGGATGATGTTTACCGCCGTGCCGCCTTTAATCAGCCCGGTAGAGAGTGTGGAAAACGGCACATCAAACGCCGCATCCAAATCTTGGCGCTGCTGCAATTCGCCCGCCAATTGGTTGATGTACACAATCAGCTTGGCGGCGTATTCAATCGCGTTAACCCCTTGCGGGGTGAGCGAAGAATGGGCGCTTTTGCCGTGTACGCGGCAGCGAAAGGTATGAATGCCCTTGTGCGCCACCACCATGCGCATCGAAGTGGGCTCGCCCACAATGCAGTGCTGCGGGTTGAGCCCGCGCTGCGCCAGCTCGGCCAACATCACCGGCGCGCCTAAACAGCCGATTTCTTCATCGTAAGACAAGGCAATGTGCAGCGGCTGCGTTAGGTGCGCGGCCTGCATTTGCGGCACTGCCGCCAACACCGCGGCAATAAAACCCTTCATATCGCAGCTGCCGCGCCCGTAGAGGCGGCCATCGGTGATGCGGGCGCTAAACGGGTCGGACGTCCACGCTTGCCCGTCCACCGGCACCACATCGGTGTGGCCGGACAATACAATCCCGCCGGTGTGGCTGCCATCGGCGGCGGGAATGGTGACAAACAAATTGGCCTTGGTTTGCGCGTCATTGTGCGCCAACCACGGCTGCAAACCGCAGCCATGCAGATAATCGGCCACATGGTGGATTAACGCCAAATTACTGTGGCGGCTGGTGGTGTCGAATGCGATTAAGGTTTTAAGCCAAGCCACGGTGTCCATACAATGCCCTTCTTGAATTTGCGCCACCATAGCATAAATTGGCTGTGGCGGTGCAACAATGGCAGTACAATATAGGCTGCCTGAAACCCACGGAATCCATAATGAAACAAACGTTTTACCTGAGCGGCCACGAATACATCGCCCTGTGCGATCTTTTAAAACACAGCGCCGTGGCCGACAGCGGCGGCCAAGCCAAAGCCTGGATTGCCCAAGGCTTGGTGCTGCGCAACGGCACAGTGGAAACCCGCAAAACCGCCAAAATCCGCGCCGGTGAAGTGGTGGCCTGCCACGGCGCCGAATTGACGGTGGAGCCCGGCCATGACCCCGCTGAAAGCTGAAGATTTACTGCCCGAGCCGGTGCGCCCGGAAGATTGGGAATGCTGCAACAGCGAATGCGGCGATGCCTGCATCCAAACGATTTATTGGAACGAAAAAGCCAAATACGATGCGCAGCAGAAATTATGGCGCGAGCAGCAAAGTGCCGCACAAGACGCAGCCGATTAACACCACAGGCTGCCTGAAAGAACCCCATGATTGATTTACACTGCCATTCCACCATTTCCGACGGTGCTTTAAGCCCCGCCGAAGTGGTGCGGCTGGCGCACGCCAATGGCTGTACTATGCTGGCACTCACCGACCACGACCACACCGGCGGCCTGGCGGCGGCGCGTGTCGAAGCCGATGCGCTCGGCCTGAAGCTGATTAACGGCGTGGAGGTTTCGGTAACTTGGCGCCAACGCACCATCCATATTGTGGGCTTGGATTTTGATGATGCCGATGCGCGGCTGCAAAATCTGTTGGCGCGTGTGCGCAGCGGGCGTTTGCAACGCTTGCAGGCGATTGCCGACAAGCTGGCCAAAAAAGGCATTGGCGGTGCTTATGAGGGCGCTTTGGCGCTGGCCGCCAATCCCGAAATGGCCTCGCGCACCCATTTGGCCGAATATTTGATTCAAGGCGGCCATGTGCGCAATAAAGCGCAGGCGTTCAGCAAATACTTGGGCGAGGGCAAATGCGCCAGCGTGCCACACCAATGGGCGGCGCTGGAAGAGTGCGTGGTCGCGATTAAAGGTGCGGGCGGCTTGGCGGTGGTGGCACACCCGATGCGCTATGGTTTATCGGCCACCGCCAAGCGCAACCTGTTTGCCGAATTCAAAGCCTTGGGTGGCGACGGCATCGAGGTACACAGCGGCAATGGCGACAAAAACGACCGCCTCAACTACGCGCTGCTGGCCGAACGCTTCGGCTTTTTGGCCAGCGCAGGCAGCGATTTCCACCGCCGCGGCGACTACAGCGGCGGCACCTTGGGCGCTTGCCCGGATTTGCCGCCGCAATGTAAGCCGGTATGGGCGCATTTCAGCCAAGCCCGTATACCGGCGTAATATTGTTTACTGAAGTGGCGTACCTGCTTATCAAGGCTGCCTGAAAAGTAAAGCCGCTACTGACGAAGTGGATTCGACAACAACAGATTCGATGGTTTCAGGCAGCATTGGCCAACTCAGTTCGTCACTTCAGTTGTTTATTCAAAAAGGGAAAATACCATGCAGCAATTCAGCATCAGCAACCATACCCAAAAACAAATCCAGCAATTTCTGGTCGAGCGCAATGTGGATTTGCAAACCGCGATGGACAACGAAAGCATGAACCGCGAGCTGGCGGCATTGCTACACGCAGGCTTGCCGGCCATGGTGCGCAAATTCTACGGCTTGGCCAAAATGGAAGCGCTGTTTACCGATAAAAAAGACATGATTTACACCGCCATTGCCCAGCGTTTGCAGCAGGCAGAAGCCAAAAGCAAAAAATAAAACAACGAGCAATGCGTATATTGTAGGAGTGGCCTTTATGCCCGCCCGTAAAGTGCTATTCGGATTAAGTACGGAAGATACGCACTTATTGGCAAAGGCTGCCTGAAACCATCGAATGCGTTATTGCTGAACCGGATTCGGCAATCCACGGTGAAAATAAACCGACACAGCAGCAATACAGAAACCGCATCCATATCATTGATTTTAAGGCAAATGATTTATTCTGCAATTTCCTGTCAATGGATTGCCGAATCCAGTTCGGCAATGACGGTTTTACTTTTCAGGCAGCCTGAACAGTAAGTGCGTAACTTCAGAAGATAAAATAAAGGACCCAAACCATGGCTCAATTTTTTGCCATCCACCCCGACAATCCGCAAGAGCGGCTGATTAAGCAAGCCGCCGATATTGTGCGTGGCGGCGGCGTGGTGGCCTATCCCACCGACTCCTGCTACGCATTGGGCTGCCAGCTGGGCGACAAAGCAGCGATGGAGCGCATTTTAAACATCCGCCAAATCGACCAAAAACACCACCTCACTTTGATGTGTGCCGACTTAAGCGAATTGGGCACCTATGCCAAGGTGGATAACAGCCAATTCCGCCTGCTCAAAGCCACCACGCCGGGCAGCTACACCTTTATTTTGCAGGCCAGCAAAGAAGTGCCCGCGCGCACCCTGCACCCCAAGCGCAAAACCATCGGCCTGCGCGTGCCCGACAACACCATCGCCTTGGCGCTGCTGGCCGAGCTGGGTGAGCCGCTGCTCAGCTGCACCCTGATGCTGCCTGAAGACGACGAGCCGCTCACCGACCCCTACGAAATCCGCGATCGCCTGGAGCACAGCGTGGATGCAATTATCGACGGCGGCTGGTGCGGCACCGAGCCCACCACGGTGATTGATATGACCGACGGCATCGAGCTGGTGCGCCAAGGCAAGGGCGATTTGGCGCCGTTTGGTTTGTAAGGCTGCCTGAAGCCCAGCTTTGCGCAGTTAAAAATTAAGCGATATGATTAATGTAATGGGAACGGATTTATCAATGAAATTAAATCGATTTTTGCATACTTTACTAGCACTGCTGTTGGCGGGAGCCGCTTTAACAGCTCAGGCCTTGCCGCCACAAGATAAGCAAGCCCTGCAAACCGCCTTGCAGGATTTTGTCGGCTATATGCAAAAAGGCAATACCAATGCCGCCATCAAGGCTTCTATTCCACCGGCACTAAGCCATATACTGGCCGATAAAATGGGTTTAAGTGTTGAAGATGTTTATCAATTTTCACAGCAGCAAGCCGCCACCCAGTGGCAAAAGGCACAGCTGGAATCATTTCATTATGATATGGAAAATGCGCGGGAAGGGATGTCCAGCAAGGGCAAACCTTATGTGCTGATACCTTATACCACCACAGTAAAAATGCATGACAAAAGCCATGTGGGCAATAGCCATATATTGGCGTTAAAAGACCAAGGAACATGGTATTTAATCAGGCTGAACAACCCCGCTCAATTACAGCTGGTTCAAGAGGCCTATCCTGATTTGGCCGATTTGACTTTGCCCTAATAAAACGGATTTATTGTATAACGCAGGCTTCAGGCTGCCTGAAAGCCGCTTTTGGGAAGTTAAAATGAAGTTTCTGCGAAGCCAAAACGAAGTTTAGCGCAGTGAGAATAATGGTTATCAACACAAGATGGAAAACATATGTTTCAAAATTTTGATTTAGGTATTTTCTTATTGGCGGTATTGCCGGTGTTGCTGGCCATCACCGTACACGAGGCGGCGCATGGCTATGCGGCGCGGCATTATGGCGACCGCACGGCGGAAATGATGGGGCGGCTTACGCTGAACCCCATCAAACATATTGACCCGATGGGTACTATTTTGGTACCGGCGCTGATGTTTATGTTTACGCCGTTTTTATTCGGCTGGGCCAAGCCTGTGCCGGTGAATACCCGCAATTTTAAAGATATGCGCATGGGTATGCGCATGGTGGCGATTGCCGGGCCGCTGTCGAACTTGGTGATGTGTTTTGGCTGGGCGCTGGCAATGGTGGCATCGCAATGGGTGCCGGAGTCGTTTCAAGAAGCCATGCAAACCATGAGCCGCTACGGCATCATCATCAATGCGGTGCTGTTTGTGCTGAATATGCTGCCGATTTTGCCGCTGGATGGTGGCCGTTTTGTGGATACGTTTCTACCGGCTCGGGCATCGATGCAATTTCAAAAAATCGAACCTTACGGCATGTGGGTGATTATCTTGCTGCTGGTTACCGGCTTGCTAAGCAAAATCATGTATCCGTTTATCAGCATGATTTTGATGGCGGTGCAGTATTTTATGGGCTTGTTTGGTTAGATTTCAGGCCGCGTTGGATTTTATGTAGGGTACGCCTTGCGCACCGACAGCCAATACAATAATCTTGCTGGTGCGCGCGGCGCACCTACTTGTTGCTTATACCAATTCTAAAAAATAACCTTACATAAGCCTTACGGCTTATCGCCCTCTCCCCAACCCTCCCCCACGGGGGAGGGAGCAAATGGCTGAAATAACAAACAGTTTAAATTATCAACAATATACTCCCTCCCCCGTGGGGGAGGGTTGGGGAGAGGGCAAGAAAACCAAAGGTTTTTCGATGCCTCCATGCACGAAGCTTCATAGTAAAATCGGTTAATTTTTAAAATTGGTATTACACAATCAACCAACATCAACTCAACATGATAAAAGGCTGCCTGAAACAAAGCTTCTGCGAAGCTAAAGCGTTTCAGGCAGCCTTTTATATTATCCGGCGTGGTTTTAATAACCCAAACGCTGGCAAATGGTGGACACCAAACCGGCTTGGTTGAGGGTGTAAAAATGCAGGCTGGGCGCGCCATTGGCCAGCAGGCGCTCGCACATTTGCGTTACCACATCCAAGCCCAGTGCTTTGATGGAAGCCGTGTCGTCGGCATACGATTGCAATTTCAAGCGCAGCCAGCGTGGGATTTCGGCGCCGCAGGTTTCCGAAAAACGCGCCAATTTGGAAAAGCTGGCAATCGGCATAATGCCCGGCACAATCGGGATATCCACGCCGCGGCTTTGCACTTCGTCTACAAACCAGAAATAGCTGTCGATATTGAAAAAATACTGGGTAATCGCCGAATCGGCACCGGCTTGGCATTTGCGCACAAAATGGTTTAAATCGTCTTCGGCGCTGCGTGCTTGCGGGTGGAATTCGGGATAGGCGGCCACTTCGATGTGAAACCAGCTGCCGAATTCTTCGCGTATCAGCGCCACCAATTCATTGGCATAACGCAAGCCTTGGCCGCCAAAACCCACGCCGGAAGGAACATCGCCGCGCAGCGCCACCACATGGCGGATGCCCATGTCGCGATAGGTGCTGAGGATGTCGATCATTTCTTGACGGGTGGCGCCCACGCAGGCCAAGTGCGGCGCAGCGGCAATGCCTTCGCTCATAATGTCGGTGATGGTTTGTAGCGTGCCTTCGCGGGTGGTGCCGCCGGCGCCGTAGGTGCAGGAGAAAAAGGCCGGTTGGTATTGGCTTAGCTGCTTGCGGGTAATCGCCTGTTTGCGGCGGCCTTCTTCGGTGCGGGTGGGGAAAAATTCAAAACTCAGTGCGGTTTGGCTCATAGTGGCAGGCTCTTGGCGGCAATTGGAAGGATTGCGTAAATGGTGTGCGATTCAATAATTCATAAAGATTATAAAGCACTTGCCAAGCAGCCAAGCCTGAAAAATATGATGCTGATAATGAATCAAATTCATTTTGGTTGAGTATTGGCTAGGCTGCCTGAAAACAATTTAATCAATTGATGACGAGAATTATCAGCGTGGCTACACCAAGTGATAGCCATAAACCAACCCCGGTGCACGGCGGCGCACCGGGGTTGGTTTATGGCGTGGCGGTGTTATTTACCTTCGCTTTGGCGGCGTGAAAACTGGATGCCCAGCTGTTTGAGTTTGCGGTATAAATGGGTGCGCTCCAAGCCCACTTTTTGTGCCACGCGGCTCATATTATGGCCTTCTTGCGCAATATGGTATTCAAAATAGCGCCGTTCCAATTCTTCGCGCAATTCGCGCAGCGGCAGGTCGAAATTAAAGCCGCCCACCATTTCTGTGGGTTGGCTCAGGGTGAATTGGCTTAAGATGGTGGCCACGGCATCGGCATCGACATCGCTTTTTTCGGCGGTGAGCGCTAGGCTTTTTACCACGCTGCGCAGCTGCGCCAAATTGCCCGGCCAATCGTATTGGCGCAAGGCGTTGAGTGCGGCGGTGCTGAATTTAACCACCGGTATTTTTTGGCTTTCGGCCAGCTCGGTCACGATTTGATCCACCAGAAACACGATGTCGTCCATCTGGTTGCGCAAGGGCGGAATCGACACCATTAGCGAGGAAAGGGTGTTGAGCAGCTTGCTGTCTTGGTTGGGATCGGTGAGCATGTCTTGCAAGGGCTGGCTACAGGCGCACAGCAGGCGCACATGATAGCGTTCGGCTTTGCTGAGCATAAAGGCGATGCCTTGCTGCACGGTTTTGCTGTATTGGGCGATGTCGCCCACATATAAGATGCCGCCACCGGCTTTTTGCAGCAGTTCCACCGGTGCATCGGTGATTTGCTCGATTTTGGACGGCTCCACCCATGGGGTATTGCTTTTGTGGAAGTAGCGCGCCACCAGCTCAAACGGTGAGCCGGATTCGCCAGTGAGCAGCACCGGTGCCTGGATTTTGGCGGCGCGTTCCAGTTGCAGATTCAATTCTTTAATCACCGGGCTGTTGCCCAGCTTGTCGAGCGAGAGATTGGAGGCGGCCTGCATTTGGCCGTATTTGAGGGCGCGATCCACGGTGCTGAGCAGTTTTTGCAGGCTGATGGGCTTTTCGAGGAAGTCGAGCGCGCCGATTTTGGTGGCTTCCACTGCGGTGTCGATGCTGGCGTGGCCGCTCATCATCACCACCGGCATGGTGAGCTGGCCGGATTTGGCCCATTCTTTCAGCAGGGTGATGCCGTCGCAGTCGGGCATCCAGATGTCCAGCAACACCATGGCGGGGCGTGTTTGCTGGCGAAGCTGACGGGCAGTGTCGGCATTTTCGGCCACGGTAACGGTGTGGCCTTCGTCTTGCAGAATTTCAGACAATAAGTCGCGAATGCCGACTTCGTCGTCCACAATCAGGATGTCACTGCTTCGCATCGTTTCTCACCAATAGGGGTAATGTTATTTTCACACAAGCACCGCCGGCTTCGTTGTTGGCCAGCTGAATGCGTCCGCCATGTTCTTCTATGATTTTTTTCACCACCGGCAGGCCTAGGCCGGTGCCGCTGGGTTTGTCGGTAACGTAGGGGTCAAAGGCGTGCAGCAGCATGTCTTTGCTAAAGCCTTTGCCGTTGTTGGACACGGTTAAAACCATTTGTTCCAGTTGTGTGTGGCTGTGGAGGCTGATGGTGGGCGCCGCATTATCGGCGGCAGCCTCGGCCGCATTTTTGAGTATATTGTGTATTACTTGGCGCATGGCGCCGCTGTCGGCCGCTATCCACAGGGGCATATTACTTAAGTTAACCGCGAATGTACAATTTGCGCCTTCGTATAATACCAAAACTTCGCGCACGAGCTCATTCAAATCCAAACTAATTAAATTGAGTGTGGGCGCGCGGGCGTAATTGCGAAAAGCCTCTACCATGTCTTTCATCGCCGCTACTTGTTTGATAATGGTTTGGGTGGCGCGCTGCAAAATGGCGGCGTCGGCTTCGTCCAGTTTATCGCTTAGCTTCCATGCCAGCCGCTCGGCCGACAATTGGATGGGGGTGAGCGGATTGCGGATTTCGTGTGCCAGCCGCTGCGCCACTTCGCCCCAAGCAGCTTCTTTTTGAGCACGCACCAGCGCGGTGACATCATCGAATACCAGCACGGTGCCGTCGCCGCTGTCGGTGGGCAGCGGTGTGGCTTTGCCCAGCAAAATACGCGCTTCGTCTTGAAGGCTGTAGCTGATTTGCGCCGGGCGGTTTTGGTATTGGGTGGCCATAATCGCTTCAATCACTTCGGCCAGCATCGCCGCTTGTACCTTGCCGTGCTGCAAGGCTTGCCACGGCTGGTTTTGCCACGGCTGTAGGCTTTGGCCGAGGATGTTTTCAGCAGTGTGGTTATGGGTTTTGATGATGCCGTGGTTGTCTAGGGTGATTACGCCGGTGGTAAGGCTGTTGAGGATGTGCTCCAGATAGTCGCGCGCGGCCTCTTGCTCGGCGCGCGCCACCCGCAGCTGGGCGGTCATGTGGTTAAACAGGGTTTGCAGCCGCCCCAGCTCGTCGTTGCGCGATACCGGTGCTTGCGGGCGCAAATCGCCTTGTGCCACGGCGCGGGCACTTTGCGCCAGTGCCAGAATCGGCTCCACAAAGCGGCGGGCGAAATACAGCGCCACCAATAAGGCCAGTGCAATTGCCAGCAAGGTGGCCATCAGCAAGGTTACCAGAAAGAAGGTTTGCAGCCCTTGCTTGGCATAGCTGAGCTCGGCGTATTTGGCACGTGCCGCTTCAATCAGGGTGGCGTCTTGAGCCACTTGGGCGGGAATAGGCTGCCTGAAAAACAAGGCTTGCTGGTGGTGTTCGCTTTCAGGCAGCATTAGCCAGCCTTGGGCGTATAAGGTGTTGTTGATGTTTTCCAGGTCGCGCAGCGAGCCACTGCGTTGTAAGGTGGCTTGGCTGTCGCGGCTCAATTGGGGTAGCGGCAGGGATTGTGGATTGTGTTCGGCCACGGCGCGGCCGGTGTTTAAATCGCGCAGCAGCAGCTGGGCAAATTGTTTTTCTTGCCCCGCTTCATGCAGTAAAGGGGCGGGCGGGGTATCGAGGGCGGTGGCGGCAATCAGCTGCACTTGGATGGCGGTGGCGCTGCGCAGGCTGTTATCCAGCGATAAATCCAATGCCGACTTGCTTAAGCTCAGGCTGCGGTTAAGCGCTTCGGCGGTGTCGTTGCCAAACCAAGAGTCGATGCTGTGGCTGATAAACTGCGCCGATACGCCAAACAAAAACAGGCCGGGCAATACCGCCACCAGCGTAAACATAATCGCCAAGCGGCGGGCGATTTGCGAGCCGAATTCATGCCGGCGGCTGCTGCGCACCAATTGCCACACATATTTGCCCACCATGCCCAGCAAGGCCAGCAGCAGCAGGCTGCTAAAGCCGAACACCCACCAAAAATAAGCCGACAAGGCACTGGCGTTGCCGGTGGCCAATGCCAGCACGTATAGGGTTACCACACTGAAAACCGCCATCACCAACAAAAAGCGACGCATGGCTGTGTCCTATTCTGCGCGGATGGTGAGCGGCTGCCAGCCTGAATCAAGCTGCCAGTTTTTGGAGGTGAGCGCGTTGATTTGAAACGGCTTGGGCAATTGGCTGATGCTCAGATTGAGGCGCACATCGGCACGCACATCGCGGCTGTTGCCCAAGGTGCCGCTGGCCAGCACTTTCCAGTTGGCCGCTCCGCCAATGGCGCGCAAAGCGGTGTCCAGATTGTTGTATTCGGTGGAAAAGGTGCCCATGCTCACGCGGTAGCGGTTGGTGAGTGGGTGGTAGGAAAGGCGGTAGTTGATTTGGTTGTCGCCGCCCATCAGGCTGTTGAAGCGGTTGCGGTAGGCGGCCAAGGTGGGCGCGGTGAGCTGGTAGCTCAAATCGAAATTGAGCGGCACCCCTTGCAGCAAGGCTTGTTTGAGCTGGTCGGGCAATTCGGTGTTGAAGCGGGTGCTGATCGACAGCTGGCCGTTGCCGGTGACCACCGCTTGCGCACGGGTATTGCTGATGCCTTCGGCCAGGCTCCACGGGGCGGCCAGCAGCAGGCACAGCAGCGCGAGCAGCGGGCTAAGCTTTGTCAATAAGCGCGTAGTAAAAGCCATCTTGTTTGCCGTTGGGTAACAAAACATGCACTTGGCGTGGGCGCGCATCGGCATGGCGGTTAAGGAAAGCGTCGTGTTGTTGCTGGTTTTCTGCGGGAAACAAAGAGCAGGTGGCCAAAAGCAGGCGTCCGCCCGGTTTTAAAGTTTCCCATAAGGCATCCAGCATACCGGCCTGCTGTTGTGCCGTTTTGGCGGCATCTTGCGGCTGGCGCAACCATTTGATGTCGGGATGGCGCCGTGCCACACCGGAGGCGGTGCAGGGCACATCGGCCAGAATGGCATCAAATGGCTTGCCATCATACCATGTGTTGGTTTGTTGTGCGTCTGCAACATGCAGGGTGGCATGCAGGCTTAGGCGCTGTAAATTGTCGCTTACGCGCAACAAGCGTTGCGCATCCACATCAATGGCAGTGAGATCGCAATCGGCCAGCTCCAATAAATGGCCGCTTTTGCCGCCGGGGGCGGCGCAGGCATCCAAAATCCGCTCGCCCGCTTGCGGGTTGAGCAAGGGTGCGGCTTGCTGAGCGCCCCAATCTTGCACCGACACCCAACCCTCGGCAAAGCCGGGAATGGCGCTCACCGGTAGCGGTTGTGCCAGCCGCACGGCGTAATCGCCCAGCGCATCGGCGGCAATACCGGCTGCCTGCAAGGTGGCCAGATAGCTGTCGGCATTGCCGTGGCGGCGGTTAACGCGCAAGGTAAGCGGCGGGTGTTGTTGGAAAGCGGCGGCAATATTGTGCCAATGCTGCGGGTAATGGCGGCGCAAATCGGCCAGCCACCATGCGGGCAGATTGTATTTGGCTTCTTCGTGCTGCAAGGCTGCCTGAACCAGATGGTCTTGCTCGCGCAAAAAGCGGCGCAATACGGCATTGGCCAGATTTTTATAGGCGGGCGCGGTTTTACCCGCTTGGCGCACCGCTTCGTTGACCACGGCATGGCTGGCGTTGCGGGTGAAGCGCAATTGATACAGCGCCACCATCAAAATGCTGTGTACGGCGGCGGGCGGCGGCGTTTTGAGCATTTGCCGCAAAAGCTGCTGCAACAGGCCGCGCTGGCGCTGGCAGCCGTAGGCCATGTCTTGCAAAGCGCCTTTTTCGGCAGGGCTGAGCTGCGGGTATTGCTGCCACAGCTCGGCCAGTACATCGCTTAAATTGCGCCCGGCGGCCACCGCGGCCACGGTGTGGGCGGCCAGACGCTGTGCTTGTGCCATGCTCATGCTTGCGGCTCCGGCTGTGCCAGCACGCTGCCCGGGGCGATGGGCTTGCCCGCCACAAAGGCCGCCACCGGCATGGCTTTGCCACCGGCAGCCTGCACCTGCTGTAAAGACAAGGCTTGCTCGCCGCAGGCAATAATCCACCGCCCTGCATCTCCGGCCAACACCGTACCGGCGGCACCATGTTGGTTAACCACGGCGGCTTGCCAGATTTTCAGCGGCTGCTGCTGCCATGTGGTCCAAGCGCCGGGCACGGGATTGAAGGCGCGGATTTGGCGTTCAATCATGCTGGCGGGTTGGGTCCAGTCGATTTGGGCTTCGGCTTTGCTCAGTTTATGGGCGTAGGTAATGCCGGTTTGTGGCTGAGGTGTGGGCTGTAAATCATCTAATTGTTGCAAATCTGCAACAATTGCGCGTGCGCCAATCTGTGCCAAGGCATCGTGCACGGTTTGGGCGGTATCGGCGGGCTGAATGGCATAGCGGTGGGTGCTGACAATGGCGCCGGTATCCAGCCCGGCATCCATCTGCATAATGCACACGCCGGTTTCGGCATCACCGGCAGCAATGGCACGCTGAATGGGGGCAGCACCGCGCCAGCGCGGCAGCAAAGAGGCGTGGATGTTCAGGCAGCCTCGGTGCGGAATGGCGAGGATTTCGGCGGGCAGCAGCAGGCCGTAGGCGGCCACCACCATCACATCGGCTTGCTGTGCGGCCAATAGCGCGGCGGCTTCGGCGTTGCGCAAAGAAGCGGGCTGCGCCAGCGGCAAACCCAGCGCTTGGGCGGCCTGTTTTACCGGGCTGGCTTGCAGCTTCATGCCGCGGCCTTTGGGGCGGTCGGGCTGGGTGAGCACCAGCACCACGTCAAAACCGGCAGCGGCAATGGCGTGTAGGGCGGTGGCGGCAAAGTCGGGGGTGCCGGCAAAAATCACTTTGGTGGTCATGGGCGGGTTTCTTGACGGATAAGCAGGCGGCGGCTGGGTTTCAGGCAGCCTTGGAGCAGCGGCGTTGGCTGTGTTTAGAGCGTGGTGCGGCTGCGTTTTTTCATTTTGGTTTTGATGCGCTCTTGCTTGAGCTTAGACAGGTATTCCACAAACACTTTGCCCGCCAAATGGTCCAGTTCATGCTGGATACAGATGGCCAGCAAGCCGTCGGCCTCTAAGGTGAAGGGCTGGCCGTGCTCGTCTAAGGCTTCTACCGTTAAGGTTTCGGCGCGGGTTACGGTGTCGTAAATACCGGGCACGCTCAGGCAGCCTTCTTCGTAGGTGGTTTCGCCGTTTTTGTGGGTGATGGTGGGGTTGATAAACACCCGCAGTTGGTTTTGCTCTTCAGATAAATCCATCACCACCACACGCTCGTGTACGTTTACCTGGGTGGCGGCCAAGCCGATGCCGCGGGCTGCATACATGGTTTCGGTCATATCGGCCACCAAGGTGCGGATGCGTTCATCCACGGCGGCCACCGGTTTGGCCACAATATGTAAACGGTCGTCGGGATAATGTAAAATGTTCAGTAAAGCCATATTGTCCGCTTCTCGGGTAGGAAAACAGCAAATATCAACACAGATAGCGCGAAATCTGCTGTATTCTTCAGAATTATTTGATAAATGGTCTAGCGCAGTTAACAGAAAATAGCCTAATATTCAGGGTATTTAAACAAAAATAAATAATCATTAACGTAAGGGAAGACCCATGCAAAAACGCATTATAACCTTGCTGTGCGCTGTTGGCTTGGCTTTGTCCGCCCCTGCCATGGCGCAAATGAAGCTGCGTGCGGATGCGCCGGCGCGCTACGAAGTGAAAAGCGGTGATACCTTGTGGGGTATTTCCGGTAAATACCTCCATCAGCCGTGGCAGTGGCCGAAGCTATGGGGTGCCAACCGTGGCAGTATCCGTAATCCGCATCTGATTTATCCCGGACAAGTGCTGGTGTTGCATTATGTGGACGGCCAGCCGCGCTTGGGCTTTGAAGGCGGCAGCGGCGGTATTCCCACGGTAAAACTCTCGCCGCGCGTGCGTGAATTGTCGTCCGGCTACGGCATTGCCACCATCAATGTCAATTTCTATCGCATGTTTATGCAGCATCCGCAGGTGATTGACCAGATGCAAACCCAAAATGCCCCGCGTTTGGTGGCCGGCCCCGATAGCCGCCTGCTCTACAGCAAGGGCGATCGCGTTTATGCTGATGGTGTAACCGAGCCGGGTAAATACTTGGTGTACCGTGCGGTAAAAGACGTGCTGGATCCGGATACCGGCAAATACTTGGGACAAGAAGTGGTGTTCAGCGGCGAGCTGATGACGCAGCCGGTGCGCCAAAGTGCAGCGGCAGGCCGCACTGAAGCCGATGCCCAATATTTGAATGAGGGCGAATACTACACCCGCCTGCATCCTTTGCTGAAAGTGCCCACAGAAACCGCACAAGCGCTGATGGTAACCGAAGCGGTGTCGGAAATCCGCAATGGCGACTACCTGCTCAAAGTAACCGATGAGGGCGATGCCTTTAATATGATGCCGCATGCGCCGGAAAAAATGATTGATGCCAAAATCGTGTCGGTGATGGACGGCATTATGGAAGCCGGGCCTTACCAAACCATCACCCTAAACAAAGGCAGTGCCGATGGTTTGGACAAAGGTGCCGTATTGAGCTTGTATAAACGCAGCAAGCAAATACGCACCCGCTTGGAAGATCGCCCCGGCGGCAGCAAATCGGTGATGAAATACCTGAGCATCCCGGCTGAAGAAGTGGGCTTGGCCATGGTATACCGCGTGGGCGAGCATGTGTCGTCGGCGATTATTCTGGATGCCAAAATCAATGTGCAGGTGGGTGATTTGGTGACCAACCCCGGCCATGATTTGGACGACATGCCCTACAACTACCAGCATGTACCCAATACGCCGCAAGACCCGCACAACTATAAGCATGAGCAGTTCGATATCCGCAGCAACATCAAATAAAGCGGCTGCCTGAAATGAGACGGGAAAAAGCACAACCAATGAATTTTGGTTGTGCTTTATTTGTTTGAGGCTACCTGAAGCGCTATGTTAACGATAACATAAAGTAATACCAATTCGAAAAATAAGATAACAAGGCGGAACTGATTTACTTGGTGCTTCAGCACCCTAGTAAATCGTTCTCTTTGAGCTGAGCCGAAGACAGTACAAGTAGTACGAAACAGAGTTTGTTGGCGCTTTAGCGCCTTACAAAATCGTTCTCTTTGAGCTAAGGCGAGTCAACGCAGTTAGGTTATTTTTTCGAATTGGTATAAGCAGGATTGAAAAAAGCACAACCACATCATGGGTTGTGCTTTTTTGTTTTCAGGCAGCCTAGGCTACCTGAAAGCGTCACAGCTAAAATAATTTAAAACGATTCCAGCGGTACTGCCAGCAGTGCCGGGCTGCCGCTGTGCACCAAGGCGGCATGGGTGTGGATTTGTGGCAATACTTGGGCAAAATACACTTGGGTAACGTGCTGCTGGGTTTGGTAGAAGTCTTCGCCCAACGGCGCGTTGGCGGCATCGGCCAGTGCGTCTTGTGCCGCCAAATGGGCACGCGCCAAGGCTACTGCGCCCAAGGTGCAGCCCATTTGGTTTAAATAGGCATTGGAGGCGGCGGCGGCCAGCTCGGGATTGCTGGCCATTTGCGCCAGAATATCGGCCACGCTTTGCTCGGCCAGTGCCAGTGCTTGTTGCAGCTGCGCACCCAGTTCAGCATCAACGCCGGCCAATTTAGCGGCCACGCTTTGGCCGTCGGCCAGTAGCGCACGCGCCACGGCGCCGCCGTCGGCAGCGGTTTTGCGGCCAATCAAATCCAGCGCCTGAATGCCGTTGGCACCTTCATAAATCGGGGTGATGCGCACATCGCGCACATATTGCGCCGCGCCGGTTTCTTCCACATAGCCCATGCCGCCATACACCTGCATGGCCAAGTTGGTGAGCACGGTGCCGTTGTCGGTACACCATGATTTCACAATCGGAATCAGGAAATTCAGCACGGCTTCGGCGCGCGCGGCTTCGTCGGCACTGGGGTGGCCGTGGGCGGTGTCGATGGCGGCGGCGGCCTGCATATAGAGCGCACGTTGGGCGGCGAGGGTGGCTTTTTGTACCAGCAGCATACGGCGTACATCGGGGTGGTGGATGATGGTGACTGGGGTTTTGCTGTGGCCGCCGATGTCGCGGCTTTGCACGCGTTCGTGGGCATAGGCCAAGGCTGCCTGATAGGCGCGCTCGGCCACGGCATGGCCTTCCACGCCCACGCCCAAACGGGCATGGTTCATCATGGTAAACATATACATCAGGCCTTTACCGGCTTCGCCAATCAAATAGCCTTCGGCTTCGTCGAACTGCATCACGCAAGTGGGGCTAGCATGGATGCCCAGCTTGTGTTCCAAGCCCACTGCATGTGCCGCATTGCGTACACCCAAGCTGCCGTCGGCATTCACCAGATATTTGGGCACGATAAACAGCGAAATGCCTTTAACGCCGGCGGGCGCATCGGGCAGGCGCGCCAGCACCAAATGAATCACGTTTTCGGTGAGCTCTTGGTCGCCCCAGGTGATAAAGATTTTTTGGCCGGACACGGCATAGGCGCCGTTGTCTTTGGGCACCGCCTTGCTGGCCACTTGTGCCAAATCGGTGCCTGCTTGCGGCTCGGTGAGGTTCATGGTGCCGCTCCACAAGCCTTGGCTCATATTGGGCAGATAGGTTTGTTTTTGCTCATCGCTGGCGTGGCTGAGGATGGCCTCAATGGCGCCCAAAGTGAGCATAGGCAATAAAGAGAAGGCCAGATTGGCGGAGCACCACATTTCTTCACAGGCCGCCGCCACCACCGCAGGCAGCCCTTGGCCGCCGTAATCGGCCGGGGCGCGCAAGCCCAGCCAGCCCGCATCGCGGTAGGCAGCAAAGGCTTGTGCCAAATCGGGATGGGTAAGTACTTTGCCGTCCACCAATTTGGCGCCGTTCAAATCACCGGTGCGGTTGGTGGGCGCCAGCTCCTGTTCGGCAAATTTGCCTGCTTCTTCCAGCACTGCGTCCACAGTATCTTGATCCAAACCGGCGGCGCTGGGCAGTGCCAATACTTCAGGCAGCCTGCCGTGTACTTGCAGAGCAAAACGCAGTTCGTTTACAGGGGCTTGGTAAATCATATTTTTCTCCAATGTAAAAGGTTATTGTGGTTGTGGGTAAGGCGTATTGAAACAACAGTAATGCTAAAAGCCCAGCATAACAAATCGGCACGGCTTTGAATACGTTTCAGGCAGCCTGAAGTGAGAAGGAATTAAAGTGTTTGCCCTTGCTTATGGTAACGGAGGTTACTATAATCCGCATTTATTTCATCAATCTGCATTTATCGCATCTGGAAAATCAAGTTATGTCGCCTGAGGCCGCCCGTTTGCATCATGCCTTGCAGTCTTTATCGCAACAAATCCCCGGTATGGAGGTGGATTTGATTCTGCATGGCCGCCTAATCCGCCAGCTGGCGGTGCGCACCACCCAATGTTTTAACGAATGCCTCAAGCAGCACGGCCTTACCGAAAGCCTGTGGTATGCCTTGTTGGCGGTGTATGCACGCCCGCAACACGCCTTATTGCCCTCGGAATTAAGCGAGATACTCGATTTAACCCGCACCAGCGCCACCCGCTTGTCGGATGAGTTGGTGCAGCAAGGTTGGGTCGAACGGCGTGCCCACCGTGGCGACCGCCGCAAAATCACCCTGCATCTTACGGCGGCGGGCGAGGCCAAAATCCACCATGTCAGCCCGCACACCAATGCTTTGCGCCGTCAATTGTGGTCGGGCTTGGCCGCGCCTGAGCGCCAGCAATTGCACGGCTTGCTGCAAAAACTCCTCCACCAACTGGACGTTGTCGACACGGCAACGCAAGAAAGCGCCTAACCATGCCCATCCGCCCCAGCCGCGCTGCTTTACGGCGCCATCTGAGTGTGATTGCCACCACTTGCCTCTTGGCCGCCTGCGCCCACACCGGCAGCCAAAAAGCACCGGATAATCCTTATACCGCAGCGCAGCTGGGCTTGGCGGCAGGTCAAACCGCCGCTGTAGAAGCACAGTGGTGGCGGCAATTGCAACAGCCGGTGCTCAATCAATTGATGACTCAAGCGCTGGCGCAAGCGCCGGATTTGCGCGTGGCTGAAGCGCGCTTGCACCAAGCCGAAGCTCAATGGCGCGGCAGCCGTGGTGAAGGCGGTTTGCAAGTGGGCGCGGGCATCAGCGGCAACGGCTTTTATTTGTCGCCTAAGCCCGATGCCAGCCGCATCGGCGAGAATGGCAGCCATGTATTTACCACCGCTGCCGCTATGCTGCAAGCATCGTATGCCTTCGATTTTTGGGGCAAGCAGAAAAACACCATTCAGGCAGCCTTGGGGCGGCGCACTGCTGCGGCTTTGCAAACCGAACAAGCGCGTTTGCTGCTGGCGCAAGCCGTGGTGGCGCAATATACCCAGTGGCAGCGCTTAAACGAACAACAAGCCGTGCTGGCCAAACGCATTGCCGTGAACGAAGCAGGGCAAAAACTGCTGGCCGTCCGCGCCCAAGCCGGTTTGATTCCCGCCAGTGCGGTTTATCCGCAGCAACAGGCTTTGTTGCAATTGCAGGCGGCACAGCAAGCAGTGCAGGCGGAAACCGCGCGGGTGCGCCACAGCTTGGCTGCCTTGAGCGGGCAAGCGCCGGATGCGCTGGCCAACACCGCCCCATCGCCGTTGGGCAACACGCCTGCGGTGGCGGTAGGCAGCCTGAAAGCCGATATTTTGGGGCAGCGGCCAGACATTGCCGCCCAGCGCGCCTTATTGCAATCACGCCGCTACAGCGTGGCTGCGGCCAAAGCTGAATTTTATCCCAATATTGAAATCAAAGGCTTGGCCGGTTTTGCCCACATCGACGCTTTCGACTTGCTCAGCGGCAATTCGCGTTTTGCCGGCTTGATGCCCGCCATCAGCTTGCCGATTTTTACTTCAGGCAGCCTGCAAGCCAATTTGGCCGCCAAAAATGCCCAATACGACGAACAAGTGGCGGTGTACGACCAAACCGTGCTGGCTGCTTTGCAGCAGGCCGCTGATGCGGTGAGCCAATACCAAAGCAGCCGCGCCGCCTTGCCTTTGCAGCAGCAAGCCTGGCAAGTGGCGCAAAAACGCGCCGCCGCCAGCGCCCGGCGCGTGCGTGCCGGGCTGGACAACGGCATCACCCGCTTGCAGCAAGAAGACGCCGCTCTAGCCGCGCACAGCGATTACCTTGATGCCGCCGCCGGCCACCAGCAGGCATGGAGCCAGCTTCAGGCAGCCTTGGGGGGTGGTTTTCAGGCTGCGCAAGGTGGTGATAAATAGCTGGAATATGTGTCATGTATCGCTTTGTTTAAGTTATCCGCTTACTTTTTAACTTACTGGCTGAATTTCCTTATAAAACAGTTGTACATGTTATTTTCAGGCTGCCTGAAACGCATAATCCGTGTAGCCATCCCCTTGGCGCAGCCGAACGGAACATGGTTTTGGCGGAAATAAGGGCGGTCCGGAGCGCAGCGACTAGCGCCCGCCGCCAAAAGCATGTGCAGTGAGGGAAGTTTGGCGTAAGCCAAACCTGCAACCGGGGTCGCCTTTCTTTGCCTACTTTCTTTGGCGAAGCAAAGAAAGTAGGTGGCCGCGCGGCCAGAAAGCGCAAAGTAAAACGATAAGCAACGAATACAAAACGCAGCTTATTTTTAAAATAAGCCGTTCCACTTAACAGTTTGCCAATGGGTTGCCGAATCAAGTTCGGCAATGACGGTTTTACCGTTCTGGGAGCCTTAAAAAGGTGTCATACCTAATCTACGCAGGTGCGACGGACACGGTAGTGCCAAGATTTCAGGCAGCCTTTAACGATTAAACATGCAAATAAACATGTAAACACAGTTAAGTAAATAACCCTAATTTAATTCCCACGAGACCCACACCATGAGCGAAACCGCTACGCCCACCCCCGCTGCTGCGGCGGCCACCCACACCAAAAAACCGCTGCGGCGCAAGCGCAATCTGACTGTGCTCACGCTGGTGTTTATCGCCATTGCCTTGGGTTTTGCGCTGATGTATTTCTGGGTGTGGCAACACCAGCAAAGCACCGACGACGCCTATGTGGGCGGCCATGTGGTGCAGATTACCCCGCAAATCGGCGGCACCGTGCAAAGCGTGGCGGTGGACGACACCCAGGCGGTGAAAACCAACCAATTATTGGTGAAGCTGGACGACAGTGATATGCAGCTGGCGTATGAGCGCGCGCAAAACGATTTAATCAACGCCATTCGCCAAAACCAGCAGCAAACCGCGGTGTCCAGCCAAAGCCGCGCGCAGGTAACGGCGCAAAAAGCGCAGTTGGCGCGTTTGCAGTCGGATTTGAAGCGCCGCCAGAGCCTAGCGGGCACCGATGCCATTTCCGCCGAAGAAATCAGCCATGCGCGCGCGGCGGTGGTGGAAGCACAAGCGGCGCTGAATGCGGCCGAAGCGCAGGAAAAGGCCGCCCAAGCCACCTTGGGGCAAAACATCCCCTTGCGCCAGCAGCCGGCGGTGCTCAGCGCTGTGAGCCGCCTGAAAGACGCTTGGCTCAACCTGCAACGCACGCAAATCCACGCGCCGATGGACGGCCAAATTGCCAAGCGCAATGTGCAAGTGGGGCAGAAAGTGGCACCGGGCACGCCGATGATGGCGGTGGTGCCGCTGCACAATCTGTGGGTAGACGCCAACTTTAAAGAAAGTCAGTTGGCCAACATGCGCGTGGGCCAAGCCGCCACTGTGTATGCCGATATTTACGGCAGCAAGGTGAAATACCAAGGCAAAGTGGTGGGTTTGTCGGCCGGCACCGGCGCGGCCTTCTCGCTGCTGCCGGCGCAAAACGCCACTGGCAATTGGATTAAAGTGGTGCAGCGCGTGCCGGTGCGCATCGAATTGGACGCACAGCAATTGGCCGAACACCC
>RRZU010344844.1_pt1 | contig 25080 bp, 21 predicted proteins | sample 2165561 | NCBI WGS metagenome assembly RRZU01 (sample SAMN10456909, study PRJNA506462) | wastewater metagenome | isolation source: wastewater sludge | place: USA: Moscow, Idaho | reverse complement strand
TCGCCGCGCCCGTAGAGCGGCAGGTTGATCCCGGCCTTGGCCCCGGGAAGGCTGCTCGCGGCAGCGGTGTCGATCTCGACCGCTTCCTGGCGGGCCAGCACCATCTGGGCGCCGGAGTGCAGGTCGCCGATCCGCTGCGGGTTGCCGCTGGCGATGATGATGCCGCGAGCATCCATGACGTTCACATTGAACGGGAGCACCTTCATCGAACGTTCGACGATTTTCTGCGCCAGTTGCGGGACGATCATCATGATGGGCAACTCCACGGAAAGACGGTCACTTAAGCTTCAGTGTAGTGCATACGCCAGTTTGGCTGTTTTTTTTATGTCGAAAATTCTTACATCCGCACAGTGACCGGGGTTTTTGCTCCCCCTACGATGGCGCGGCTTAACAAAGCACCATTGTCAACCCAGGAGGTCGCATGACTACTGCAGCACAAAGCACGCTGGATTCGGCGAGAGGGGCCGATCAGCAAGAGGTTTTGGAAGGCGCTTACAAAAAAATTACCGTCCACCTCATTCCCTTCATTTTCGTTTGTTACCTGTTCAATTACCTCGATCGGGTGAACGTCGGCTTCGCCAAGTTGCAGATGCTCGATTCGCTCCAGTGGAGCGAAACCATCTACGGTCTGGGCGCCGGCATCTTCTTCGTCGGTTACGTGTTGAGCGGTGTGCCCAGCAACCTGCTGCTGCACAAGCTCGGCGCGCGCAAGGTTATCGGCACGTTGATGGTGGCCTGGGGCACGGCCTCGGCGCTGCTGATGTTCGTCAAGACGCCGGAGCAGTTCTACATTCTGCGCTTCATCACCGGGGTGTTCGAAGCCGGCTTCTTCCCCGGCATCGTGCTCTACTTCACGAGCTGGTTCCCGGCTTCGCGTCGCGGTCGCATCATGGGCCTCTTCATGTCGGCGATCCCGATCTCCGGCGTGCTCGGCAGCCCGCTCTCCGGCTGGATGATGGAGTCCTTCGCCGGGCACGGCGGCATGGCCGGCTGGCAGTGGATGTTCCTGCTCCAGGGCCTGCCAACCGTGGCGCTCGGTCTGCTGGTGTACGTCCTGCTCAATGACGGGATCGCCCAGGCCAAGTGGCTGAACGACCAGGAGAAGAGCCTGCTGCTCGCGGAACTCGAAAAAGACGAAAAGCAGCGCCAGCAATCGGCCCAGACCGCGGACACCTTCGCCAGCGTGCTCAAGAACAAGAGCGTGTGGCTGCTCGGCCTGATCTACTTCTGCATCCAGATGGGCGTCTATGCCATCAACTTCTGGCTGCCAACCATCGTCAAGGGCCTCGGCTTCCAAACCCCGGCCATGGTCGGCTGGATCAGCGCGATCCCCTACCTCTGCGCCAGCTTCTTCATGGTCTGGATCGGCCGTTCCGGCGATGCGCGCAAGGAGCGTCGCTGGCACCTGAGCGGTCCGCTGCTGATGGGCCTGTGCGGCCTGATGCTGGCCACCCAGGCCGGCGGCAACGCGACCATCGCCATGATCGGCCTCTCGCTCGCCACCATGGGCGCGCTGGCCGGGCTGCCGATGTTCTGGCCGCTGCCCACCGCCTTCCTGAGCAGTGCCGCAGCGGCGGCCGGTCTGGCGCTGATCAACTCGCTCGGCCAGATCGCCGGCTTCGTCAGCCCCTTCCTGGTCGGCTGGATCAAGGACGCGACGGGTGGGACGACGGTCGCCCTGTACCTGCTCTCCGCCATCCTCTTCGTTGGCGCCATGCTGGTGCTGCGCGTGCCGGCCAAGGTGGTCAATCGCTGATCGAACGGCTCCCGGTGCGGCTGTTCGCCGCGCCGGGAGCCGGCATCGCAATCGTTAAAGGTTTTAGCCATGAAAGACACAAATTCGCCGCGCGTTCTGCTGCAAGCGATGTTCGATACCGCCATCGCGGCCGCGCAACCCCACCGCTGCATTCCCGACCATCTGCCCGCCACGCCCAAGGGCCGGCTGGTCGTCATCGGCGCGGGCAAGGCGTCCGCCGCCATGGCCCGGGCGGTCGAGCAGCACTGGGACGGCGAGCTCAGCGGCCTGGTGGTTACCCGCTACGGCTACACGGTGCCCTGTGAGCGCATCGAAATCGTCGAGGCGGCGCATCCCGTCCCCGACAACGCCGGCCTCGTGGCCGCGCAAAGAATTCTGGACCTCGTCGGCACCCTGAGCGCCGATGACACCGTTCTGTGCCTGATTTCCGGCGGCGGCTCGGCGCTGCTGCCCCTGCCGCTCGACGGCATCACCCTGGAAGACAAGCAGGCGGTCAGCCGTGCCCTGCTCAAGTCGGGCGCGACGATCAGCGAGATGAACTGCGTCCGCCGCCACCTCTCGAAGATCAAGGGCGGTCGCCTGGCGGCGGCCTGCCATCCGGCCAAGGTGGTGACGCTGTTGATTTCCGACGTGCCGGGCGACAACCCCTGCGACATCGCGTCCGGCCCCACGGTCGGCGACCCGACGAGCTGCGCCGATGCGCTGGCCATCATCCGCCGCTACGCCATCGACCTGCCGGCCAAGGTGCGCGAAGTGCTCGAGAGCGGCGCCGGTGAGTCGATCAAGCCGGACGATCCCCGTCTGCAGAACACCGAAACGCACATCATCGCTGCGCCCCAGATGGCGCTCGAAGCAGCGGCCAAAGTGGCGCGCAACGCCGGCCTCGACGCCTATGTGCTGAGCGACAGCATCGAAGGCGAGGCGCGCGACGTAGGCAAGGTGCTCGCCGCGCTGGCGCGCCAGGTGGCGCAGCATGGCGCGCCGTTCAAAACCCCGTGCGTGCTGATCTCCGGCGGTGAGACGACGGTTACCGTGCAGGGCACGGGCCGCGGCGGACGCAACGTGGAATTCCTGCTCTCGCTCGGCGTGGCCTTGAACGGCGAGCCGGGTGTGTATGCCCTGGCGGGCGACACCGACGGGGTCGACGGCCAGGAAGAAACGGCGGGGGGCTTCCTCGCGCCGGACAGTCTGGCGCGCGCCTGGGAACTCGGCGTGCGTCCCAAGGATCGCCTGGACGACAACGATGGGCACGGTTTCTTCAGTGCCCTGGGCGATTCGGTCGTGACCGGCCCGACGCTGACCAACGTCAATGATTTCCGGGCCATTTTGATTACCGGTGCGGCGCAGGCCTGAGGCCTTCGCGCGGCGCCAAACGCGAAAGAGAAAATGAACAGAAAACGTAATGCCAAGATCGTGGCCACGCTCGGCCCGGCCAGCAACACCAAGGAAACCATCCAGGCGCTGTTCGAAGCCGGAGCCGACGTCTTCCGCCTCAACTTCAGCCACGGCTCGCACGCCGATCACCAGCGCAACTACGAGATCATCCGCGAGATCGAGAGCGAACTCGGCCGCCCGATCGGCATCCTGATGGACCTGCAAGGGCCCAAGCTCCGCCTCGGCACCTTCGCCGACGGTCCGGTGACGCTCAAGGAAGGCGACAGCTTCCGCCTCGACCTCGACCTGGCGACCCCGGGCGACGCCCGCCGCGCGCCGCTGCCGCACCGCGAGATCTTCGCGGCGCTGGAAGTGGGCACCGATCTCCTGATCGACGACGGCAAGGTGCGCCTGTGCGTCGAGTCCTGCGGCCCGGACTTTGCCGAGACGCGTGTCGTCGCCGGCGGTGCCGTCTCCAACCGCAAGGGCGTGAACGTGCCGAGCGTGGTGCTGCCGCTTTCGGCACTGACCGAGAAGGACCACGCCGACCTGCGCTTCGGCCTTGAGCTGGGTGTCGATTGGGTGGCGCTGTCCTTCGTCCAGCGTGCCGAAGACGTGGTCGAGATCAAGGGCATCGTCAACGGGCGGGCCGGGATCGTCTCCAAGCTGGAGAAGCCGACGGCGATCGACAGCCTGGAGCGCATCGTCGAGGAAACCGATGCGGTGATGGTGGCGCGCGGCGACCTGGGCGTGGAAATGCCGCCCGAGCAGGTGCCGGCGATCCAGAAGCGCATCGTGCGCGCCTGTCGCAAGGCCGGCAAGCCGGTGATCGTGGCCACCCAGATGCTCGAGTCGATGATCTCGGCCGCGGTGCCGACGCGCGCCGAGGCCTCCGACGTGGCGACCGCGATCTACGACGGCGCCGACGCGGTGATGCTCTCGGCCGAATCGGCCTCGGGCCGCTATCCGCTCGAAGCGGTGCAGATGATGAGCAAGATCATCGCCCAGACCGAAACCGACCCGCATTACCGCGAGGCGCTTGAGACCACGCGCACGCCGTCGCGCCCGGACGCTGCCGACGCCATCGGCGCGGCGATGCGCAGCGCCGTCGAGACGCTGCCGGTGGCCGCCTCGGTGGCTTACACGACCTCCGGCTACTCGGCCCTGCGCATGGCGCGCGAACGGCCGCAGTCGCCGATCATCGGCATGACCCCGGAAGTGACCACGGCGCGCCGTCTGGCGCTGGCCTGGAGCGTCTATCCGGTGCGCTGTCCGGAGGTTGCCGACGTGCGCGACATGAGCGACATGGCCTGCCGCGCGGCCAAGGACAAGGGCTTCGGTGGTGCCGGCGAGTACATCGCCATCGTCGCCGGGATGCCTTTCGGCACGCCGGGAACGACCAATCTGCTGCGTCTGGCGCAGCTCAAGTAGTTCCGGTCGCCCGGGCCTTGTCGGGCTCGGGCGCCGTGTTGCACCGTCCGTTGTCGTTTCCTCCAGCGCTGACGGGCGTTTTTTTAGGGCAGGCGCCGACCGGCGTCCTGCCCTTGTTTTTTGGCGGGTACGGACCGCCGGCGGTCGCCTAGGGCAGAAGACGCAGGATTCCGGCGCAAAGCGAACTACAATCGTTTGTAGTTGAGGTCGAAAGGCACGGGGTCGAACGAAGCGGCTTGCTGCGTGGTCCGCCGTTTCCTCTGCTTCCTCCGCGTGCAAGGACAGCCAATGAGGACTTCGGAGCGTGGTCGTTTTCTGACGGAATGGGGGCTGCTCGTCGCCGGGTTGCTGCTCGGCAGCCTGCTCATCGGCGGCGCCCAATACCGGGAATACGCCGACATCGACCGGCGCGAGCGCGAGCACCTGTCCACCCAGGCAGGGATCATCAACAAGAACGTCAGCCGTTCGTTGCTGGTCGTGGAGCGAGCCCTCAGCAACCTTAGCGACGAGCTTTCGGCGCGTGCGCGGGAAAAAAACGGGATGGCCCAGGTCAGCCGCCAGCTGCGCACGATCACCGACGTCATGCGTACTGTCCTGGCCTTGACGCTGCTCGATGCCCGGGGCCGGGTCATCGCCGCCAATCGTCCCGAACTGTTGGGGCAGGACTTCAGTCGGCAGCCGTATTTCCAGCGATTACGTGCCCCTTCCGCGCGTGATCGGCTCCATCTGAGTCCGCCTTTCCCGAGCGAAGACGGGAGCTGGACGATGAATCTGGTGCGCGTCCTGGTCGATCGCGGCGGTGAATTTTCCGGCGTGATCGTGGCGACTCTCGACCCGTCGGAACTGCGCGCGCAGCTTGGCGCCGTGCTCTACGGGCAGGACATGTGGGCCGCATTGGCGCACGGCGAGGGCGTGCAGGTGCTGATGGAGCCGGATCGTCCCGAACAGAGCGGGAAAAACCTGGCGCAACCCGGTTCATTCTTCGCCCGCCACCTGGAGAGCGGCACGAAGGCGCAAGTGCTGGAAGGCGTGGTTGCGGCCACTGGCGAGTACCGGCTCATGGCCTTGCACACCATCCAGCCGCCCGAGTTGGCGATGGACGCGTCGCTGGTCGCCGCCGTGGGGCGCGACATGGGCGCGCTTTACGGCGTCTGGTGGCGCCAGTCTTTGCTGGCGGGCGGTTTGTTCCTGCTCTTGGTCGCGGTCAGCCTGCCTGGCCTTGCGTTCAGTCAGCGCCGGCGCCGGCGCAGCGAAGCGCAGGAAGAACGGCTGGCCGCGCTGCAGGCCGAGAACGTGCGCTTCATGCGTTCGCTGATCGACATCATCCCCGGGATGGTCGGTTACTGGACGTCCGAACTGCGCTGCACTTTCGCCAACATCGCCTACCGCGAATGGTTCGGCAAATCGCCCGAGGAGATGCAGGGCATTCACATCGCCGATTTGCTGTCCGAGGACCTCTTCCGCAAGAACGAACCGCACATTCGCGCCGCGCTGGCCGGCGAACGCCAGCGTTTCGAGCGGACCCTGGTCAAGGTCGACGGTACGGTCGGCTATACGTGGGCGCACTACATTCCGGACATTGTCGAGGGGCAGGTGCGCGGCTTCTTCGTGCTCATCCACGACGTCACCGAACTCAAGCAGGTTCAGGTGCAGCTGCAGGCGGTCAATGCGGCGCTCGAGAAACGCAGCATCGAAGCCGAGGCGGCGACGGTGGCCAAGAGCGCTTTTCTCGCCAACATGAGCCATGAGATCCGTACGCCGCTCAATGCGATCACCGGCATGGCCTACCTGCTGCGGCGTTCGGGCGTGACCCCGGCCCAGAGCGACAAGCTCGACAAGATCGAAGTGGCCGGCGCGCATCTGCTCGAGATCATCAACGCCATCCTCGACCTTTCCAAGATCGAGGCCGGGAAATTTACCCTGGAAGATCGTCCGGTGCAGATCGAGCGCCTCTTCGAGGACATTGCGTCGATGCTGGCGCAGAAAGCGCGGGACAAGGGGCTCGGCTTCCACATCGAGGCGGGCGTCTGCCCGGGGCCTTTGCGCGGCGATCCCACTCGCCTCGAGCAGGCTTTGCTCAACTATGCCGCCAATGCGCTCAAATTTACCGAACGGGGGCAGATCACCCTGCGCGTCGAGACGGTGGTGCAGGACGAGGCGAGCGTCACCCTGCGCTTCGAAGTCGAGGACACCGGCATCGGCATTGCCGCCGAGGCGATCCCCAAGCTCTTTACCGCCTTCGAGCAGGCGGACAACTCGACGACGCGCAAATACGGCGGCACCGGTCTCGGGTTGGCGACGACCAAGAAGCTCGCCGAACTGATGGGCGGAACGGTCGGTGTGCACAGTACGCCAGGCTGCGGCAGCACCTTCTGGTTTACCGCCGTTCTGCGCCGCGACGAGGCGCCGGCCGATCCTGCGACCCGGGGGGCGGCCTTCACCGGGAACGCCGAAGCGATGCTCCGGCGCGAACACCCCGGCCGGCGTGTCCTGCTGGTCGAGGACGAACCCATCAATCGAGAAATCGCCCAGCAATTGCTCGAGGATGTCGGGCTTGAGACCGATCTGGCGGAAAACGGCGAGCAGGCCGTTGCCATGGCGGCGGACGGGTCTTACGCCCTGATCCTGATGGACATGCAGATGCCGGTGATGGACGGGCTGGAGGCGACGCGGCGCATTCGTCAGCTCGACGGCTGCGCGACGGTGCCGGTACTGGCGATGACGGCGAACGCCTTCGCCGAGGACCGGGTGCGGTGTCTCGAGGCCGGGTTGAGCGATTTCATCGCCAAGCCGGTGACGCCGGGCGTTCTCTACGCGACGCTGCTGACCTGGCTGACGCAGGCTGGTGCCGCCGTCGGCACGGCGCCGGCCTGCGCGCAGCACGACCGGCGCGATCACTAGGCTGGATTCCGCGCCGGACGCGGCCCCCGTTTGCCGGAGGCAGTGGTAGCATCGGCGCATCCAGGGCAGGACGAAAAAAACCATGAACTATCTCGAAGGCGCGCTCCAGGGCTTCCTCTGGGGCTCCTACTGTGCGGCGCTGGCCATCCTGCTGCGGGTGGCGGTGTTCCCGCAACTCACGTCGCGTAATTCGCGCCTCATGCTGGCCAGCATCATCCGCACCCTGCTCATCGGCGGCGGGTTGTGGCTGGCCGTCGGCTGCGTGGCGACCAGCCTGTGCTCGGTGGCTGCGCTTGGCTACACCTGGCTCGAGGCCGGCGTCGGCTTGGCGGCGATGCTCGCGACGCTGGGGTTGGCCTACAAGCTGTTGTACGACTACGTGCGGGTCAAAGCTTAGGGCGCAGGAGCGGCGGAGGCCGCATCGCCGAAATTGAGCGTGGCGAGGAAGCGCTGCGCCGCCGGGGAGAGCAGCTTGTCGCGGCGGAAGACGGCACGGATGCCGCGCTCGAAGCGCAGCCCGGCAATGTCGACTTCGCACAGTCGGCCCGCGGCCAGCTCGTGGGCGACGGTGAAGCGGGAGAGGATGGACACGCCCAGCCCGTGCATGACCCCTTGCTTGATCGCCTCGGTGCTGGAGATGTGCATCTCGCGTCCGAGGCTGCCGCCGTGGGCATTGAGGACTTCGAGCAGAAAGGCACGCGTCGCCGAGGGCGCGGCCTTGATCAGGAAGGTGTCGTCGGCCAGTTCGGCGAGCGTGCCGCGGCCGGCCCGGGCCAGACGGTGGTCGGGCGGAACGACGCAGACCATCTCGTCGCGGCAGAGGTCGCGGTGGTCGTGGCGCGCTGCGTCGAGGGGAATCCGGTCCGAAAGGATGAGAAATTCGAGCTTGTTGGCGTCGAGGCGTTCGAGCAGCTTGGCCGAAGGCAGGATGTCGAGCTCGAACTCGAGCTTGGGCGCGAGCTTGCGGTAACGGCCGAGAAAGGGCGGGATCAGATAGATGCCGATGAAGTTGCTGGCGCCGAAGTGGAGGGTGCCGCTGAGCGGGTCGTCCATCTGGTGCAGGTGTTCGGTCGCCGCCTGCAGGGTGCCGAGCAGCTTGCGCGCGTAGTCGCAGAAGACGGCGCCGTTGGCGGTGAGGTGGACTTTTTTGCCGATGCGGTCGAAGAGCACCGTGCCCAGCGTTTCCTCCAGCCCCTGGATGCGTGCGCTGACCGCCGGCTGGGTGCAGTTGAGCCGGGCCGCAGTCTCCGTCATGTTCAGGCATTCGGCGAGGGTGAGGAAGGTCTTGATCTGGCTGATGTTCATGGCTCGGCTCGGGAGCGAAACAATAAATAAAGTTTATAACAAATCAACAAATAATAAGTTGGACCTTTTTTGATCGGCTACCGACAATGCGCTCCGCGGGGCCCCTTCCGCGACGAATTTTGCTGGGCGCAGGGGGCGCGCAACGTGGAGGCAAGGCCGGTCTCCGTTTCGATTCGATGTATCCCGGGGCCGCTGGCGCGTGATGCGTTGCGCGGCAAGCCGGGGGTGTGGAGGAGAAAATCAATATGGCAGTGGACAATGTGGGGGCGATGACGGAGCGTCCGCCCGCGGGGGCGGTGGATCAAGAAGCCAAAAGCGGGAAGGACGGCGACAAGAACAAGGAACGCGCCGGTTTTCTGAAACGGAATGGGGTCATCCTGGCCGTGGCCGTTTTCCTGGTGCTGTTCTTCATGCCGACCCCGGCGGGCATGGCGCCGGCCGGTCAGAAGGCGTTGGCGGTGTTCTGCGGGGCGCTGACGCTCTGGGTGGCGGGGACGATCCCGATCTACCTGACCTCGATGATCGCCATCGTGGCGCTCATCCTGACCGGCACGGTCAAGGAGCAGACGGCGTTCCGCACGCTCGGCTTTGACGTCATCTGGCTGATGGTCTCGGCCTTCGTGCTGACCGCGGCGATGGTCAAATCCAATCTCGCGCGCCGTTTCGCGCTGTGGATGATCATGCATTTCGGCGGGACGCCGAAACGCACGCTGCTCATCCTGATTCTGGTCAATTTCGCCATTACGTTCTTCATCCCCTCGACCACGGCGCGTGCCAGCCTGATGGTGCCCCTGTGCATCATCCTGCTCGAGATCTACCGCGCGGTTCCAGGCGAGAGCAACTTCGGCAAACTGATGATGCTGACCGGCGTGCAGGCGGATGCGGTGGCGACGTCGGCGGTGATGACCGGGACGGCGGCGAACATGATCTCGGTGAAGTTCATCGAGGAACAGGCCGGCGCCCAGATCAGCTACATGGACTGGCTGATCGCCGGCATGCCGACGGCGCTGATCACCATGCTTCTGACCTTCCTGGTCGGCATGCGCTTGTTCAAGTTCAAGGATGAAGTGAGCGACTTCGAGGCGGGGAAATCCAAGCTTGAAGAACAGCATCGTTTGCTCGGCCCGATCACGCTCGACGAGAAGAAGGCGATGTCGATCTTCCTGATGACCGTCCTGCTCTGGGCGACCGAGGACTATCAGGAGGTGTGGTTTAACGGCTTCTCGATCTCGATCTACGTTACCGCGGTGATCGCCGCCATCTGCTGCATGATGCCGCGCATCGGCCTCCTGACCTGGAAGGAAGCCGGGATCAAGTGGGACCTGATGATCTTCGCCGCCGGAGCGTATGCCGCAGGCAATGCGCTGGAGTCGACCAAGGGCGCGCAGTGGGTGATCAACAAGATGGTTTATGGCCTTGGCATCGAGACCATGGACAAGATGCTGGTCTACGTGGTGGTGATCTTCATGTGCATGTTCAGTCACATGATCTTCACTTCGAAGACGGTGCGGACGACCATCATGATTCCCGCCATCATCGCGCTGGCCAAGACGCTGGGCATGGATCCGGTGAGCCTCGCGCTGGCGGCGTCCTTCACCCTGACCTACACCATCACCCTGCCGCCGCATTCGAAGGTCAACACCATCTACTTCGCGACCGGCTATTTCACGGTGCTCGAGCAGCTCAAGTACGGCATCGTGACCTGTCTGATCGGTGCGACCGTGATTTCGATCTCGGTGTTCACCTGGTTCCGGGTGCTGGGGTACGGCATTTAAGCCGGCGTAACGCGAAGCGATTCGAAAGGTTGTTTGAACAATGAGACTGATTTTGTTGCGCCACGGCGAAACCGTGTGGAATATCGATAAACGTTTGCAAGGGCACGACAATTCGCCGCTTTCCACGCGCGGCGTCGAGCAGGCGAAAGCCATCGCCAGCACCGTGCGCGCCTTGGCACCGGCCCGTGTGGTGGCCTCGGACCTCGGGCGGGCGCGCCAGACGGTCGAGCTCATCGGCTATGCCGATGCGCCGAGCGATGAGCGCCTGCGTGAGCTGAATATGGGCGCGTGGACCGGCGAACGCAAAGGCGACCTGCTGAGCACCCAGCCCGAGCTGTATCACGACTGGCGTGCCGGCCGTTATACGCCAGCGGGGGGCGAGGGCTGGGACGAATTTGTCCATCGCATCCGGACCGGCCTGGAGGATTGGGTTTATCAGGGCACAGGCGATCTGCTCGCCGTCGTGCACAGCGGGGTCGTGCGCGCGGCCTGCTTTTCGTTCCTCGGGCTTAAGCCGGCGCAGCTTTTGCCGGTCACTCCCGGGACGCTGACCATTCTCGAGTTTGATGCCGACCGTGCCTCGCCGCCGCGCCTCGAAGCCTACAACCTCGGCGCCTTCGTTCCCGACAGCGCCGTGGCCGACTGAGCGCCCATCACCGATCGACCTGCTCTACGAGCCGTTCCCGTCCGGGGCGGCTCGTTTTTTTATGCGCGTTTCAGATCAGCGGCCGCTGGCGGTAGAAGACGAGGCCGGGGACGGCGAGGCCGACCGCCAGCGCGGCGACGATCAGGCAGGCGCTGAGGCCCGAGTTGATGGCCGTGGCCAGAAGTTCGGGGGTGACGGCGTTCTGCTGCATCTGGGCCAGCGCGATCAGCGCGGTGAAGATCTGCACGCCGGGGATCATCGGAATGACGGCGGCGACGGTGAAGGCCTTGGGGTGCGCGCGCAGCCGTTTGGCGACATAGACGCTGGCCAGGCTGACGCTGGCCGCGGCGACGAAGGTGGCCCAGGCGATGGGCATGCCGAGGTCGGTCTCGACGAGCAGGAAGCGCAGGCCGCGGCCGATGGCGCCGCCGGCGGCGCAGAAAATCAGCACCCGCGCCGAGACGTTGAAAACGACGCCGAAGCCGGCGGCGGCGATGGCGGCCAGGACGGCCTGTTCGAGAAAGGCGAAGAGGAGCGCGTTCATAGCCAGTTCCAGACGTTCCAGACCGAGGTGGCGAGCAGGATGCCGCCGCAGGTGGCGATCGAGAGCATGGTGGCGACGGCCCAGCGCGAGATACCGGTGTTCATGTAGCCCTTGACCATGTCGGAAACGGCGTTGATCAGCGGGAAGCCGGGGACCAGCATCAGCACGCTGGCCGCCATCGCCGTCTTGGGCGCTGCGCCGATGCCGTAGAGCAGGCTCTGGGCGGCGATCGAGGTGGCGACGAAGGCGGAGGTGGAGAAGGTCACCAGCGGGCTGAAATGCAGCGCGGCGAGGTGGAGGCGGACGTACATGGCCACGGCGCTGGCGGCGAAGGCGACGAGGCAGCTCACCGCGTCGGCGTGGGCGAGGCGGGCGAAGGCGGCGCAGGCGATGCCCACGGCGAGGACCACGGCCCAGCGCGGGTAGCGCGCCGGGCTGAGCGTTTCCAGACGCTGACGGTAGGCTTCGACGTCGAGCAGTCCGTTTTCGACGTCGAGTACCAGGCGCTGGAGCTCGATCACGAGGTCCATGTTGATGCCGTGATCCTTCTGCCGGCGGACGGTGGTGATGCAGTGCTCGCCGCTCAGCGTGGTGATGACGATGGCGCTCGACATCAACGCGATTTCGACTTCGCAGCCGCCCAGGGCGTGACCCAGGCGACGCACCATGTTTTCCACCAGGGCGCTTTCGGCGCCGTGCTGCATCAGCAGCAGGGCGGTGCGCGCGCACAGGCGCGTCACCTCGCGCTGGGTCGGCTCGTCGAGCGCGAGCGGAGCGCTCAGAGGGAGGGCGGACGACAGTATGGGCATGAATGATCCTTCGGATGAGGGCGGCAGCGATGGGCAGCAATCGGCTGCGGCCGGCGCTGTTGGTCTAGCGCGCGGGCGAAAAGTTCGCCAGTCCCGATGGTAATCGGGATGACGCCGGCTTTCCAACCGTTGGGGCCTTGCCCGGGGCATCGATCCGACGTGGGCGTACGAACAAAAAACACGAATACTGTACATGCGTACAGTATTCGGTTAATCTTCGAGGGTCGGCCTGCACATGCGTGTGGCCCAGTGTTCGAGGAGAGCAAGATGCAACAGCTACAGGAGTGGTTTGACCGCCTGGCCGGAGTGTCGGCACAGGCCACGGCACGGCAGCGAGCGGTGGAGGCGGTGTTCCGCCAGCCCGGTTTCGATCCGACCCCGTTCGAGCGCCCCGCGTTCTGGCGCCGGCGCGCACGCGTCGCCCTGGGGCGGGCACGCGGCTGAAATTCCGGCTGCAGTGCGTTTCCCTGGCGTCTACGCCTGTCCTGTCCCTTGTCGATGCGCCGGATTGCCCACCTGGACATGGACGCGTTCTTCGCGTCGGTCGAACTGCTGCGCTACCCCGAACTGGTCGGCGAGGCCGTGGTGGTCGGCGGGCGGCGGGCGCATGCGCCGGTGACGCGCGCGGACGGGCGCCGCGACTACGCCCGCTTGCGCGAGTACACCGGGCGCGGTGTGGTGACGACCTCGACCTATCCGGCGCGTGCGCTTGGCGTGTTCTCGGGCATGGGCCTGATGCAGTCGGCGCGTCTGGCGCCGGAGGCCATCCTGCTGCCGGCCGACTTCGAGGCCTATCGCTACTATTCGCGCCGTTTCAAGGCCGCCGTGGCGGCGCTTGCGCCGTGCATCGAGGACCGCGGCATCGACGAAATTTACATCGACCTCTCGGCGCATGCCGAAGCCTCGCAGCCCTTGGCGGAGCGTCTGCGCGACGCGGTTTTCGCCGCCACCGGACTGTCGTGTTCGATCGGCATCGCACCGAACAAGCTGCTTGCAAAACTCTGTTCGGACCTCGAGAAACCCCGGGGGATCACCGTGCTGACCGCCGATGAGGTGCCGACTCGCATCTGGCCGCTGCCCGCCAAGCGGATCAACGGCATCGGCCCGAAATCGAACGAGCGTCTGGCGCGGCTCGGCATCGAGAGCATCGGCCAACTGGCGGCGACGCCTCTGGAAGTTTTAGTGCGTCACTTCGGTGCGGCGAACGGGGCGTGGATGCACCGCGCAGCGCGGGGTGAGGACGCACGTCCGCTGGTCATCGCCGCCGAGCCCAAGTCGCTGAGCCGCGAGAGCACTTTCGAGCGCGATCTGCACGCCCGCCACGATCGGGCCGAGCTGGGCGAGATCTTCACCGGCCTGTGCGTACGCCTTGCCGACGACCTGGCGCGTAAGGGCTACGCCTGCCAGACGGTGGGCATCAAACTGCGCTACGCCGATTTCCGCGCCGTGACGCGCGACCTCACCCTCGATGCGGCGGTGGCTGATGCCGCTGCCCTGCGCCGTGCCGCCGGCCAGTGCCTGAAGCGGGTTCCGCTCGAAGCGCGCCTGCGCCTGCTTGGCGTGCGCGCCGGCAAGCTGGTGCCTTTGAGCCGGGTCGGCGCCGTCGTTCCGGGCGCACGCCAAGGCGAACTGGCGTTTTAGATTGCGGAGATCGCGCATGCCGTGCGGTTTCTGGAATCGTTGCGCCGCCGCGCTTAGAATTCCATTTTCATTGGCCGCCTGAATGCTCTGTGGGCGGATGGGCGGATGCGCGGAGAGGCGATGCGAGCATTCTGGAACGGAAGCGGGACGGCGAGCCTGGTGAGACTGGCGAGTTTAAGGGGCTGCGGCGTGTTGCTGCTCGTCTTGGCGAGCCTGTTGTTGGGCGCCTGCGGCGATTTGCGCGCCTTGCGCGACGACCTGAGCGAGGCCGAGCGGACCCTGGCCGAGGTTTCGGGCACGGTGGAGATGCCTGAGCGCGCGGACGGTTCGCTGATCCTGGTCGTCCTCGGCGCGGGCGGGCAGCCGCTCAGTTACCGGGTGCTCGGCGGAGCCGGTGATTTTCGTGTCGTGGTCGGCACCTCGACGGTCGGCGTTTTCGTTTTTCTCGATCGCAACGACGACCTGCGCTACGACGCCAACGAAGCCTATGCCTGGCAGCCCCTGTCCGGCGCGGAGATTGCCGGGCAGGCGGTCGGCGGGCTGCGGCTGGTGGTGCGCTCCGCCGCCGCTGGCGAAACACCGCCGTTACCGCCGCGCGTATCCTTGCAGGACGTTCGCCAGCGCTGGGTCGAGGGCATCGACCTGCAGCTCGGGCGTCTGGCCCGGCTCGACGACGCCCGTTTCGCGCCGGAAATGGCCGAGTTCGGCATGTGGCAGCCGGTGGCCTTCATGAAGGCCGGGCTGGCCGGAATCTATTTTCTCGAACCGTATTCGCCCGCGAAGGTTCCGGTGCTGCTTGTGCATGGCATGCACGGAACGCCGCGCGATCTGGCGCCCTTCATCGCCCGCCTCGACCGTAAGCGCTACCAGCCCTGGCTGTACTACTATCCGACCGGGGTCGAGGTCGATTCAGCGGCCAACGGCCTGTTCGGGATGCTCAACAAGCTGCGCCGGGAATACGACTATCCGCGCCTGCACCTCGTCGGCTACAGCATGGGCGGCTTGGTGACGCGCGCCTTCTTCGACTTTTGCGCGCGCGAAGGTGAGTGCGGCGAGGTGCGCAGCCTGCTCACGCTGGCGTCGCCCTTCGCTGGCGACGCGTGGGCCGAGCGCGGGGTCAAGCATGCGCCGGTGGTGATGCCGGTGTGGCGCAGCCTGGCGTCCGACAGCGAGTTCATGCGGACGCTGTTTGCCCAACCGTTGCCGGATGACGTTCGCCATCAACTGGTCTTCGCTTACCGCAACGACGAAAAGGGCGCCAGCGGTGACGGCGTCGTGCCGCTGGCAAGCCAGCTGCGGCCCGAGGCCCAGCGTCAGGCGCGCGCGGTGTTCGGCGTCAATGCCGATCACCTCGGCATCCTCGCGCAGCCAGAGGTCGCCGAGCGGGCGCAGGCCTGGTGGGCCGGAGACGAGGAGAAGGCGAAGGGCGCGGCGGCGCAATAGCGTCAGGAGGCGAGCGGATCAGCGCGCGTAGCGGCGGAAAATCAGGCTGGCGTTGGCACCGCCGAAACCGAAGCTGTTGGAGAGAATGGTGTCGACGCGGCGACGTTCGGTGGCCAGCAGCAAGGGGTAGTCGGCGCAGGCCGGATCGAGCGTTTCGATGTGCGCGCAGCCCGGAAGGAAACCGTGTTCGAGCATCAGCAAGGCGTAGATCGCCTCATGCGCGCCAGCGGCGGCGATCGGGTGGCCGGTGAGGCCCTTGGTCGAGGAAATCGGCGGCAGCGGCAGGTCGAGGCCGGCGAAGGCGGCATGTGCCGCTTCGAGCTCGCTGAGGTCGCCGACGCGGGTCGAGGTGGCGTGCGCATTGAGGTAGTCGACCGTTCCGCCAGCCTCGCGCAGTGCCATCTGCATGGCGCGGCAGGCGCCCTGCGGGCTGGGCGAGACCATGTCTTCGCCGTCGGAACAGGCGCCGTAACCGACGAGTTCGCCGCGGATGCGCGCGCCGCGGGCGAGGGCGGTGTCCAGCGCTTCGAGCACCAGGATGCCCGCGCCGCCGGCGATGACGAAACCGTCGCGCGTCGCATCGAAGGGGCGCGAGGCCGTGGCGTCGTGGACCGCCGTCGACAAGGCGCCCATGGCGTCGAAGAGGACCGTCGAGGTCCAGCGGACTTCTTCCGCGCCACCGACGATGACGCGGTCCTGCTTGCCGAGCTGGATGAGCTCGGCGCCGTGGCCGATGCAGTGCGCGCCTGAGGCGCAGGCCGAAGTGATCGAGTAACTGGCGCCCTGAATGCCGAAAGCCGTCGACAGGCAGCCCGAGGTGGTGCTCCCCATCAGCCGCGGAACGACATAGGGCGGGATTTTTTCGAGCCCGCGCGCGCGGAAGGTCTGGATTGCCGCGTGATGCTCGAACAGCGAACCGACACCCGAACCGACGATCAGCCCGGTGCGCGGTTCAGCGATGTCCTGCGGGCGCAAGCCGGCGTCGTCGAGTGCGTGACGTGCGGCGTGGTAGGCATAGACCGCGGCGTCGCCCATGAAGCGGCGCGTCTTGCGCTCGATCGGCGCTTCGCCCGAAACGTCGGGAACGGCCGCGACCTGGCTGCGCAGGCCGAGCTCGGCGTATTCGGGCTGATGGCGGACGCCCGAGCGACCGGCGAGGAGCGCCTGGGTGACGCTGTCGGGATCGTTGCCGAGGCAGGAGACGATCCCGAAGCCGGTGATGACGACACGACGCATGCGTGGGCTTTAGAGCTTGAGCAGTTCGATCTGGATGGCCTTGCGCAGGTCCTGCACCCACTTGTTGTAGTTGGGGTGAATGAGTTCTAGACCACCGTCGTTCGCGTAGTTCATGTTCACGCTGTTGTTGTAGGTGAAGGAATAGCTGCTTGCGGTGTAGCTGACGTCGACCACGATCGTGTGCTTGCCGCGCACGTTGAGCGTCGCCACCATGGCGCCGGGGCCCTTGTCTTCGAGCGACCAGTTCTTGAGCATCGCGGCCATCTGGATGGTGCGCTTTACTTCGTCGAGGGTGAGTACTTTTCCGCTGGCGGCGACGGCCGGATTATTGGGCAGGTTCTCGATCGGCACCGAGGCGCGGGCCCAGACGGGGCTGCTGACGGCGAGTGAGAGCACCAGTGCGAGCGCGGAGAGAAGGCTTTTCATGGGCGTGTCCTTTCGGGAGAGTGGCGGAGAAAACTAGGCGCGGCGCAGGACCAGCGAGGTGTTGATCCCGCCGAAGGCGAAGTTGTTGCTGACGACATATTCTGTATCAATATTCCGCCCCTCGCCAGCGAGGTGGTCAAGTTCGGCGCAGGCCGGGTCGGGGTCGCTGAGGTTGAGCGTTGGCGCGAACCAGCCACGGCGCATCATCTCGATCGCCCACCAGGCTTCGATCGCGCCGCAGGCGCCGAGGCTGTGCCCGAGGTAGCTCTTCATCGAGCTGATCGGCATGGCGTGGCCGAAAACGTCGGCGGTGGCCTGGCTCTCGGCGATGTCGCCGCGGTCGGTGGCCGTGCCGTGGGCGCTGACGTAACCGATGGCTTCCGGTGCCAGGCCGGCGTCGGCCAGCGCGAGGCGCATGGCGACGGCCATCGTCTCGCGTTCGGGCTGGGTGATGTGGCTGCCGTCGGCATTGGTCCCGTAGCCGACGATCTCGGCCAGGATGTGCGCGCCGCGCGCCTTGGCGTGCTCGTATTCTTCGAGCACCAGGGTCGCTGCGCCTTCGCCGACCACCAGGCCGTCGCGCGCCCGGTCGAAGGGTCGCGGGGTGAGCGTCGGCGCGTCGTTGCGGGTGCTGGCTGCGAACAGGGTGTCGAAGACGGCGGCGCTGGCCGCCGAAAGCTCCTCGGCGCCGCCGGCGAGCATCAGCGTCTGGCGCCCGTAGCGGATGGCCTCGAAGGCGTAGCCGAGGCCCTGGCTGCCCGAGGTGCAGGCGCTCGACGTCGGAATCACGCGGCCCTTCAAACCGAAGAACAGGGCGATGTTGACCGCCGCGGTGTGCGACATCATCTGGATGTAGCTCGTCGACGTAACGCCCTGCATCGATCCGGTGTCGAGCATGGCGCCGAAGACGCGCACCGGCTCGATGCTGCCGGAAGAGGAGCCGTAGGCGATGCCCATGCGCCCGTCGGCGATGGTCGGGTCGCCGAGCAGACCGGCGTCGGCGAGCGCCAGTTCGCTGGCGCGCACGCCCATCAGCGCGACGCGGCCCATCGAGCGCACGGTCTTGCGCGGGTAATGGGCGGGCGCGGCGAAGTTGTCGACTGGCGCGCCGAGGCGGGTGTTGAGCGCCTCGATGTAATCCCATTCGGGCATCCGGCGCACGCCGTTGCGACCGGCACGCAAGGCCGTTTCGATGTCCGCCCAGCAGTCGCCGAGGGCGGTGATTCCGGCCATGCCGGTGACGACGACGCGTTTCATCAGACGATGCCTCCGTTGACCCCGAGCACCTGGCGGGTGATGTAGGCTGCGTCGTCCGACATCAGGAAGGCGACTGCGGCGGCGACCTCGTCGGCGCGGCCGACGCGGTTCATGGGCACCACGCGCAGCGCTTCGTCGAGCGGCAGGTCGTGCGTCATCTCGGTCTCGATCAAGCCGGGGGCGACGCAGTTGACGGTGATCTTGCGGCTGGCGAGTTCGACCGCCAGTGCCTTGGTGGCGCCGATCAGCCCGGCTTTGGCGGCGCTGTAATTGACCTGGCCGCGGTTGCCGATGACGCCTGAGACCGAGGCCAGGGTGACGATGCGGCCGCCCTGCCGGGCACGCACCATCGGCATGACGAGCGGATGGACGACGTTGTAGAAGCCGTCCAGGCTGGTGTCGATGACGGTGTCCCAGTCCTCGTCGGAGAGCGCGGGGAAGGCGTTGTCGCGAGTCAGCCCGGCATTGCAGACGATGCCGTAGTAAGCGCCGTGGGCGGCGACGTCGGCCTCGAGACAGGCGCGCGCCGCGGCGCGTTCGCGCACGTCGAACTGGAGCACGCTGGCCTCGCCGCCAGCGGCGCGGATCGTCGCGGCGACGGCTTCGGCCTCGTCGGCGCGGCTGCGGCAGTGCAGGGAGACGGAAAAGCCCGAACGCGCCAGGCGCAGGGCGATGGCCTTGCCGATGCCTCGGCTCGAACCGGTGATCAGGACGCGTTTCATGGTTTCAGTGGGAGCGGTCGTTCTGGGAAAGAAAATGGGCGAAATCGTCGGGCTCGTAGACGCTCAGGCGGGCGCTGGAGAGTTCCTCGCCGTCGGCAGCGATGCGGCACTGGTAGGAGGCCAGGCCGCTTTCGTCGCGGTAATCGAGGTGGGCTTCGACGATGAGCGTTGTGCCGGCCGCGAAGGCGGCGCGCTGGCTACGGAAGGCGCGGCTGCCGAGCAGCGCGCCCAGGCGCGGCGGGTGGCCGGACAGGCGTGCGGTGAGGCCGACGTGGGCGGCGACGGTTTGTGCCATCAGTTCGATCCCGAACCAGGCCGGCAGGGCGCGGTCGGCGTCGGCGTACCAGGCGTCGGTGCGCGGGGTGTAGCTGCAGCAGGCGTGCGTCGGCGCGTAGTCCTCGACGGCGTCGAGCAGCAGCATTGTGCCGCGGTGCGGCAGCACTTCCTCGATCGGCGGCCAGGCGTTCATGCGCGTGCTCCGAGGATCAGGCTGACGTTGTTGCCGCCGAAGGCGAAGGAGTTGCTCATCGCCCGGCGCGGCCGGCCGGCGGCAAAGCGGTCGCCGGGGCGAACGAGTGCCAGTTGCGGCAGTTCGGGATCGGGCTGGCCGTCCCAGACGTGCGGCGGCAGGCGGCCGTCGCCGGTCAGCGCCAGCCAGCAGAACGCCGCTTCGAGTGCACCTGCGGCGCCGAGGGTGTGCCCGGTCAGCGGCTTGGTGCCACTGGCTGGAACGCCGGCAGGGAAGACGCGGGCGACGACGCGGCTCTCCATCTCGTCGTTCTTGCGCGTCGCCGTGGCGTGCAGGTTGAGGTAGCCGATGTCTTCGGGCGCGCAGCCGGCGTCGGCGAGCGCGGCGCGCAGCGCGAGTTCGGCGCCGCGCCCCTCGGGCTCAGGGGCCGACATGTGGTAGGCGTCGCTCGATTCGCCGATGCCGAGCAGTTCGACGGCGTCGGCTTCCGGACCGGCCTCGGGGCCGAGCAGGAACAGCGCCGCGCCCTCACCGATGTTGATCCCCTGGCGATGGATGGAGAGCGGATTGGTCAGCGCGACGGAGGTTGATTCGAGCGCCGTGAACCCGCGCAGGGTGAGGCGGCAGAGGCTGTCGACGCCGCCGGCGATGACGACGTCGACGAGGCCGCTGCGGATCAGGTTGCGCGCCGAGGCAAGCGCCTTGGCGCCCGAGGTGCAGGCCGTCGACACGGTGTAGGCCGGGCCGTCCAGTCCGAGGTGTTCGGCGAGGAAACTCGCCGGCGCGCCGAGTTCCATCTGCGGGTAGACGAAATGTTCGTCATGGCCGCCAGCGGCCGTGGCGTGGAAGGCGAGTTCGGCCTCGGCGATGCCCGAGGTGCTGGTACCGAGGACGACGCCGATCCGTCCGGCGCCGTAGCGTCGGCGCGCGGCGTCGATCTGGCCGGCGATCTGCTGCGCGGCGGCGAGCAGCACGGCGTTGTTGCGTGAGCGCCAGGCGAGCGGCAGGACATCGGGCAGGGGCGGTGGTTCGTTGCGCAGGCGGCCGACGCGTACCGGCCGATCCGGGAGCCAGCCGTCTTCGAGGCGCAGGCCGCTCGTGTCGCCGGCCAGCAGTGCGGCGCGCGTGGCGTCGAGGCCGCAGCCGAGGCCGCAGCCGAGGGCGCAGGTGAGTCCGGGCGGACCGAGGTAGAGGCGGCTCATGGCGTCTCGCGCTCGGATTCAGCTGCGGACACCGCGGTGTCGAGGGCGCGGGCGTCGATGACGAGCGCACCCGGGGCTTCGATGCGCAGGCGGCGGTACGGCAATTCTCCCTCCCAGGTGATGTTGAGCACGGTCTGTTCCGTGTTTTTGTCGGGTGTTCCGGTGCGCCGCAGTTGGCGTCCGCGCGCGTCCGCGTGCAGTTCAAGCTCGGTGGAAAGCCCGCGCCGCACGGCGTCGTCCGGCCACAGGGCGATCTGGATCAGCGCCGGGAACAGGGCCGGATCGATCCGGCCGGCCAGGGCCTCGGGCAGCGTCGCGTGCAGGGCGCCATTTTCCCATGAAACGGCGAACACCGTCTGGCCGAGCGGGCTGAGCGCGACGAAGCGCAGCCCGGTTTCGTCGTTGCCCAGGCGGGTGAGCAAGGTGTGGCGCTGGCCGCCAGCGCTGAGGACGCTTTCCTGCAGGGTCTCGAAGTGCGGCCCCGGGCTGTCCTGCAGGCAATACTGCCCAGCGCCCGGCAGGCGGGCGCAGCCGGCTTCGGGGGCGGGTTGGCAGGCGGCGAGGAGCAGCAAAGCCAGAACGCTGGCAATCAGTCGCATCGGCGCTGCTCCAGGGTGACGGCCAGCGGCGCGAGCAGGACCGAGGCGGCGACGCCGATCAATAGCATGCTGCCGAAGTGGCGCAGCGCGGGCATCGACGAGAAGGAGAGCAGGCCGAAGGCGAGCAGGGTCGTCGCGGCCGAGAGCAGGACGCCGGCAAAGGGCGCCGGAGCGCGGTCGCCGGCCTCGACGATGAAGATGGCGTAATTGACGCCGACGCCCATCACCAGCATCAGCCCCATCAGCGCGAAGAGGGTCAGCGGTTCGCCCTGGTAGCCGTAGGCGGCGAGGGCGAGGCCGGCGCCGAGCAGGTTGGGAAGCAGGACCAGGGCGGCGCGGCGCAGGCCGTAGCGGGTGCAGAGCACGGCCAGGATGATCGCCGCGGCGATCGGAATCCAGGCGCTGGCGAAGAAACGGTAGCGCTCGAAGAGGCGCGAGACGCTGCCCGCCTTGTCGACGAAGCTGACCCCGGGCAGGCCGTCGGCGACAGCGGCGAGGTCGAGCCCTGCGCGGTCGCCTTGCGGCACGACCAGGGTGGCCGTGAGGCCGGGCAGGGCGAGGTGGCGCCAGGGCGTTGATTGCGGCTGCGCCAGCCAGTCTTCGAGACGGAGCGTCGGTACGGTGTTTTGGGCTTGAGCGAGGCTGCGCTCGACAAGGTCTTCGCGCAGGCCGACTTCGAGCAGGCGCGTGCGCGCCGCGTCGGGCGGGCTGTAGAGGCGGGCACGGCTGAGCGCCAGATTCTCCGCCTGGCGGGCTGGCGAGGGCACGAAATCCGAGAGCGCTTGATGGCCCGCGAGGCCGGGCACGGCGCGCAGGCGTTCGGTCAGCGCTTCTTCGCGCTGCAGAATCTGCGCCGGCGTCTCGCCTTCGACGAGGAAGAAGCGGCTGCCGCCGGAGAAACCGGCCAGGGCACGAATCTGTTCTTCCTGAGCAACGAGCGTCGCCGGACGGTCGATCAGCTGGCGGATGTCGTCGTCGGCGTGCAGCATGAGCCAGCCGGGAATCGAGGCCAGCAGGCAGAGGCCGACCAGGGCGCGGGCTCGGGCCGGCGTCACCGTGCGCCGCCAGGCGTCGAGCAGGCGGCGCGGCAGGCGCAGGGCCGCCTCGACGTCGCGTTCGAGCGGCCGGGTGGCGAGCAGGGGCAGGAGCAGGACCACCGAGAGCCAGGCCGCGCCGAGGCCGGCGAAGGCGAACAGGGCGATCTGCCCGACCGCCGGAAAAGGCGTCAAGGCCAGCGCGGCGTAACCGACGAGGCTGGTGAGCAGGGCGATCAGCAGCGGCCGCAACAGGCGGCGCAGCGCTTCGCGCGCCTGCCAGCGCGGCCCGGCGTCGAGTTGGGCGGCGAAAAACTGGATGGCGTAGTCGACGGCCTCGCCGATCAGGCTGGCGCCGAAGACCAGGGTGATGAGGTGCAGGCGGCCGTAGACCGCGAGCACCGCGGCGGTGGCGACGGCGATGCCCAGAGCGACGGTGAACAGGCTCAGGGCCACCGGGCGCAAGGAGCGGAACAGCCACCAGAGCAGGGCCAGGATGCCGAGGAGCGAACCGGCACCGATGAAGTCCATCTCCTGCTGGGCGCTGTGGCGCGCCGCGGCGCCGTAGAACACGCCGCCGGTGCGCAGCAGTTCGGCCTGTGGCGCGGCGGCGTGCATCGCCTGCTCGGCCTGGGCGACGGCCGCCAGGGTGGGGCCTTGCACGGCGTGGTCGTAGGCCGAGCCGGCAAGTTCGGCGAGGATCAGCACCCAGGTGCGGGTGGCGTCGCGCGCCACCAGGCGGCCGCGTTCGACGGTCAGCGTCGTCTGCGCCAGCGGCAGCCCCGAGAGCCAGTTTTGCAGGGTGCCGTAGGGGTCGCTCCCGGGATCGGTGCCCGGGCCGACCCGGAACGGTTGAAAGAGCCTTTGCACCAGGCGTTCCTCGGGCGAGAAGTCGGCGCGCGCCAACGCGGCGCGGTCGGCGTTGCTGAGCATGGCGTCGCGGTACGGGGCGTAGAAGCCGATGAAGGCCTCGAGGTCGATCGACGGCGCGTGGGCGTGCACGGCGCGGAAGGCGCCGCCGGCCTGGAGTTTTTCGGCGAAGGCCGCGGCCGCGGCGTGCGCCGCGTCGGGGTCGCGGTGGCCGACCATCAGCACGGCGCGGTTGCCGAGCATTTCAGCGAGGACGCCGACGGCTTCTTCGGCGCGCGGGTTGCGCTCGGTGCTCGGCAGCAGCGCCAGCAGGTTGGTTTCCAGCGCCTGTCCGGCGAGCAGCCGCTGTCCGGCCCAGATCCCGCAGGCGACGACGAACGCCAGCCACACTGCGGCGAGCCAATGGGACGGACGGATGCGGGCGACTAGGGACATGATGATGGCGTGGTGCGGCAAAGGCGGGAATTATCCTTGATCGGCGGCGGAATTGCGCGCTGCCGGCGGCAGACTTCGCCGCGAAGTGTGGGAAGAGCGGGAAGGGCGCAGCGGGCGCTCGATTTTCGGGCCGGACGACATCAGAAACGCGGACAGGCGAGGCAGGCGGGCGAGGGGGCGCTGTGCATCTGACGGCGCAGTTCGCGCAGGCGCGGGCCGTTCCAGAGTGTCTCGACGGGCGAGGCCAGCAGGTCGCCGATGACGGTTTCGGGCTGGCAGTCGCAGAAGCTGAAGCGGCCGTCGACCTTGACCGGAACGGTTTGCCACGGCGAATAACAGTGGCTGCGGGTCGGGCTGCGTTCGGCGAGGGTGTCGCCGCGCAGCAGCAGGTGCTCGAAGGGACGGCGCGGCAGGTCCAATTCTTCCAGCGCACGCACCGAAAGCACCGGCAGCCCGCGCCGCGCGGCCTGGCGCAGCGCGGCACGCAGGCGGGCGGCGTCGTCGGGGGCCGCGTCGAGGTAGGCGTGCAGGGTGTCGGCGTGGTTGCTTTCGAAGTTGAGGTCGCTGAGCATCAGCGCGCCGACGCCGAGTTCGGCGGCGAAATCGACGATCGCCGGCAGTTCGTCCACGGTGTCGCGGCGCAGGGCGGTGAAGATCGCCACCTCGGGCGGCGCCGCGAGCGTTTGGCGCAGTGCCATGAAGCGGCGCAGGTTGGCCGTGATGAGCGGGAGATCGCTCCCGGGACGGACGCGGGCGGCGACTTCGGGCGTGAGTGCATCGAGACTGAAGGTGATGCCGGCGAGCCCGGCGGCGCAGAGCGCTTCGCCCATTGCCGCGTCGAGCGCCATGGCGTTGCTGACCAGTTCGACGTGGCGCCCGGCTTCGACGGCGAGGTGGACGAAGGCGACGACTTCCGGGTGGAGCAGCGGCTCGCCGAGGCCGACCAGGGTGACGCGCAGCGCGTGCGGCAAAGCGGCCAGCACCCGTTCGAAAGTGGCGCGCGGCATGTGCCGGCTCTTGTCGCGCCGCTGGGTGCGTGCGCAGGCCGGACAGCCGAGGGTGCAGCGGGTGGTGATCTCGATGTTGGCGAGCGTCGGCGCGGCGTCGGCGACGCCGCCGGCTTCGACCTGCAGCGGACGTCCGAGTCGGCGGCGGCCAGCCGGGCTGGCGAGCACGTGACGCACGGTCTCGGGGGCTGGATCGGT
>RRZU013554602.1_pt1 | contig 25096 bp, 17 predicted proteins | sample 2165561 | NCBI WGS metagenome assembly RRZU01 (sample SAMN10456909, study PRJNA506462) | wastewater metagenome | isolation source: wastewater sludge | place: USA: Moscow, Idaho | reverse complement strand
GCAGCTAGACCGTGGCAGCGCCGAATTTCCAGGCGTATTTGCCGAGCCTCGCCTGCCTTTCGATACCCTGCAAGCCCAGGTGCGCTGGAAGATAGACGGCAGCAAAGTGCGCGTTGAACTGCCCGATATCCGCTTTGCCAACGCTGACGCGCAAGGCAAGGCACGCATACTCTGGCACACCCGCGACGATGCACCCACACCAAGCGAGCGCTTGCCTGGAATGCTGGATTTGTCTGCCACCATTGAGCACGCACGCGCCGAGCGCGTAGTGCGCTACCTGCCGCTTGAGCTGGGAAGCGAAGCGCTGCAATACATCAAGCACTCGGTACGCGCTGGCGATGCCAAAAACGCCCGTATCCGCGTCACAGGCGACTTGCGCCACATCGCCTCGGGCAAAGATGCCAACGGCAAACTGCCCGACGGCATTTTCCGCTTTGAAGTGCCCCTTACCAATGCCGAATTCAACTTCATGCCCGCCTACTTGCAAGACGCAGGCGAAAAACCCTGGCCTGCGCTCACCCAGCTCGATGGCTTGCTCGTCATCGACCAACTCAAGCTCTCGGTACTCAACGCCACCGCACGCTTTAGCACCGCGCCCGATTTGCGCGCAAGCAACTTAAACGCGCACATCCCCGACTTGGAAGAAGACCTGCTCGTTAATGTGGCAGGCAGCATCAAAGGCCCGCTGCAACAAGCACTCAACCTGAGCCGCCAGTCGCCCTTGTCAGCCATCACAGGCCAAGCCCTTGACCAAGCCACAGCCACAGGGCAAGCCGATATTGATTTGCGCCTGAGCCTGCCCACCGAAAACATGGATGCCGCCAAAGTGCAAGGCACCGTGCAACTCAACGGCAACGACATCCGCATCACCCCAGCCGCGCCCCTGCTCACACGCAGCCAAGGCGCAGTAGCCTTTAACGAATGCGGCTTTACCCTCAAAGGCGCACGCGCCCACCTGCTGGGCGGCGCAGCCACCCTTGAAGGCGGCACGCAGCCCGTGCGCTCTGGCAAGCAAGGCACATGCGCGGGCAGCGACACAATACGCATCAGCGCCCAAGGCCAATTTAGCGGCGCAGGCCTGCAAGCAGACACCGCACTGGGTAGCCTGGCCACACTGGGGCGCTTCTTGCACGGCACAAGCCGCTATCAGGCGCAACTCCAGTTTGAAGGCAACGAGCCAGAAATCCGCATCGACTCCGACCTGGCAGGCATGGCCATACAGCTCCCACCCCCCTTTGCCAAACCCGCCGCAGGCACCTTGCCGCTGCACTACGCCAACAACATCACCGCCTACGGCAAAGATGCCCAAGGCCACAAAATAGCACTGGCCGACACCCTGCAAGTGCGACTGGGTCAATTTGCCGCCGCGCAATACCAGCGCCAACTGCACCCGCACGCCGAGCCGCAGGTGCTGCGCGGGAGCATAGCCATAGGCGAGCAGGCAGAAAAAAACATACCCCCCTTGCCAGAAAGCGGCGTACAGGCACACATCCAACTCGATAAAGTTGAGGCAGAAAGCTGGAGCAAACTGCTCGAAATAGACTGGGGCAATAGCAAGCAAGCTGCAAGCACAGTCACGCCAGCCGCCACAGCCACAGCAGCCACAGCAGCGCCATCAGCAGTTGCAGCCAAGCCGCCATCTTCCAGCCCTGCCGCCGCTACTGACGTTGCTGCTCCCGCTGCCACGACTGCCACGACTGCCACCGCTGCCGCCACTGCCACCACTGCCGCCACTGCCGCCACCACCGCGCCAGCGCCAAGCCCGCCAACAAGCAGCTACCTGCCCCATACCGCGCAAATATCCACCCCGCTGCTGGTAGTGGCAGGCCGCCAGTTCCAGTCTTTTTCGGGGCAGCTTACGCGCCAAAACCAACTCTGGGAGCTTGCGCTGGTATCGCGCCAAGTCAGCGGCATCATGCACTACCAGCCAGCAGACAACGGCACATCGGCACGCATCAAAGCGCGGCTAAGAAAACTCACGCTAGAGCCCGCCAGCATTGAGCAAGTCCACACCTACGTCAAGCAAGCGCAAGACCCCGATACCCTGCCCGCGCTTGATATCGACGCAGAAAACGTCAATCTGGCAGGCTACAAACTCAGCCGCCTCATCCTGCGCGCAAGCAACCAAACACCCGCGCAGCCTGCAAGCAGCGCAAGCGCCAACACAAACGCAGAGCCAGCTAGCGAAAGCAGCAAAGTCTGGCGCATCCAGCAGCTCTCGGCCTGGGCACCCTACAGCCACCTGCAAGCCACTGGCGCATGGGGGCAAACGGCGCAGCCTGCCAACAAAAAAACCAGCGCCCAAGCCAGCGCCCCACGCCATGTAGACCTCAACGTGCGCTTTGCAACCACCAACCTTGGCGGCTTGCTCGCCCACATGGGCAAGCCCGACTTGCTCTCGGGCGGCGCAGGCAGCATGGAAGGCACTATCGGCTGGCAAGGCTCACCAGCCAACCCCAGCCTCGAAACGCTTGCAGGCCGCGCCGGACTAGACGTGCGCAACGGCTACCTCACCAGCATCGACCCAGGCGCGGTCAAACTGCTAGGCCTGTTTAGCCTGCAAATCCTGCCGCGCCTGGGCGACCTGGGCACCAAAGGGCTGGGCTTTAGCCACATCAGCAGCGCCATGCGCATCGAGCAAGGCACGGCCCACTTCAGCAACCTGGACATTGCAGGCGCAATTGCCGACATCAAAGCCCAAGGCGACATCGCCCTGCCCACACAAAAGCTCAACCTGCAAGCCGTCGTACTGCCAAAAATCGACTTTGGCGGCGCTGCCCTCATCGCCACTGCCATCAACCCAGCCATTGGGCTAGGCAGCTATGTGGCGCAGTTTTTGCTCAGCAAACCCTTGAGCGACATGAGCAAGCAAGTACTGGCCGTGCAAGGCACATTTGACCAACCCCAAGTCACCACCCTGCAAGGCCAAGCCGCCCGCGCTGCCAGCGCACGCGTACAAGGCACACCGCCCAGCGACAGCGTGGCAGACAACCTCTGGAACTGGCAACCCGTCACCCACCCGCAAGCAGCACCCTTGCCCCAGCCCGCCACGCAGCCGCCCGCCACGCAACAGCAAGCAAGGCAGGCGCAAACAACGCAGCCACCAGCAAAGCAAGCACAGCCAGCCGAGCAAGCACAGCCAGCAAAGCCAGCCGAGCAAACACCAGCGCCACAGCCGCCGCTTGAGCCAGCCAGCGCCGCAGCCGTAAGCTAACGCGCCCGAGCAGTTCCAAAAAATCCAATCATTTCAAGCGCAGCAAACAAGGCACTTGGCTAGCGCCATTGCCGCACAAAACGCCGCCGTAGATTCCCGCCTGCGCGGGAATGACAAATTTGATGTGCAGGTTGCAGGTTGCAGGTTGTGACTTGCGACTTGTGACTTGTGACTTGTGACTGGTGACTGGTGACTGGTGGCTTGTGCTTTTTGCGTTTGGATTTTGCTGTGTGCTTATATGGCTTGGCTACGCGATAGCCTGCCAGCAGCGCACCAATCGCCCAATCCCGTATTCCCGCGCAGGCGGGAATCCATTGCCGCAAAAGCGCCGCCGTAGATTGCTGCCTGCGCGGTAGTGGCGATTTTGCTGTGCGGCTTGCGGCGCTTGCATTTGGCAACCCTCCAACCCGTCTGCCTTGCGCGATTCAACCGTGCCGCGCTTCGTGTGCCTTTACACCTTTATGCCAAAATAGCGCACAAGCAGTATTCATGCGGCTTACAGAGCAAAAGTGCCTTGCAAGCCGCATAAATACTGCTTATGGCGTTTTGAAGCAAATCGTGTGGGTGGAACGAATAGGGCAAACTGCAAAGCCGCTGCTGCCTGCCTTGCGCGATTAAGCTGTGCCGCCTACCGTGATGCCGTTAATGCGCATGGTGGGCTGGCCTACGCCTACTGGCACGCTTTGGCCTTCTTTGCCGCAAGTGCCTACGCCGCTATCGAGCTGCAAATCGTTGCCTATCATGGCTACGCGGGTGAGCGCATCGGGGCCGTTGCCAATGAGGGTTGCGCCTTTTACGGGGTATTGGATTTTGCCGTTTTCTACCCACCAGGCTTGGCTGGCCGAGAATACAAATTTGCCGCTGGTAATGTCTACCTGCCCGCCGCCAAAGTTGGTGGCATACAGGCCGCGTTTGAGGCTGGCAACAATGGCTTGCGGGTCTTCGTTGCCTGCGAGCATATAGGTGTTGGTCATGCGCGGAATGGGGGTGCTGGCGTAGCTTTCGCGCCTGCCGTTGCCTGTGGATTTGCCGCGCATGAGGCGTGCGTTGGTGCGGTCTTGCAGGTAGCCCGTCAAAATGCCGTCTTCAATCAGCACGGTGCGCTGTGTGGGCGTGCCTTCGTCGTCAATGTTCAGGCTGCCGCGCCGACCTGGCAAAGTGCCGTCATCAAGCACGGTTACGCCTTTGGCGGCTACGCGCTGGCCCATGCGGCCTGCAAAGGCGCTGCTGCCTTTGCGGTTGAAGTCGCCTTCCAGCCCATGGCCTATGGCTTCGTGCAGCAGCACGCCGGGCCAGCCATTGCCCAGCACCACGTCCATCACGCCAGCGGGGGCGGGTTGCGCCTGCAGGTTGGTCAGGGCGGCGTTTACGGCTTCATCTACATAATGTTGCAGCAAGGCATCATCAAAATAATCCAGCCCAAAGCGCCCGCCGCCACCGCTGCTGCCTGTTTCGCGCTGCATTTTGCCTGCCAGCTTTTGCTCGGCAATGACTGTAACGCTCAGGCGCACCAGCGGGCGCACGTCAGCCGCCAGCGTGCCATCGAGCCGCGCCACCAGCACCACGTCGTATTGCGCCGCTACGCTGGCCATGACTTGCTTGATGCGCGGGTCTTTGGCGCGCGCCATTTTCTCGACGCGCTCAAGCAGGGCAACTTTGGCGGCGCTGTCAAGGCTGATGATGGGGTTAAAAGCCGCATACAGGTTGCGCGCAGCAGCGGTGCGCTCTTTGGCAGGGGTGGCGGCTTGCCTTTTGCTGCCTTTGGCTGTGCTGCAAGCCGTGCCGTTGGCGCAGCCAATGGTGCGCACGTTGCGCACCGCATCCATCAGGGCGGCTTGCGAGATGTCGTCTGAATAGGCAAAGGCGGTTTTCTCGCCCGACATGGCACGCACGCCCACGCCTTGGTCAATGCTAAAGCTGCCGCTTTTAACAATGCCTTCTTCCAGACTCCAGCCTTCGCTGCACGTGCTTTGAAAGTACAAATCGGCATCATCAATTTGCCGCGTATGCATGGCAGCGAGCACTTTGTGCAAGTCTGTGCGGCACAAGTCAAAGGGCGCAAGCAGCAAAGCCTCGGCCAGCGCCAGACGCTGTTTGGTATTGCTGGCAGAAGCGGCAGGAATTTTGTGGGTATTGGCAATAGATATATTCATGATGGGTGGCATTGTAGAAGCTACAGCCTTTGCCTGCTGCATTTGTCTTGCACAGATTGCCTGTAGCGTAGCATTTCGCCTCTACAGCTTTTACAATGCCCAGCCATGACACTGCCTAACTACACCCGCGCCCAAAATCTTGCCGCCACTTTGCGCGAGCGCCTCGTTATCATGGATGGAGCCATGGGCACCATGCTGCAGCTCCTCAAGCTCACCGAAGAGCAATACCGTGGCGAGCGCTTCAAAGACTTCACCCGTGACGTTAAAGGCAACAACGACTTGCTCGTGCTCACCCAGCCGCAGCTCATCCGCGACGTGCACGACAGCTATCTGGCAGCAGGCGCAGACATCATCGAAAGCAACACCTTTGGCGCCACCAGCGTAGCCCAAGAGGACTACGACATGGCGCACTTGGCACGCGAAATGAACGTGCAAGCCGCCAAAATAGCCCGCGCCGCCTGCGACGCAGCCAGCACGCCTGAAAAACCCCGCTACGTGGCAGGCGCACTCGGCCCCACGCCGCGCACAGCCAGCATCAGCCCCGATGTAAACGACCCAGGCGCACGCAACATTGATTTCGAGCAACTTCGCGCCTCCTATCTGGAGCAAGCACTCGGCCTGATAGAAGGCGGCGCAGACATCATGCTGGTTGAAACCATTTTCGACACACTCAACGCCAAAGCCGCCCTGTTTGCCATTGATCAAGCCTTCGAGCAAACAGGCGAGCGCCTGCCCATCATGATTAGCGGCACCGTAACCGATGCCTCGGGCCGTATCTTGAGCGGGCAAACCGTCACTGCCTTCTGGTACAGCGTGCGCCACGCCAACCCCATCTCGGTCGGGCTTAACTGCGCTTTGGGCGCTGCCCTCATGCGCCCCTACATCCAAGAGCTTGGCCGCGTAGCGGGCGACACCTTCATTAGCTGTTACCCCAACGCAGGCATGCCCAACCCCATGAGCGACACAGGTTTTGACGAAACCCCCGAAGTCACCAGCCGCTTGCTGCACAGCTTTGCCGAAGAAGGTCTGGTCAATATCATTGGCGGCTGCTGCGGCACCACGCCCGAGCACATCACAGCCATTGAGCAAAGCACCCGCGCACTGGCACCACGGGCGCTGTCGTTTACCAAGCTGCTGCAACGCGCTTAAAACCAGCCACCCCACGCGCAAGCCAAAAAAAATCCCCGCCAAAACCAGCGGGGATTTTTTGTGCAGACGTAGACTGTAAATACAGCCGCAGCCGCAGCCACAGTCTCAGCCGCAAGCGATTAAGGCGCTACAGGCACTGCGGCAGTTGCTGGCTGCACCTTTTGATTTTGGTAAGCAGGGCTACGCGGGCCCGGCAGCATAGAGTGGCTGCCGCCTGCCGAAAGCAAGCGCCCCGCAGTTACCTTGGCCATGCCATGCCCAGCGTCGCCCACGCTATTGACGATTTGGCTCAGCGCGGCACTCACCAGCATACCAATCAAGCCGCCGCCCGAGTTGCCGCCGCCCTCATTGCTATTGGCCGAAGCGCGCCCCGCCCACAGCTCGCGGCCTGTTTTCAAATCTACCAAGCGGGCTTGCGCAGTCACCGTCGTAACGCTATCGATAACGAGATAGCGCGTGCCATAGTCCGTCACGGTGATGTAGAGCGCCGCATCAGCGCCAAACACCTCGCGCAGCTTGCGAAAATCAACCTGATGGATGTCATCAACAACCGTTAAACCGTTGCTTTTAAACTGCTCATCCACCAGCGAAATAGGCAGCACATAGTAGCCAGACTCGGCCACAGGCGCTTGCGTGTTGGAATAAAAACCATAGCTTGCAGCCACATCGGGCGATGTGTTTTTGGGTGGCAAAATCAAAATGGTTTTGGGGTCGGCAGCGCGGTAGGCTGAATAGTCTTTTTTCGCTATCTGCGCGGTGTTGGTAGCGCAGCCACCCAGCGCAAAAGCCAGCAGGCACAGCGCCATTACACTGGTTTTTTTCATTTTTTCACCTCCTGAGCAGGCTTTGCTGCCGATGCCGCCGCTGCGGGAGCTGGTGCAGATTTGGTTGCAGAAGCTGTTGCCGAAGCAGGTGCAGCAGGCTTGGCTTTGAGCTGCTCCAGCAGCTTGTCGATATAGCTGGCAGACTCGGGGAAAGCCGCTTTTTCTTGCTCAAGCGCACTCACGAAGTCTGGGCCACGGCCCACTTTTTCGTACAGCAGCCCCAAGTGGGCGCGGTAGCCAGGCGGCAACTGCTTGCCCTTGGCTTGCGTTTCTTGCGCGTGCTTTTCGAGCAGTTCAATTTGCCTGACGGGCGACTCGTTTTTAAAGTGCGCGTAAACCTGCTGCTCGTAAGGCCCCCAGTTGTAAAGCGTGGGCGTGCCAGCGCAGCCAACCAGTGCGGCGGCAGCAAGTGCCGCCATATAGGGCAAAGTGCGTCGCATTTGCATGGTTATTTCCCTTGCACGGGGCGCAGTGTGCCAGCATCTACGGCATTTGACAGGCTATCAACCGCTTGGCGAATAGCCAAATCAAGCACCTTGCCGTTGAGCGTAGCGTCATACGAAGCCGTGCCGCCAAAGCCGATAATTTCGCGGTTGGAGAGCTTGAACTCGCCCGCGCCTTGCGCAGAAAGCACCACTTCAGAAGTTTTCGCGTTGATAACGTTCACAGTCACTTTGGCGTAGGCAATTTGCTCTTTGCCGCGCCCCAAAATGCCAAAAAGCTGGTGGTCGCCCACCTCTTTACGGCCAAACTCGGTCACATCGCCCGAGATGATGAAGTCTGCGCCTTTGAGCTGTTGCGCCTGGTTTTTGATTTTGGCTTCTTGCTGTGCCTCAGTCATGTTTTCGCGGTCAAGCACACTAAAGCGGTTGGATTGGTTCAGGTGTGCAATCAAAATGGTTTTTGACTGGTTGCCAAGCCTATCAACACCATCGCTGAAAACGCCGCGCTGAAATGGCGTGCGATTTTCAAACTTGCCAATCGACACAGGCACGCGCACACCCGCATAGGGGCGCGCAGCAGCGGCAACGGCAGGCGCTTGCAGCGCGGTAGATGTTTCGGTGGCGCAGCCAGCCAAAAGCAACAGGGCAAGCGGCATGGCAAGGGTATGGCGTAGAACTACTTTCAAGATATCTCCTTTGTGCAGAGCAAACTGCTAAAAAACTGCCCGCCAAGCGTATCTTGCGCTTGGCGGGCAGCGTATGGTAACGCAAGCTATGCAGGCGGTTTATGCCAGCAATTTATGGCAGCAATTCATGCCTTAGTGCGCATATCGCCCGTTTCTTCAAAGCGGGTGTGCCATGACAGGGCTTCGGGCAAGATGTGCGGTGTGTGCTTGCCTGGGGCATCGCGCAGTGCGCGTTGGTAATAGTCGCGCAGCATATCGCGGTAAGTGGGGTGAGCGCACTTGTCGATGATGGTAGTGGCGCGCTGCTTGGGCGAGAGGCCACGCAAATCGGCCAGACCCTGCTCGGTCACAATCACATGCACGTCGTGCTCAGTGTGGTCCACATGCGAAACCATAGGCACAATGCATGAAATAGCGCCACCCTTGGCGGTAGAAGGCGTCATGAAGGCCGAGATATAGGCGTTGCGGGTAAAGTCGCCCGAGCCACCAATGCCGTTCATGATGCGTGTGCCCATGATGTGGGTGGAGTTGACGTTGCCGTACATATCGGCCTCAATCATGCCGTTCATCGACAGCACGCCCAAGCGGCGGATAACTTCGGGGTGGTTGCTGATTTCTTGCGGACGCAGCAGGATTTTGCTACGCAAGGTTTCGATGTTGTTTTCGAAATATTCCAGCGCTTTTTTACTCAGGCTGATGGCTGTGGACGAAGCACTGACCAGCTTGCCCGAAACAATCATATCGAGCATACCGTCTTGCAGCACTTCGGTGTAGGCCGACAAGTTTTCGAACGGACCTTTGTTCAAACCAGCCAGCACAGCGTTGGCGATATTGCCCACGCCTGACTGCAGCGGCAGCAGGTTTTTGGGCAAACGGCCAGCCTTGACTTCGTGGGTGTAGAAATCCAGCAGATGCGCAGCGATTTTTTCAGACTCGGCATCGGGTGGCGTAAATTCGGTATTGCGGTCGCTGGTGTTGGTTTCAACCACTGCCACCACTTTGGCAGGGTCTACGCGCATGTAGGGGCTACCAATGCGGTCGTCGCTGCGCAGCAGTGGAATGGCCTTGCGGTGCGGTGGCATCAGCGCAGCGTCGTCGTAAATGTCGTGCATGCCTTGCAAAGACATGCTCTGGTAGCTGTTTACTTCCAAAATCACCTTGTCGGACAGCTCCAGCCAGGCGTTGTTGTTGCCAATGGCTGTAGAAGGCACGAGCGAGCCATCTTCGAGAATGGCAGTAACTTCAATAACGGCTACAGTCATCTTGCCGTAAAAGCCAAAGCGGGCGTGCTGCGCTACGTGCGAGAGGTGAATATCGCTGTAATGCATGCTGCCCTCGTTGATTTTTTTGCGGCAAACGGGGTCTGACTGATAGGGCAAGCGCATTTCCATGCCATCCACCTCGGCCAGTGCGGTATCAAGCTCGGGTGCGGTAGATGCACCTGTGAGCACATCAATGCGAAACGCCTCGCCGCGTGCGTGCGCGGCGCTGATGCGCTTGGCCAGCTCTACAGGCACGGCCTTGGGGTGGCCAGAGCCAGTAAAGCCACTCATGCCAACCTTGTCGCCAGGCTGTATAAGCGCGGCAGCTTGCTCGGCCGACATGATTTTGCTGCGGAAAGCAGGATGAAGAACGCGGGATGTTTCAGACATGGTACGAGAGCCTCCTTAATGGTCTTTGGGCAGATTTTATGATGCTACAGGATATTACAGAGCGCTTGATTATCAGGGTTTACTTGTAGAAAAATGGCGTAAAGCGCGTTTGTGCTGCAAATTTGTGCTGCAAACTTCAGGCCTTGTTGCCAGACCCGCTTTACCCCAAGCATACAAACATACAAGCTGCATCAATGGCTGACGGCGCAAGAATAGATTCATAAAGCACATCTCATTTGAAATCCAAGCCTTGCCAAAGCCTTTCAAGGCGGGGCAAAGGCATAAAAAAAAGCCCCCGCAGGGGCTTTTTCAGGAAAGCGCAATCACGCAATTACGCAATCACACTTGCGCCATCACATTGGCGCAATCGCATCAGCGGGTGCGCTCTGCCACGTAAATTTCAACGCGGCGGTTCTGCGCGCGACCAGCTTCAGTGGCATTGCTAGCCACAGGCTGGCTCGCACCCATGCCCGAAGTGCTGATGCGCTGGCCTGCCACACCTTTGCTCACCAGATAATGCATGGCTGCATTAGCGCGGTTTTGCGAGAGCGGGTTGTTAATGGCATCGCTGCCAGTGCTGTCGGTGTGGCCAATAATGGCTATCGTCGTGTTGGGGTTTTGTTGCAGCGTTTGCGCCAAACGCTCCAGCACGGGGTAGATATTGCGGTTAAGCACGGCAGAGCCAGTCGCAAACGAGGCATCTGCTGGAATGTTGATACGCAGACGGTTATCAGCAGTCTGGCTAACCTGCACGCCCGTACCTTGAGCTGCTTGCTCCATGGCAGCCTTTTGCTGCTGCATCTGCTGCGACCACAGATAAGAGCCACCCGCACCCAGCACCGCACCAGCGGCAGCGCCAATCAAAGTGCTTTCACGGTCGTGCCCAATAGCTTGCCCCAGCAGTGCGCCTGCTACGGCACCCACGCCAGCGCCCACGCCAACGTGCTGACCTTGAGTCATATTGCCCGCAGGTGCAGCGCAGCCAGCCAACAAAGCAGCAGCGGTAGCCGCAACAGTCAATGAAGTAAAAGCTTTTTTCATTAGCATCTCCCATGTTTATGATGCCAGCCGCAACTGGCACCAGAAATTACACAAAGTGCGTAGGTCTGTGACGCGTACGCACAGCCGAAAGCAGGCAAGCGCCCGATTCAGCTGCCCATTGTGCCTTCTTTCATCAAAGAGAGCGATAGCTGAAGTTTTTACCATAGCCAGCAGATTGCGTATTGGGTGCAGTTCAAGCCCAAATCAAAGCCCGAGCCAGAGGCGCTTAAAGCAGAGCAAGCCCATACGATAAGCGCCGCGCTGGCGGCAACGCGCCCAAGAGAAAAGCCAACCCGAACAGCCAAATCGGCTGCTTGCCCGCGCAACATGCCATTTTTTCCTGCCGCTGCTGAACTGGCATTGCCGCAGCAACAAACGCCTGCTGGCTGGAGATAAGGCAGGCGGTGTTTTTGCGATATTGGCAGTGTTTTTGGAATTTTGGAATGTAAAGAATCTCAGGCTATTTTTTGCCGATGGGGCATTTTTGCAAAGTCGCAAGCGCAAGCCGCCGCCAGCCTGCAAGCACGGTTTTACGCGGGCTGCAAGCGGGTGGCGGCTTGGGGGTGTTGCTAGGCGTGTGGCTTTGTGTGGTGCTTCGCCTGCGCGGGATTACTTCAGTGCTTTAAAGCGCATACGATGCGGGCGTGCGCCTTCTTCGCCCAGGCGTTTAACCTTGTCGGCTTCGTACTCTTGGTAGTTGCCGTCGAAGAATGTCCACTGGCTGTCGCCTTCGGCTGCGAGGATGTGGGTGCAGATGCGGTCAAGGAACCAGCGGTCGTGGCTGATGACCATGACGCTGCCAGCAAACTCAAGCAGCGCGTCTTCCAGGGCGCGCAGGGTTTCTACGTCCAAGTCGTTAGATGGCTCGTCGAGCAGTAGCACGTTGCCGCCAGCAATCAGGGTTTTGGCAAGGTGCAGGCGGCCGCGTTCGCCGCCTGAGAGCATGCCCACTTTCTTTTGCTGGTCGCCGCCGTTGAAGTTAAAGCGCCCGCAGTAGGCGCGGCTGGGCATGGTGAATTTGCCTACGGTGAGTATGTCCAGGCCGCCCGAGATGTCTTCCCAGACGGTTTTTTCGTTGGCCAAGTCGTCGCGGTGTTGGTCTACAAATGCCATTTGCACGGTTTTGCCGATGGTGACTTCGCCGCTGTCGGGCTGCTCTTTGCCTGCAATGAGTTTAAACAGGGTGGATTTACCCGCACCGTTGGGGCCGATGATGCCCACAATGGCGCCAGCGGGTACTTTAAAGCTCAGGTCGTCAATGAGAAGGCGGTCGCCAAACGATTTGCTGACGTTTTTGAACTCAATGACTTCATGCCCCAGGCGCTCGGCTACGGGGATGAAAATTTCTTGCGTTTCGTTGCGTTTTTGGTATTCGTAATCGCTCAGTTCTTCAAAGCGTGCCAAACGCGCTTTGGATTTGGCTTGGCGGCCTTTGGGGTTTTGGCGTGCCCATTCCAGCTCTTTTTTCATCGCTTTGGCGCGGGCATCTTCGGTTTTTTGCTCTTGCACCAAGCGGGCTTCTTTTTGCTCCAGCCATGTGCTGTAGTTGCCTTTCCAGGGTATGCCGTGGCCGCGGTCAAGCTCCAAAATCCACTCGGCAGCGTTGTCCAAGAAGTAGCGGTCGTGGGTGATGGCTACTACGGTGCCAGAGAAGCGGGCGAGAAATTGCTCCAGCCAATGCACGCTTTCTGCGTCCAAGTGGTTGGTGGGCTCATCGAGCAGCAGCATATCGGGCTTGGAGAGCAGCAAGCGGCACAGCGCTACGCGGCGTTTTTCGCCACCCGAGAGGTTTTTGATAACGGCATCCCACGCGGGCAGGCGCAGTGCGTCGGCGGCAATTTCGAGCAGGTGCTCGCTTTGGTCGGCACCAGCAGCGGCAATTACTGCTTCAAGCTGGGCTTGCTCGGCAGCCAAGGCATCAAAGTCTGCATCGGGCTCGGCATAGGCGGCGTACACTTCTTCAAGGCGCGCCTTTGCGTCATTGACTTCACCCATGCCGCCTTCTACCGCCTGACGCACGGTTTCATCAGGGTTGAGCTGCGGCTCTTGCGGTAAGTAGCCAATTTTGATGCCTGGCATGGGCAGTGCTTCGCCTTCAATTTCGGTATCGATGCCAGCCATGATTTTCAGCAGCGTTGATTTGCCCGAACCGTTCAGCCCGAGCACGCCGATTTTTGCCCCGGGAAAAAAGCTCAAAGAGATGTCTTTCAAAATCTGGCGCTTGGGCGGCACGATTTTGCTGACGCGGTTCATGGTGTAAACGTATTGGGCCATTGCGAAAAAATCCTTAGAAAATCATAAACTTATAAATAGAGTGTGGCAAACAAACCACCATTTTTTGCAAAAAGAAAGCGGTTTTTGCGAGCCAAAGCCTGCGCGCATTATCCACACATGCGACAATACCCCCGCTGCCAGCGACCAGTATCTGGCAGCCAGCACCTTTGCTGCAAAGCCGCACGGCTCTGGAAACCAGCTTGCGCTGGAACTTGCCAGCGGCATTTTTTACCAGTTTGTCACCCACTGGTTGTACCAGAAGCCTGTTACGCAGGCACTGTTGCACAAGGCAAACTTTGCATGAAGCGCCATCGCGCGCCCCCCAACTATGACATTTGAAGACCTGCAATTGGCTCCTGCCATTGTTCAAGCCGTGCAAGAAATCGGCTATACCACGCCCACCCCTATTCAGCAGCAAGCCATTCCCTTGGTGCTTGCAGGCAATGATTTGCTCGGTGGCGCACAAACAGGCACAGGCAAAACAGCAGCCTTTACCCTGCCCATGCTGCACTTGCTTGGCAGCCGCCCAGCCGCCAAAGCGGGCGCCGTGCGCGGCTTGGTGCTTTGCCCCACGCGCGAGCTGGCAGCACAGGTGGAAGAATCGGTGCGCGACTACAGCAAACATCTGGCATTGAGCTCAACCGTTATTTTTGGCGGCGTGGGCATGAATGCACAAATCCAGCGCCTGAAAAAAGGCGTAGATATTTTGGTAGCCACACCTGGGCGCTTGCTCGATTTGCAAGGTCAAGGCGTGCTTGACCTCTCTGGCGTAGAAATTCTGGTGCTTGATGAGGCCGACCGCATGCTCGACATGGGCTTTATCCATGACGTGAAAAAAGAGCTGGCGCTGTTGCCAGCCAACAAGCAAAGCCTGCTGTTTAGTGCCACTTTCAGCGATGAAATCCGCGAGCTGGCAGCCACCTTGCTGCGCAACCCGCAACAAGTGCAAGTCACCCCGCGCAACACCACCGTGCAGCGCATTACGCAAACCATTTTGCCAGTAGGCCGCAGTAAAAAGAAAGAGCTGCTGGCGCACGTCATACGCGAAAACGACTGGAGCCAGGTGCTGGTCTTTACCCGCACCAAATTCGGTGCCAACCATGTGGCCGACTACCTGAACAAACAAGGCATCAGCGCCATGGCCTTGCACGGCAACAAAAGCCAAACGGCACGCACGCAAGCCTTGGGCGACTTCAAAAGCGGCGCTTTGCGCGCGCTGGTAGCCACTGATATTGCCGCACGCGGCATTGATATTGATGACTTGCCACACGTCGTCAATTACGAAATACCCAACGTGCCCGAAGACTACGTACACCGCATTGGCCGCACAGGCCGCGCAGGCGCACAAGGGCAGGCCGTGAGCTTCGTTTGTCTGGACGAAGAAGGCTTCATGCACGCCATTGAAAAATTCACCCGCCAGCAAATTGCCGTACAGATTATTGAAGGCTTTGGCCCCGCCGAAGGCGAGCGCGCCGAGCCTATCGCCATGGGGCGCCAAACCCTCTGGGGCGGCGCAGGCAAGCCACCAGGCCGCGAAGTAATGGCTGCCGCAGCGCGCGCAGCGCGTCAGGAAATGATGCAGCGCATACGCGAAAGCCGCGCCCCCGCGCGCCCCAAACAAGCAGGGCAAGCCAACGCACAAGGCACGCCGCGCAACGCCTCTGCCCAAAACGAGCAAGGCGCAAACGAAGCGCAGCGCCCCGTAGCACTGGATGCTGACGGCAACCCCATAACACCGCGCAACGCCGCCCAGCCACGCGCACGCCAGCGCCGCAACCGCTTCCGCAGTGCAGGCACAGCGCCGCGCGCCGCGCAAGGCGAGCAGCAGCAGCCGCGCCGCCAGCAGGCCAGCGGGCAGGGTGGTGGCGAGCAAAACGCACGCCCCAAGCGCCCCTCATCTGCTCCGCGCCAGCACATCGAAGCGCAGCCGCGCAGCCATGAGAGCGCCACCTTCAAGCTGCATGCCGAGTTTGGCGTGCCACGCAGCAAAGGCAACGGCGGCCAGCCCGACCCACTGCGCACCAGCGTAGATGGCATTCGCCGCAGCAACCGCCCCAGCGGCGGTGGTAAGCGCGGCGGGCGCAGCGGTGGTTTTGGCGGCTGGAACGGTTAAGTTATTTTGCCCACCCTGTCCGATTACAATGCCAGACTGTTTTCTGTTCGGCTGCAGCGGGCTTGACCGTGACAGGGTAGAAGTAGGGTAAGTATTTTTCGCGCCACGTTGTACTGAGGCGCAGTTTTATTTTTTTCAGGAGATTTCCCGTGTTCTTTATCAGCAATGCATATGCACAAACTGCCGCAGCAGGCGCGGCTGGTGGCGACTTTATGTCTGTTATCAAGCAGATTGCCCCCATGATTGTTATCTTTGTTGCCATGTTCTTTTTGATGATTCGTCCCCAGATGAAAAAGCAAAAAGAGCTGCGTAACCTGATTGATAACGTAACTACTGGCGACGAAGTTATTACCAACGGCGGCCTGATGGGCAAAGTCAGCCGCGTAAAAGACAACGTTTTAGAGCTGCAAGTAGCCAAAGACGTTGAAGTGCTGGTGCAAAAAGTTGCTGTTGCACAGGTTTTGCCTAAAGGAACCATCCGCTTCTAAATAAGCGTTGATTTGACCTGCCCCCTGCACATGGGCAGCACAGCGCATGGCTACAACAGTTGGCGCAGTTGTGTTGCACACCGTGCATGGGGCCAACCCATTGCGGATTGAAAGAAACTAGCCATGAACCGTTACCCGGTCTGGAAATACGTCACCATGCTGGTCGTGCTGCTGCTGGCGACGATTTACGCCCTGCCCAACTATTTTGGCGAAGCCCCAGCGGTGCAAATTGCCTCAAGCAACCCTGTTGCCGTGGTAGATGAAAAGTTGCAGCAACGCGCGCTCGCTGCACTTGCGGCGGCGCAAGTGCAGCCCGAGAGCACGCAAATGCAGGCCAACTCCTTGCTGCTACGCTTCGATAGCACCGATGTGCAAATCAAGGCGCGCGATTTGGTGGATAAAGCCATCAACCCCGATGCAGCCGAGCCGCACTATTCGGTGGCGCTCAACTTGGTTTCGCGCTCCCCGCGCTGGCTAAGAGCACTGGGCGCGTCGCCCATGTTCCTGGGGCTGGATTTGCGCGGCGGCGTGCACTTTGCGCTGCAAGTCAATACGCAAGAGGCTTTGAGCAAGCGGCTTGATGCCTTGGCTAGCGATACCCGCAGCCTGCTGCTGGAGAAAAACACGCCCGCCAGCGATATTCAGCGCGCGGGCGATGCTTTTACCATTGCTTTTGCAGATGCTGCCACGGCTGAAAAGGCGTTGCGCATCATTGAAGAAAGCGTGCACGAGCTAAAAATCGAGCAAGGCAACGCGGCTGGCAAGTCCGTTTTAACAGCCCGCTTCAAAGCGGCTGATGCCAGCAAGTTCCAGGAAGCCGCCGTTAAACAAAACATTTTGACGTTGCACAACCGCATCAACGAGCTGGGCGTGGCTGAGCCCATCATCCAGCAACAAGGCTCTGACCGCGTGGTGGTGCAGCTCCCTGGCGTGCAAGACACAGCTAAAGCCAAAGAAATTTTGGGGCGCACGGCTACGCTTGAAATCCGCATGGTTGATGAAAGCACCGAAGCACATGCCGCCGAGCGCGACCGCAATCTGGCTATTTTTGCGCCAGACCAAGCCAAGCCCGAAGCGCAATGGGCACCCGTGCCGCTGGGCAGCGAAGTCTTTATGGGCAAGCCCGACCGCGACGGCAAACGCTTTGTCTACATCCTGAAAAAAGAAGTGCTGCTCACGGGCAACAACCTGACAGATGCCCGCACGGGCTTTGATGAGCAGTCGCACAGCGCCACGGTAAATCTGGAGCTCGATAGCAAAGGCGCACGCGAGTTTCAAACCATCACCCGCAACAATATCGACAAGCGCATGGCGATTTTGCTGTTTGAAAAAGGCAAGGGCGAAGTGGTTACTGCGCCGTCTATCCGCACCGAAATTGCGGGCGGGCGCGTGCAAATCACGGGCAGCCGCTCAACGCAAGAAGCAACGGATACCGCTTTGCTGCTGCGCTCTGGCTCGCTGGCCGCGCCGATGGAGATTGTTGAAGAGCGCACCATTGGCCCGGGGCTGGGTGCAGCCAATATTGAAAAAGGCTTCAAAAGCGTAGGCTATGGCATTGTCGCCATCATGATTTTCATGTGCGCCTACTACATGCTGTTTGGCGTGTTCTCGGCGCTTTCGCTGTGCGTGAACTTGCTCATGCTGGTGGCCATTTTGTCGCTGCTGCAAGCAACGCTGACTTTGCCTGGCATGGCGGCTATGGCGCTCACACTGGGCATGGCGATTGACTCCAACGTGCTGGTCAATGAGCGTATTCGCGAAGAGCTGCGCCACGGCATATCGCCGCAAGCGGCTATCCATGCGGGCTACCAGCATGCGTGGGCAACCATTCTTGACTCCAACGTCACTTCGCTGATTGCGGGCTTGGCACTGCTGTCGTTTGGCACGGGTGCGATTCGCGGCTTTGCAGTGGTGCACTGTTTGGGTATTTTGACATCCATGTTCTCGGCCGTGTTCTTCTCGCGCGGGCTGGTTAGCCTGTGGTATGGGCATCGCCGCAAAATCAAAAGCCTCTCGATTGGCACGGTCTGGCGGCCTGAAAACCAAGCCAGCGACGCAACAGATAACAGCAAGGAATAAGCACCATGGAATTTTTCAGAATCCGCAAGGATATTCCTTTCATGCGCTATGCGCGGGTGCTCAACGCCATCTCGGCGCTGACGTTTGCGCTGGCGGTGTTTTTCTTGTTCTCGCGCGGTCTGCATCTCTCGGTTGAGTTTACGGGCGGCACGCTGATGGAAGTGACCTACAGCCAGCCTGCCAAAATCGACGAAGTGCGCAGCGCGGTTGAAAAGCTCGGCTACAAAGACGTGCTGGTGCAAAACTTTGGCTCATCCAAAGAGGTGATGATTCGCCTGCCGCTGCAAAAGGGCGTTACTTCCGTGCAGCAAAGCGACAAGGTGATGCAAGTGCTTAAAACGCACGATGCCAGTGTGTCGCTGCACCGTGTGGAGTTTATCGGCCCGCAAGTGGGGCAAGAGCTGTTTGCCAACGGCGTTAAGGCGCTGGCATTTGTGATTGGCGGCATCATCGTTTATTTGGCGATTCGCTTTGAGTGGAAATACGCCGTTTCTGCCATCATTGCCAACTTGCACGACGTGGTGATTATTTTGGGCTTTTTTGCCTTCTTCCAGTGGGAAGTGTCGCTGACGGTATTAACCGCCGTGCTGGCTGTGCTGGGCTACTCGGTAAACGAGTCGGTGGTGGTGTTTGACCGTATCCGTGAAAACTTCCGCCGCTACCGCAAGATGGAAACCGTTGATGTCATCAACAACGCCATTACTGCTACTACCAGCCGCACCATCATCACCCACGCATCTACCATGATGGTGGTGCTCTCGATGCTGTTTTTTGGCGGCGAAACGCTCTACTATTTCTCGGTAGCGCTGTCTATTGGTATTTTGTTTGGCATTTACTCTTCGGTTTTCGTGGCAGCTTCCATTGCCATGTGGCTGGGCATCAAGCGCGAAGACCTTGTTAAAGGCGGCGGCGGCACGTCTGGCAAGCGCTCGGCAAGCAGCAAAGACGACCCCAACGCTGGTGCGGTGGTTTAGTCTGCCTTTAGCTTGAGAAAACGCTGGTTTGTTTTTCGTATCAAAGAGGTATCAGAAAGTCGTCATTCCCGCCTGCGCGGGAATGATGAACGATTGTGTTTTTATACGAAACTGGAATAAATCAGCGCTTTAAATCGCACTGCGGCTCGCAAGCCTGTTGGGTTGCGAGCCGTTTTGAAATCAAATTTTTATAAAAAAGCCGTAGAAAGTCATACCCCATGGAGTGGATTACCGTCACTATCGCTTCGCTTTTTGCTGGCTTTGTGGATGCCGTTGTGGGCGGCGGCGGGCTGATTTTGACGCCCGCATTGTTTAGCACCTTTCCTGCCGCAATGCCTGCAACGCTGCTGGGCACAAACAAGTCAGCCTCGGTTTGGGGCACCAGTTTTGCCACTTGGCAATACCAGCGGCGTGTGCAGATGCATTGGCAGGCGATATTGCCTGCTGCGCTGTGCGGGCTGGCGGGTTCATTTGCAGGCGCTTGGGCGGTTACGCAAATGTCGCCACATTTTTTGCGCAAGGCGCTGCCTTTGGTGCTGGTGCTGATTTTGCTCTACACCTTGGTTAAAAAAGACTTGGGTCGCCACCATGCGCCGCGTTTTAGTGGGCATAAAGAAGTCATTGCAGCCAGTTTGATTGGTGGCTGCATTGGTCTTTACGATGGTTTTTTTGGCCCTGGCACGGGCAGCTTTTTGGTGTTTTTGTTTGTGCGCGTGTTGGGGTATGACTTTTTGCACGCTTCAGCGGGCGCCAAGCTGGTTAATGTCTTTACCAATATTGCAGCCATTGCCCTGTTTGCCAGCAAGGGGCATGTGTGGTGGCACTTGGGGCTGGTTATGGCTGTTGCCAACGTGGCAGGCAGTGTGATGGGCTCACGCATGGCCATCAAACACGGTGCGGGCTTTGTGCGCTGGGCGTTTATCGTTGTGGTGGCGCTGCTGATTGCCAAGACTGGGCGCGATGCCTTTTTGCTGTAACTGGCTGGTTTTGCCTGGGCGGCATGATAAGTGGTAAAAGCTGCGTTGATTGGCGCAATTGGTGCAGCGTGCCGCTTATGCGAAAGAACGATTGCAAAACGCGCAAGCAGCGTTTATGCGCATTGCAGCATAGAAACTGCCTTGCAGGGCGCATGTATGCTGCTTGAGGATATTTGAAAGTCTGATGCGCTTTTCGCTAGCAAAAAGCGCATGTGCCGCTGCTTTATGGCACTTTTTTCCAGACAGTTGCCAGCAATGCCGCTTCGTCATCAAAGCGTTTGTGAAGCGCGGCTAACTCTTTGTTTTGATTGTCGAGGTAGCGCCTGGCGATGGCTTCATTTTCTGTGCTGTTTTTGATGAGCGTGCGCAGTTTGAAAGGTACTTTGTCTGGGCTTTTGCTGTAAAACTCCAGCTCTTTATCTAGGGTTTTGCGTTCAGCAGCAATGGCCTGCAAGCGTGCATTGCCTGTTTGGATGCGCGCGAGTATTTCTTGCGCTGCCTCGTTGCGTGCTTTTTGGTGTGCGGCGCTGTTGGGGTAGCGTTGTGCCAGTATGACAAGGCTGCGTTCGCGTGCTTGCGCTTTAAGAGCTTCTTGCTCGGCTTGTGTTTTTTGCGCGCTTCTATGGCGGCGGCTTCTTGCGCGGTGTAGCTCGGCGGCACTACTTTTTTAACCACAGCAGAGTTGGAGAGCACTTTTTGCTCGCGGTCAATGCAGCTGCTGATGGGGCGGTCGGATACCAGTTGTTTGCCAGAGGCATCTTTGCATGTGTAGATGTCAGCAGCATGCACAACTGTACCTGCTGCTTGGCAACAGAGTAATAAACAGGTGGTGATGGTTGAGATTTTCACAGGCAATGTACCGTAATGATGCGAAACATGAAGGGAAAGTATCCGCCAAGTGTATACATAGCGGGTGGCAATGGCTAGTAGCAAAGGTGCGTGCAGCGTGAGGAATGTCTCACGCTGGCAACTTATATCAGCTTGAGGCTACGCCATAACGCTGGCGATAGGCCATGACTTGTGTGTGGTATTGCGCCATCTCGGGTTGCGCGGCTTGTGCGCCGCTGCCCAAGTAGGCAAGTAAATCGTCTAACGTGGCAATGGCGCAAACCTGCATACCGAGCTGCTGGCGCACATATTGCACGGCGCTGTAGGGCACGTCTTGGCCGCCTTCGGTGGCTTTTTCTTGTCGGTCAAGTGCTACGGCTACGGCCGCTGGCGTGGCATTGGCGGCTTTAATCAGGGCAATAGATTCGCGCACGGCTGTGCCTGCTGACATAACATCGTCCACAATCAGCACGCGCCCTTGCAGGGGAGCGCCTACCAAAGTGCCGCCTTCGCCGTGGTCTTTGGCTTCTTTGCGGTTGTAGGCAAAGGGCAGGTTGCGCCCCAAGCGTGCCAACTCTACGGCTACGGCTGCTACCAGTGGAATGCCTTTGTAGGCGGGGCCAAACAGCATGTCACACTCGATGCCGCTGGCAATAATGCGTTGCGCGTAAAAACGTGCCAGTTGCCCCAGCATGGCGCCATCGTTAAACAGGCCTGCATTGAAAAAATAGGGCGATTGCCTGCCTGCTTTGGTTACAAAACTGCCAAAACGCAAGACGCCGCATTGCACGGCAAAGGCGACAAAGTCTTGCGCCAAAGAATCGTTGGCTGGGGCGGGTGCGTTGGTGCTGGTATTCAAAATGCAATCCTTGGCAAAGTGGGGAGTAAAGGCGGGGCGATAACGAAGGTAACGCTGATTTGTTGCAGTTTAGTATAAAAACATAATGGCTCGCCATTGCCGCGCAGGTGTCATCCAAAGCGGCGCTTTTTATTGCGATGGATGCTCGCCTGCACGGGGATGAGGAGTTGTAAACCTTGCTCTTATATGGAGAGCAAATCAGCGCTTGCTAATTGTAGGGCTGAGTGAAGGTTCGAGTTGCAAGGTTTTACGCTTTCTCGGTGCGTGCCAGCACAACAACGCCAATATGCTTCGCGCCAGCGGCGCGCAAAACCTGTGCAGCGGCTTGGGCTGATGCGCCAGTGGTCAGCACATCATCGAGCAGCAACACGCGCTTGCCCTGCAGTTGCGGGGCATGGCGTGCCGATACGGCAAAAGCGTTGCGCATATTGCGTTGGCGCTCGGCTGGTGCTAGCAGGCTTTGTGGCGTAGTGTGGCGGGTGCGCTGCAGCCAGTTGTGGTGAATGGCTGCTTGTTGGCGCTGCAGCCCAGTGCGGCTATGCACAAGCTGGCGCAAGGCTTGTGCCAGCAGCAGGCTTTGGTTGTAGCCACGTTTGGCGAGCCGTTGCGGGTGCAGCGGTATGGGGAGCAACACGTCGCATTGCTGTACGGCTTTTGTGATGGATGCGCGAGCAGCCATCAGGCCTGCAAGCGCACTTGCCCAGCCAGGTTGCCCGCCGAATTTGAATGCATCAATGCACTCTTGCCAAGGCCACTGGTATGACACGGCAGCCAGGCTTGTGTCTACCGCTGGCATGGCAGATTGGCGCAAACACTCGGCGCAAAATGGCTCGTCATGCAACGCCTGCAATGGCATGGCAGCAACAGGCAACAGTATTGCGCAATGGCTGCAGCGCAAGCGCGGCGCGGCATAGGAGCGCACGCAATCAACGCAAATACGCGCTGCTGGCCAAGCATGGCAAATGGCGCACTGGCTGGGCAAATGCAGCGGCAGCAATAGCCGCGCAAGCCAGCCGCTTTGCGGTTGCGCAGCAGGGAGGGGGCGGGGCGGTAAATCTGGCGGGTGTGGCATGTGCTGGCTGGAAGTGCTGAAAAGGCGCTGCTGTAAAGCTGTGGTGCGCATGGGTGGCATTGTGCACAATACCAACGCTGTAAAGGAAAAGCGCAAACGACTGCAAAAAACGCTTGTGATGTGCGGTGACAAGAGAAGGCAGGATACTCGCCTGTGCTGCACCTCTAAGCGTGGTGATGTAGCCGTGTTGCTGGGCGTATTATTTGCTTTTGCAAATGGCTATTTTCAGCCCGATTACGCGCACTGTATTGCATACAGCCACAAGCGGCACAAAAGCCCTACAATCTACCCTTTTTGGCAACAAGCCAAAATTTTCCCATCAGCGCGGCTGTAGCTCAGTGGATAGAGTATTGGCCTCCGAAGCCAAGGGTCGTGGGTTCGATCCCCGCCAGCCGCGCCATTTGGCACAATAAGCCAAGCAAGCAATAGCCTAGATTGTGCAGGCGTGCTGCGGCGCAATACCACAAGGCGCCAGCCGGTATAGCCAGTGCACAGAGCCAAACATGGTGCAAAATGCTATCAACAAAGCTGGTCACACTATGCAAGCAGGGCAGTCCGGCCCAAGCAGATACCCACTACCCAGCACATGAACGCCGTCGAAATCGAAGCCGCCATTACCGAACTTGCCCTGCAGCCCTTTGATGCTGCCCAGTTCCCCTACGCCTTTTTGCTGGCATTTGGCAACAAGGAAACCACCATCAGGCGCCTGCAATCGGGCGAAACCAACAAAAGCGACTTGAGCAGCGCCCACACCATCTGCGCCCTGCTGCAAACCAGCAACATCCACCTTGCCACCGTTGCGCAGGGGCAAACAGGCGCGGCTCTGGCTGCGCTCAGAAGCAGCCCTGCCACCACCCGCCACAAGGCCAAATTCATCCTCGCCACCGATGGCGACATGTTCGAGGCCGAAGACCTCACCAGTGGCGACACCGTAGCCTGCCCGTTTGCCGACTTTCCCAACCACTTTGGCTTCTTCCTGCCACTGGCTGGCATCAGCACCGTCAAAGCCATACGCGACAGCAGCTTTGACATCCGCGCCACCAGCCGCTTAAACAGGCTCTATGTAGAGCTGCTCAAAGACAACCCCGACTGGGGCATGCCCCAGCGCCGGCAAGAATTCAACCACTTCATGGCGCGGCTCATCTTCTGCTTTTTTGCTGAAGACACCGACATCTTCAACGGCACTGGCCTGTTCACCCAAACCGTAGAGCAAATGAGCCACAGCGGCGCAGGCCAGACCAGCGCCGCAGCCAGCAACACGCACGACATCATCCGCGAATGCTTTCGCGCCATGAACGTGCCCATTGCCCAGCGTGCAGCGGCGCGCCTGCCGCGCTGGGCAGACGCCTTCCCCTACGTCAACGGCGGCCTGTTTGGCGACAACCCCAGCGGGCAAATTGAAGTACCACAATTTAGCCGCAGCGCCCGCAGCTACCTGCTGCACATCGGCAAACTCGACTGGACGCAAATCAACCCCGACATCTTCGGCAGCATGATTCAGGCCGTGGCCGACGACGACGAACGCGCCATGCTCGGCATGCACTACACCAGCGTGCCCAACATCCTCAAAGTGCTCAACCCGCTGTTTTTAGATGACTTGCGCGCCAAACTGGCCGAAGCCGGCAGCAACAAAGCCAAACTGCTCAACCTGCGCAAGCGCATGGCCCGCATCCGCGTGTTCGACCCCGCCTGCGGCAGCGGCAACTTTCTCGTCATCGCCTACAAGCAAATGCGCCAGATCGAAGCCGCCATCAACCACCTGCGCGGCGAGCCAGAGCGCAAAAGCGACATCCCCCTCACAAACTTTCGCGGCATCGAGCTGCGCACCTTCAGCGCCGAAATTGCGCGCCTCGCCCTCATCATTGCCGAATACCAGTGCGACGTGCAGCACCGTGGGCAAAAAGAAGCCCTCAAAGAGTTTTTACCCCTCAGCAACCAAAACTGGATCGTGGCGGGCAACGCCCTGCGGCTGGACTGGCTCAGCGTCTGCCCGCCCACAGGCACAGGCGTCAAACTTGCCAGCGACGACCTGCTTCCACCTCCGCTCGACCAGACCGAAATCAACTTTACCAACGAAGGCGGCGAAACCTACATCTGCGGCAACCCGCCGTACTTGGGCAGCACATGGCAAAGCGCCGAACAAAAAGCCGACCTGCAAGCCATTTTTGACCACCGCTGCAAAAGCTGGAAAAGCCTCGACTACGTGGCTGGCTGGTTCATCAAAGCCGCCGACTACGCCCAGCACAGCGCCACCCCCTCCACCGCCGCCT
>RRZU011489283.1_pt1 | contig 25099 bp, 23 predicted proteins | sample 2165561 | NCBI WGS metagenome assembly RRZU01 (sample SAMN10456909, study PRJNA506462) | wastewater metagenome | isolation source: wastewater sludge | place: USA: Moscow, Idaho | reverse complement strand
GTTTGGAAGACATTCAGGATTGTGCCACCCGTTGGTTATGGTTTTACAATCATGAAAGACCCCATCAGGCCAATGGTGGTAAGCCACCGCTGATGGGTTTAGATTCTACTGAAACCTGCCATTAAATATGGGAGGATTACCGTACTTTCGCTTTACCATTCGGGAAACAGCACTTTGCTGTAAAAACTGCCGTTAATCTGGGTGTTGTTGATATGATACATGCGGTAGGCGTGAAACAGGGTTTCGTCTGGCTTCTGGGGTTGTTGCCAGAATTCGGCAAGGCTGCCTTGAAAGGTGAGACCGGGGATATCGTAATGGGCGCGGCCTAGCAGTTTTACCGGCATGTGGTGAATCAGGGCGGAAAGGCCGCTGGTGCTGTTGAGCGTGACCATGCCTTTGCCGTGGCGCAATAAGGCGGGCAAGGGGACGTCGTGAATATAAAATATGCGTTTTTTCAGCTCGGGATGTAGGTGAACAAAGCGGTCGATGTCTTTTTGGTAGTCGATAAAACCGCGATCCATCGGGTGGTGTTTGACAATGAGGTTCAAGTCTTCCGGTGCGGAGGCAGCAAATGAATGTAGTACATGCAGCAGAAAATCGCGCACACTGTTGAAATCGCTGTGTACGCGGATTTGGCTGTCGTTAAACACTTGCAGCGGCAGAATGTAGAATTTTCCAAAATACCCTTTTTCCACTTTTTGACCGAAGTTGTGGTCTTGCAAGAAATAGTTGGCACGCTTGAGGCCTGAAGAAACCCACAAGCGTGCATAATGCCTCAGACTGCTGTCACGATGGTGAATATAATACGGGTATTTGTCTGCATGGCGGTGTGCCGCCCAGTAATAGTGCATGGCCAGTTTGGCCACAGGCATAAAACCGCCCGGTACGGGCGTGGGAGCTTGGTATTCGTGTTGCAACAAATCAGGATAGGCATTTAAGAAAAACTCGCCTACTCGCGGCAATGGCGAAAAAGCGTTTACGCCGTTTTGCTCCAGCGTGACGAAATGGGGGCGGAAATAGCCCTCCTCAAATGCCCAAAAACTGAGGAGGCCATTGCTGTTGTCGGTCAATTGTTTGGCCACAAGGTGATACGGGCGGGTATCGCCGAAGCAAACGATGGCCTGTATGCTGTGCTGGCGGACGAAACCGGCCAGAAAGTCGGCAAAATCAGAATAAGTGCCGCGATAGCCGCTGGTATTGGGGATGCGTTCTGAATAATAGATTTCATCTCCATAATTGAAGTTCAGCTTGTAAACGGTTTTGCCATGGCGGCTACCGAGCCATTCGGCAAACTGACGGAAAAAAGGGCCAATCGGACCTTGCAACAGCAAGATCCGATCGCTACTGTTCACCAGTTTTTTCAGGCAGCTTGAATTGGGTTGGTATTCCATTGTGATTCCGTTCCAGCAATATTTTATTATTTTACAGACAGATAAAGCTGTTTGGCTTTGCCCAGTTGTTTGCTCAACCAGCTTCGTTTCAGCCCATTATTTTGTGTGATTTGTTTTTGCCGTTTTAAAATATCTACGGCGGTTTCGGCATTAATCATGCTGCGGGTGTTGGGATGGACATATTCGGGGTAATAAATCAGGGTGCCGGCAATCAGTTCTGGTAGGCTCAGGCGGCGGGTGCGGCGCGGAATCGGCAAGCGGTCGCGCGTCAACCCCCAGCCGGCATAAAACGGCAGGCCGTAGCAATGCACGGTTTTACCGCGCAATAAGGCTTCAAAGCCGGTGAGCGAGGTGAGTGTATGCACTTCGTCGGCACATTTCAGGCAGCTCAAGATATCGCACTCGGTAACCATTTGGTCGGCATACAGCGCGGCTTGTGCGGCATCCACACCGCCAACGCGGTTGCCGCTCACCACGTCGGGATGCGGTTTGTAGATAATATAGGCCTGCGGATTGTGTTCGCGCACGGCCTTGAGCAAATCGAGATTTTTTTTAATCACAGGCGAGCCAAAGCGGATAGAGGCATCATCTTCCACTTGGCCGGGCACAAGAATGATGGTGCGTTCGGTTTCAGGTAGCTGCAGGCTGCCTGCGCCCACATTGTATTTGGTAATATCTGCTTCAGCCAGGGCTACCTGAAGCTGTTTGGCGCGTGCTTGATCCTGTTCGCTAAAAGAATATTCCTGCAAAATCTGTTCCAGACGCGACGGCTGTTCGGCATTAAAATAAATACCCAAATCGTCCACCACCAACGATAACGGCGGCACCAAGTTAGAGCCCAAACCTACCGAGCGGATAAAGCCGTCTTCCATACGCAACAACGGTAAATCGTGTTGTTGCGCAAAACGGATTAATTCGTCTCTACCACGGCTCCATACCAATAAACGAGCATTATCGGTAAAATCGGTGCGCCCAAGTTTACGCAGCGAAGAGACAAAATGAAGGCGGCAGGAGGGTACGTTGAAAAATGGCTGCATCACCGCACGTTTCCACAGCGACATTCCAACACAATAAAGGTTTCCGCGCAGCTTGTCGTTCAAACGGCGGGCATTGGCCAAATATTCAATCACATCAAACAACGTGCCGCTCTGGCCCGTGTTCGGATTAATATAGCGGCTGTATTGCAGATAAGCTGCGGCAAATAATTGTGCCAGCGTGCGCGGTGCGCGGCGGCCGCTTTGCAACAGCGCAGACACACCTTCGTGGCGGTCGTCACTCACACCCCAGCCGGCATACCACGGCAGGCCGAATGTGACCACCGGCTTACCGCACAGCAATGCTTCAAAGCCCATCTGTGATGTGACGCAATAAACCTTATCCACCTGTTGCAACAAAGAAATCGGGTTAATGTCTTCGGCTAACACCGTCACATTCGGCGCATGCAGCATCTCTGCCTTCAGGTAGCCCTGCTTTTTGCCGCTCAATACATCAGGATGGGTTTTCACATAAATCTGCGCCTGCGGATTCTCCATTACAGCCGCTTCAAACATGCGCCGGAAAGTATCGGTATCTGCACCGCCGTAACGAATGGCCATATCGCCAAACGTTTGATCAATCACCAACACCGCAGCCCTACCCTCCCGGTGAAGGCTACCTGAAAACAAGGGCGCATGATTGTATTTCGACAAATACTCTGCCACCAGCAACGCCCGGGCCCGATTGCCATCCGCCAGCATTTCAGCAGGAGCATCCGCCGCCAAGACCAACTGCTCTAAACGTGATGGCCGGGTTGTATCGTAATAAATACCAATATCGTCATGCACCAGTGCAAACGGCGGATACCCTGCCACACCCAAACCGAGTGAGCGCAAGAAACCGTCTTCCAGCGCAATATACGGCAGATTATTTCGTGCCGCATACGTCCGCGCCTTACGCGTGCTCGGCCGCAAGCCCCATCCCATCACACATTCTGCACCCGCTTTTTTTCTACCCAAGCGATATTCGGGAAAAAATGCGTTTAAATGGGGAATCCGCCAAATGCCGGACGAAAAAATAACGGAGTTTCGCACGTTGGTCATTAAAGGAAAGAAAGCGGCATTATAGCGCAATCCAACAGTACAAGTCTCCTGCAACAAACGGCTTCTCTTTTACCTAAACGGCTGGTTTTATGTAATAAAATTACCCGTCATATCATTATTACATAAACTCGCCAAATTAATGCTTTTATCATTATCAATAGATAAAAGCTACCTGAAAATCTTTCAGGTAGCTTTTAATTGAAATAATATTTTATCAGCATCTTACGCACTGCTCGGCAAATTTTAAATCTTAATCAGAGCAAGAGTTGATCCGCTCCGCCACTATTACCCTATTAAAAGTTAAAAGATTTCAGGTAGCCTCAAACAGAATAAATACCTAAAGCCTTTTACCTTCGCGCTACCAGGGCAAGGCCATGTTATCGCGATGGATCAGCTCGTCTTCTATCATGTAGCCAAGTTTGCTTTCGATTTTTTCAGACGGGGTTTGTAAGATTTTGGCGATTTCGCTGCTGCTGTAATTCACCAGGCCGCGGGCAATTTCTTTGCCGTTGGTGCTGAGAATGGCAACCAGCTCGCCACGGTAGAAATGGCCGTTAACGCGGATGCAGCCCACAGGCAGCAAGCTGGCGTGTTTTTGGGCAATGGCACGCTCGGCGCCTTCGTCTATCACCAAACTACCGGTGAGCTGTACATGGCCGAGCAGCCATTGTTTGCGGGCGTTGATGCGGCTGTGGGCAGAGGTGAAAAGTGTGCCGATGCTTTCTCCCTGCATCAGGCGTACCAATACGTCTGGCTCGCGACCGCTGGCGACAACGGTGGCGGCACCACTCAGGGCGGCGCGTTGGGCGGCGCGCACTTTGGTATACATGCCGCCAGTGCCGATGTTGCTGCCGGCGCCACCGGCCATTTTTTCCAAATCGGGATGTTCGGCGGAAATATTGGAGATTAATCGGGCTTCGGGATTGCTGCGCGGGTCGCTGTCGTAGAGGCCTTTTTGATCGGTAAGAATCACCAAGGCGTCGGCTTCGACAAGGTTGGCCACTAATGCGCCGAGGGTATCGTTATCGCCAAGTTTGATTTCGTCTGTGGTAACGGTGTCGTTTTCGTTGATAATCGGCACGATGCCTTTGTTAAGCAAGGTGCGCAGGGTGCTGCGGGCGTTCAGGTAGCGTGTGCGGTTGCTGAGGTCGTCGTGGGTGAGCAGTATCTGTGCGGTATGAATATCATACGGGGCAAAGGCAGTCTCATAGGCTTGGGCGATGCCCATTTGGCCTACGGCGGCAGCGGCCTGCAACTCGTTGACGGCTTTAGGGCGTTTCAGCCAGCCCAAGCGCTTCAGCCCCTCTGCAATGGCGCCGCTGGAAACAAAAATAATCTGGATGCCCTGTTGCTTTAAGGCGGCAATCTGTTGCGCCCAATGGTTGAGCGCAGATTGGTCGATACCGCGGCCTTCAGCCGTGACCAAGCTGGAACCCACTTTCACAACCATCAATTTAACTTGAACAAGGTTTTCTTGCTTTTTACTCATGTATCCGACTTTCTGAAACGCCGCCTATTTTGCGCTACGCCACTGCTTTTATTACTCGTGTTTGGCCGTTTGCACATTTATCGTTAAATAATAGGAAACAAAAGGTATTTTTATTGAGTGTGTTTGCTGTACCAGAAATAACGCCACACAAAAGCGGGAAAGGCGAATACCAGATACAGGCAGAAAACCACGGTATAGAATTCCCAGTCTTGGGGGTGAATGCTGCCGGCACGGGCTTCCAGAAGGCGGGCGAGCAAACCGCTCAGAATAAAGCCGACAGCCAATTCGGGGATATTGTGGCCGAAATGTTTTTGCGCCAATGGCACAATACCGAACCAGCGGCGGGTGAGAAAAGGGGCGTTGGCAAAAATAAATGCCAACAACAATAAGATATACATTGAAGCGGTCATGGCTTGTTCTTTCTGACGAGGGCTACCTGAAATACACTTACGGCGTGGTTGCCCGATACTGCCGATACGATATAGCGGCTATTGTAAACCTTTTCTGACCCGGATTGCTCAGGCTACCTGAAAAGTTTTCAGGTAGCCTTATCTGAAACAGACACAAGCAAGCCTGCAAAATAAAGCGGCAACCTTAAAGGTTGCCGCTTTATATCACGTATATTATCAGAATACGCTGGTCATAGCGGTTCTAACCCAGCTCATGACGCTTTCGGGGAACACGCCCCAAACCAGCAATAATAAGGCATTGACCGACAAGATTACTTTGGCAAACAGGGTGCCGGAAATCGGGCGGTTTGCATGTTCGGTGCTGTCGAAATACATGGCTTTGACCACACGCAAATAGTAGTAAGCACCAATCAACGACATCACGACGGCAAATACCGATACGGCAATATAACCTTGTGCCAGCAGTGCTTTAATAACGGCGAATTTGGCATAGAAACCCATCAGCGGCGGGATGCCGGCCATACTGAACATTACCAGCAGCATCACAAACGCGTACCAAGCATTGCGTTGGTTCAAACCGGCCAAGTCGCTGATTTCTTCGCATTCAAACGCTTCGTCAGACAACAACATCAATACGCCGAAGCCGGCCAAGCCCATAACCACATAAGCCAAAGCGTAATACAGCGCCGCTTCTACACCCACTTGTCCGCCCATAAAGGCCAGCAGAATAAAACCCATGTGGGAAATGGTAGAGTAAGCCAACATGCGTTTCACGCTGGTTTGCATAATGGCAACCAAGTTACCGATCAGCAACGAAGCGATGGCCAGCAGGTTGAACATCATCAGCCAGTCGGCAGCGGTTAAGCCCAAACCCGTTACCAAGATACGGAAAGCAAATACCATGGCAGCCACTTTGGGCAGTGAGCCGATTAAGGCAGTTACTGAAGTCGGCGCACCTTGATATACATCTGGCACCCACATATGAAACGGTACGGCACCGAATTTAAAGGCTACCGCCACAACGATAAACACCAAGCCCAGTTTCAACAACCATTCATGCGCCGTGCCCGCATGGGTAACCGCAGCGATATCGGCAAAAGCCAATACACCGGTGGCACCGTAAACCATAGAAATACCGTAGAGTAGCAAACCGGAAGCCAGTGCGCCCAGAATAAAGTATTTCAAAGCCGCTTCGTATGCCTGTGCCGAATCGCGGCGCAAGGCAATCATGGCATACAGCGACAACGACAACAGCTCTAAGCCGATATAGGCAGTGAGGAAATGGCCGGCACTCACCATCACGCTCATGCCGATCAGGGCAAACAGCGATAAGGTGTAGTATTCGCCCTTGAAGATGTTGCGCGCTTCGTTGTAAGAGCGGCTGTATACAAACAATACAAACATACCGGCATACATCACCATCTTACTCAGTTGCGACACGCCGTCTGCCACATACATGCCGCTAAACGTGGTGACACTTTCGGTAGACCATACGGCCAATTGCGTCGCCGCCGTTGCCACTAAAGCCAGCAGGCTTAAGATATGGGTGATGTAGCGGTCTTTATCGCTAATCCACAAATCCGCCAGCAGCACAATGCCTAATGCTGAAAGCAATACAATCTCAGGCATGGCGGGGATTAAATTTAAATCTGTCCAGTTCATTCACACACCTCAAATCTTGCTTTGTGCCACTTGGGCAATCAAATCGTTTGCGGCCTGGTGTATCACCTCGATAAAGGCTTGCGGATACAAACCCATACCCAATACAGCCAAAGCCAAAATCGCCAAAATCGCAAACTCGCGGCAATTGATATCTTCCATTTTTTCCACTTCGGGGTTGGTGATTTCACCGAAAATCACGCGTTTATACATCCACAAAGTGTAAGAAGCACCGTAAATCAGAGTTAAGGCTGCCAAAGCACCTACCCAGAAATTCACTTCCACTGCGCCCATAATCACCATAAATTCACCCACGAAACCTGAAGTGGCGGGTAAGCCGGCGTTGGCCATACCAAACAACATCATGAAAGCAGCAAATTTCGGCATAACATTCACCACACCACCATAATCGGCGATGTTGCGGCTATGCAGGCGGTCGTACATCACGCCGATGCACATGAACATGGCAGCCGATACGAAACCGTGTGAAATCATTTGAATAATTGCGCCTTTTAACGCCCAGTCATTCAGGTAGCCTCCGCTGAACAAAAACAGACCCAGCGTTACAAAACCCATGTGGCTAATGGAAGAATACGCTACCAGCTTTTTCATGTCGGTTTGCACCAGAGCCACCATGCCGATATACACCACGGCAATCAGCGACAAGACGATAATCACCGGTGCAAAATAGCGTGAGGCATCGGGGAAAATCGGCAAAATGAAGCGCAAGAAACCATACGCGCCCACTTTCAGGGTAATGGCCGCCAATACCATCGAACCGCCGGTAGGCGCTTCAACGTGGGCATCAGGCAACCACGTGTGTACCGGCCACATCGGTACTTTTACCGCAAACGACAGGAAGAAGGCGATAAACAACAATTGTTGGATGCCCAGCGGAATCTGTTTGATATTTTGAAAGTCTACAATCGCAAAGCTGCCACCGGCCTGATAAGACAGGTAAATCAAACCTACCAACATCAGCAGGGAACCCATCAAGGTATATAAAAACAGTTTTATCGAAGCATAAACACGACGCGGGCCGCCCCATACCCCGATAATCAGATACAGCGGAATCAGCATGCCTTCGAAGAAGACGTAAAACAGAATCGAATCCATCGCCGAGAATGCGCCGTTAATCAAACCGGACATAATCAGGAACGCAGCCATATATTGTGCGGGGCGCTTCTGAATCACCTGCCAACCTGCCAGCACAACCATCAGCGTGATAAAGCTGTTTAAAATCACAAACAACACTGAGATGCCGTCTACACCCAATGCGTAGTTGACATTCAAGGCAGGAATCCAACTGTGAAATTCGGTGAATTGGTAGCCGCCATTCAAGCGGTCAAACTGCGTAAACAACGGCAGCGTTACCAGAAAACCGGCCAAAGAGCCGATAAAGGCCAACACCCGGGCAATACCGGCGCGACTGTCCGAACCGGTCGCCAACACCAGCACACCTGCTGCTATCGGCACCCAAATGGCCAAACTGAGTAAGTTATCTAACATATTCATACCTGATTATTCTAAGATTGAATTCCTGCATTATCCGGCAAACAAGCGCCAGAACGTCATGCCTACCAATACCAATACACCAAACACCATCGCTGCGGCATAAGTGTAAATGAAACCGGTTTGCATTTTGCGTGCTTGTGCTGCAATTGCGCCCACCAGCTTGGCCGAACCGTTCACAATACCATTATCGATAATGGCGGTATCGCCCACTTTCCAGAAGAAGTTGCCCAATGCGCGCGAACCTTTGGCAAATACATTGAAATAAATAACATCCAAGTAGTATTTATTATCGAGCAACTTATAAATCGGGCTGAACGCAGCTGCAATTTTTGCCGGCAGATGCGGTGCTTTCACATACAGGAACCAAGCAGCAACTACCCCGGCAATGGCCAGATACAATACCGGTGTAAACAGGCTGTGCGCCACCATCGCCAGAGGGCCGTTAAACTCTTCTTTCAGAACCGCCATAGTAGGATGGGCTTCGGTATTAATGTAAATCGCATCTTTAAAGAAATCACCATACAACATCGGTTCAATCGCAAAGTAGCCGATAAACACCGAAGGAATCGCCAGCAAAATTAGCGGCAGCGTCACCACCCACGGGCTTTCGTGCGGATTGTCGTTTTTACCCAAGCCATGATGATGTTCATCGCCGTGATGGTCGTCATCGTGATGATGCTCAGGTTGCTCGCGCCATTTCTCTTTGCCGTGGAATACCATGAAGTATTGGCGGAAAGCATAAAATGCGGTCACAAATACACTGGCCAATACGGCAAAGTAGGCGAAGCTGCTACCCGGCAAGGTGCTTGCATGAGCTGCTTCGATAATTGAATCTTTGGAATAGAAACCGGAGAAGAAAGGTGTACCAATCAAGGCGAGGTTACCCAATAACATGGTTATCCAAGTAATCGGCATGTATTTTTTCAGGTTGCCCATGTTGCGCATATCTTGATCATGGTGCATGCCCATAATGGCGCTACCGGCTGCCAAGAATAGCAAGGCTTTAAAAAATGCGTGCGTCATCACATGGAACATGGCAATCGAATAAGCCGATGCGCCCAAAGCCACGGTCATGTAACCAAGCTGTGACAAGGTTGAATAAGCCACCACGCGTTTGATATCGTTTTGAATCGTGCCCAAAAAGCCCATAAACAACGCGGTAATGGCACCAATCACCATAATGGTACTCAGAGCCGTAGTACTTAATTCATACATCGGCGACATGCGCGATACCATAAACAAACCGGCCGTTACCATTGTTGCCGCGTGAATCAATGCGGAAATCGGTGTTGGGCCTTCCATTGAGTCTGGCAGCCACACGTGCAGCGGAAACTGAGCTGATTTACCCATCGCACCGACAAACAGCAGCAAACAAGTAACCGTCATCAATGACCATTCCACACCCGGCAATAACTGGATGGTGGCATTTTGCACATTAGGTAGGTAGGCAAACACATCGGCATAACGCAGGCTACCGCCGAAATAAGCCAATACCAAGCCGATGCCGAGCAGGAAGCCGAAGTCACCCACACGGTTGACCAAAAATGCTTTCAAGTTGGCAAAAATGGCCGTTGGGCGTTTGAAATAGAAACCGATCAGCAGATAAGACACCAAACCTACCGCTTCCCAACCGAAGAAGAGTTGAACAAAGTTATTGCTCATCACCAACATCAGCATGGAGAAAGTAAACAGCGAAATATAGCTGAAGAAACGCTGATAGCCGCTTTCACCGTGCATATAGCCGATGGTGTAGATATGCACCATCAATGATACGCTGGTTACCACCACCATCATCAAAGCGGTGAGGCTGTCTACCAAGAAACCGACGGAGAAATCCAAGCCGCCCATTGTCAGCCATGTATAAACGTTTTCATCGTAACGGACACGCGTTCCATTAATAAAACCGTACAACACCCATACCGACAACACGGCAGATATGGCCACACCCAAAATAGTTACAGTGTGGGCGCCGACTTTCCCGATTTGTTTACCGAACAGACCCGCCACCAGCGAACCGACAAGCGGTGCCAAGGCAATGGTCAGATATAAGCTCATATTATCCATTATTTCTTATTCTCCCGATTAACCTTTCAGGCTGTCCAGATCGGCAACATTGATGGTGTTGCGATTACGGAATACCAGCACCATGATGGCCAAGCCGATGGCTGACTCGGCTGCCGCCACTGTCAACACGAAAAACACAAAAATTTGACCGGCGGTATCGCCCAAGTATTGCGAAAATGCGATGAAGTTAAAGTTAACCGCCAGCAACATCAACTCAATCGACATCAGTAAAACCAATACGTTTTTGCGGTTCATAAAGATGCCCATGGCGCTGATGCCAAACAGAAGTGCGGCCAATACCAGATAATGCGTTAAGGTAATCATGCCTTGCCCTCCTCTTCTTTTTGGCCTTCAGCAGCATCTGCGCTTTCGGGCGCCTGCACTTCGGCCTGCATTTTCACCATGCGGTAACGTCCTTCATTGGCGCTTACTTTCACCTGGTCGGCAGGGTTGATATAACGCGGGTTGTATGTTTTACGGTGTACCAGTGCAATCGCCGCTACCATACCCAATACCAGCAGTACGGCCGCCAACTCAAACGGTAACAGGTAAGTGGTATAAATCTGGCTGCCCAAATCACGCACATTGCTGTAATCGGCGGGAATATCTTTCATCGCGCCGAAAGCGGCCAGATTGGTTTTCGGGTTGATTAAAATCATAATCAGCACCACCGCCATCAATACACCGACAATACCTGCCGCCGGCGCATGACGCCAAAAACCGGCGCGCATTTCTTCGATATCGATATTCAGCATCATCACCACAAACAGGAACAACACCATTACCGCGCCCACATAAACCAACACCAGAATAATGCCCAAAAATTCCGCCTGCATCAGCATCCAGATCATGGCACTGATACAGAATGTCAGCACCAGATAAAGCGAGGCATGCACAGGGTTTTTGGCCGTTACCGTTTTCAGCGCACCAAACAACACAATGGCCGCTAGTATATAAAACAGAATCAGAGAAAAGGTCATGCTTCTGCTCCTTAGCGGTATGGTGCGTCAGCGGCTTTACGCTTGGCGATTTCGCTTTCGTAGCGATCGCCAATGGCCAGCAGCATCGGTTTGGTGTAATACAAATCACCGCGTTTTTCGCCGTGATACTCAAGAATGTGTGTTTCCACAATCGCATCTACCGGACAAGCTTCTTCGCAAAAACCGCAGAAGATACATTTAGTCAGGTCGATATCATAACGCGTGGTGCGGCGGGTGCCGTCTTCGCGCTGTTCCGATTCGATGTTAATCGCCAAAGCCGGGCAAACGGCTTCACACAGGTTGCAGGCGATGCAGCGTTCTTCACCGTTCGGATAGCGGCGTTGTGCGTGCAAACCACGGAAACGCACCGATTGCGGTGTTTTTTCTTCAGGGAAGTAAATGGTTTCTTTGCGGGCGAAAAAGTTTTTCAGGGTAACGCCCATACCCGTCAGCAATTCACCCAACAAAAAGGTTTTTACTAAATTGGTCATTTTATTTCTCCTCCCTTACTTCCACAAAGACAAGGGCGAAATCATCCACAAGCCTAATAAAATTACGGCCACACCAGTTACTGGAATCAGGATTTTCCAGCCCAGACGCATGATTTGATCATAACGGTAGCGCGGGAATGTGGCACGAATCCACAGGTAGCCGTATAAAATCATCGCCATTTTAATAAACATCCACACCGCACTCGGCGTACCAATAAAGCCCCAGCTTTGCGGGAATGGCGACAACCAGCCGCCCAAGAACATCAGTGCGGTCAAGGCAGCAATCAAAATCATGAAAATGTATTCCGCCAGGAAAAACAGGGCAAATGCAAAACCTGAATATTCCACGTGGAAACCTGCCACGATTTCCGATTCGCCCTCGGCCACGTCAAACGGAGCACGGTTGGTTTCGGCTACCGCAGAAATCAGATAAACGATAAACAACGGAAACAGCGGCAACCAGTTCCATGAAAAAATCGAACCGCCGGCAATACCCGTGGCTTGTGCTGCCACAATTTCCGTGAAGTTAAGGCTACCTGAAACCATGACCACGCCCACCAGCGCAAAACCCATGGCAATTTCATAGGAAATGGTTTGTGCCGAAGAACGCATTGCGCCCAAAAATGCATATTTAGAGTTGGAAGCCCAGCCGGCAATAATGACACCGTAAACCGATAAAGAAGTAATCATCAAAATAAACAGCAAACCGGCGTCGACATGAGTTAGCAGCCAGTCGCCGCTAAACGGAATCACCGCCCAAGCTGCGAATGCCGGCATCAGCGACATCATCGGGCCAATATAAAACAAAGCCTTATTAGATGATGAAGGACGCGTTACTTCTTTAAACAGCAATTTTAAAACGTCGGCAAACGGCTGAATTAAGCCGAATGGGCCGGTTACGTTGGGGCCAACACGCAACTGCATATAACCGATAACTTTGCGCTCAAAATAGGTCAGATAGGCAACAGTAATAATTAACGGCAGTAAAATGAGCACGATTTTTAACACAACCGAAACAATCAGGCCAATCTCGTTACCCAATAAGGCTTGAAACCATTCTTGCATGATTAACCTCGTGCCAATTCAATAGTGTTCATCAAAGCACCCAGCGCGGCATTTTCCGTATGCAGCGGCAGATACACGACATTTTCAGGCAACGTTGCATCAGCAATCAAGCTCACCGAAATACGCTCGCCACCTTGTGAAACCGAGGCATTACTCGCATCCTGAAGGCCATATGCTGCCAAAGTAGCGGGATGAATGCGGGCAGCAGGTACGGCAGCATGGCTGGTTGCCTGCAAGGGTGCAGAGCGGCGCACCACCGAATCGGTATGGTAAATACCAACACCGCCAACGCGCATCAGCGCAGCAGAAGCCGCCTGGCTTTTGCCAACCCAAGAAGTACGGTTATTCAGTTTTTCAGCCTGCACACCGCCTTTTACAGCATCCAGCAAAACTTGCTCGCTGCTGTCATATTCAAAGCCTTCCAACTCGAACACATTGCCCAATACGCGCAATACTTTCCACAACGGGCGTGAATCGGCAAAACCTTTCACAACGCCGTGGAATGATTGCAGGCGGCCTTCCATATTCACGAGGCTACCTGAAGTTTCCGCAAACGGTGCAATCGGCAACAATACATCGGCAACATCTAGCAAGGTTGGGCTTTCAAACGGTGTGAATGCCATCACGCTTTGCGCCTGCTTCAGTGCAGCAACGGCTTTTGCACCATTGGCTACATCGATTTCCGGCTCTACGTTCATCAACAAAACCGCTTTTTTCGGCGTATCCAGCATGGCTTGCAAATCGCTGCCGCCTTGCGGTACAAAACCCAAAACATCAGCACCCACACTGTTGGCAGCTTGAGGTAAAACGCCCAAAGTGGCGCCGGTTGCGTCGGCCAGTTGTTGTGCAGCGGCATAGATAGCGGCGTAATCGGGATGATTTTGCACTTCCGCACCCAATACCACGGCTGCTTGTTCTGCATTTTTTAGGCTACCTGAAATGCCATCTTCCACATTTTGCGCCAAAGCCTGCAAATGTTGCGCCCACATATTCGGATGCAACACTTCTTGTGCATTCAAATTCATATTTAAAGTTTCACGGCTGCTGGCAATAATGCTTAAAGCCATGTTGCTTTTTGCCGCACGGCGCAAGCGGGCGGTTAGCAAGGGTTGTTCTTTGCGTAAATTGGCGCCAACAAGCAATACTGCTTCGCAGTTACCCAAACTTTCAATGCTTTGGCCTAGCCATTGCGTGCCTTTGAGGCTACCTGAAAGGCGGAAATCCTGCTGCTGCAAGCGGCTGTCGATACTGCTAACACCCAAGCCTTGCGCCAGTTTTTTGGCTAAATATAGCTCTTCCACGGTATTCATCGGGTTCGCCCAAATGCCTACCGCATCTTTACCCTCTGCCTTGATGATGCAATCCAGCGTTTTGCGGACATATTCAAGCGCAGTTTGCCAATCAACATCGTGCCACTTGCCGTCATGCTTGATTTTCGGGTTGCGCAAACGGCTTGCGTGATACATGCCTTCATAAGAAAAACGGTCGCGGTCGGAAATCCAGCATTCGTTAATGCTTTCATTTTCCAACGGCAATACGCGGCGCACGGTATGATCTTTCGTTTGAACAATCAAGTTCGAACCTAACGCATCATGAGCAGAAATCGTTTTACGACGGCTCAGCTCCCAAGAACGTGCATCATAGCGGAACGGTTTGCTGGTCAACGCACCCACCGGACACAAATCAATTACGTTGCCCGATAATTCGGTTTCTACCACTTTACCAATAAACGGCATGATTTCGGAGAACTCGCCACGGTTTGCCATGGCAATTTCCTGCATACCCGCCACTTCTTCGGTGAACCGTACGCAACGTGTGCAGTGAATACAACGGCTCATTTCAGCGGCGGATACCAAAGATCCCATATCCTTACCGCTAACAGAACGTTTTTCTTCTTTATAGCGGCTGCTGGAATGACCATAACCCACGGCCAAATCCTGCAACTGACATTCGCCGCCTTGGTCGCAAATAGGGCAGTCAAGCGGATGGTTGATCAGCAGAAACTCCATTACCCCCTCTTGCGCCTGTTTGGCCTGGGGTGAGTGGGTGTGCACAATCATACCATCCGTTACCGGCGTGGCGCAGGCAGGCAGCGGTTTCGGGGCTTTTTCCACCTCCACCAAGCACATGCGGCAGTTGGCGGCGATGGAAAGTTTTTTGTGGTAGCAGAAATGCGGAATATAAGTACCCACCTCATGGGCGGCTTCCATGACCGTCGTACCCTGTTCTACCGAAAGCTGTTTACCGTCAATTTCAACTTGTAACATTGTTATTTTTCCTAATGTTTACGCTCGGGCGCATCAGCACCAACGGTGTTCTTTTTGAGGCTTGCCATGTTCAATGTAATGCTCGAACTCGGCACGGAAATGTTTAGTAAAACTACGCACGGGGAATACTGCGGCATCAGCCAAAGCACAAATCGTGCGTCCGGCCATATTATTGCCCACAGAATCCAGCAGATCCAAATCTTCTTTGCGTCCTTTGCCTTCGGCAATACGGTGTATCACACGATACAACCAGCCTGTACCTTCGCGGCACGGCGTACATTGGCCGCACGATTCCTCGAAATAGAAATAAGCTAAGCGTTCAAGGGCTTTTACCATGCACACATCCTCATCCATCACGATAACCGCACCCGAACCCAGCATAGAACCCGCTTTGGCAATGGAGTCATAATCCATATTCAGCGACATCATGACTTCAGCGGGCAATACCGGCGCAGACGAACCGCCCGGAATGACTGCTTTCAGCTTTTTGCCATTGCGCATACCGCCAGCCATTTCCAGCAATTTGGCAAACGGCGTACCCAAAGGCACTTCGTAATTGCCCGGACGCTCAACATGGCCGGAAATAGAGAACAGCTTGGTACCGCCGGCATTGGCAATGCCTTGTTCTGCGAATGCCGCGCCGCTGTCGCGGATGATAAACGGCACAGACGCAAACGTTTCCGTATTGTTGATCGTGGTCGGCTTGCCATACAGGCCATAAGATGCGGGAAATGGCGGCTTGAAGCGCGGCTGGCCTTTTTTACCCTCCAAAGACTCAAGCAAGGCAGTTTCTTCGCCGCAAATGTAGGCGCCGTAGCCGTGATGGGCAAACAGATCGAAACAAAACTCACTGCCCATGATGTTTTTACCGAGAAAGCCAGCGGCGCGGGCTTCAGCCAGTGCCAGTTCGAAACGCTCGTAGCTTTCGAAGATCTCGCCGTGCACATAGTTGTAGCCTGCTTCTGCACCCATTGCATAACCGGCAATAATCATACCTTCAATCAACGCATGCGGGTTGAAATCCATGATATCGCGGTCTTTGAATGTGCCCGGCTCGCCTTCGTCGGTATTGCACACCACATATTTGGCACCGGGGAACGAACGGGGCATAAAGCTCCATTTCAAGCCCGTGGGAAAACCTGCACCGCCACGGCCGCGCAAACCTGAAGCTTTCACTTCGGCAATAACATCGTCTTGCGACATATTTTCCGTGAGGATTTTACGCAAAGCCTGATAACCGCCGCGCGCCTGATAAGCGTCAATATGCCAGCAATCGGGATTATGCGTGTCTACTTGGTCAAAAATGACACCGGATTGAAAAATAGCCATCAGTTCAACTCCGCTAATTTTTGCTCAATGGCTTCTTCAGTCATGAAGCTGCACATTTTATGGTTGTTCACCAAAATCACGGGGGCATCACCGCAGGCGCCCATGCATTCACCTTCCACCAGAGTATATTTGCCATCGGCGGTGGTTTCACCAAAACCGATACCCAGCTTCTGCTTTAGGTAATCGGCGGCATTCACACCTCCGCGTAAAGCGCACGGCAAGTTGGTGCATACGGTTAATTTATACGTGCCTACCGGATGCAGGTCGTACATATTGTAAAATGTAGCCACTTCATAAGCAGCGGCAGGCGCAATGCCGATGTAATCAGCTACAAACTCAATGGTTTCAGGCTTCAGGTAGCCTTTTTCAACCTGAGCGATGCGCAAGGCACCCATTACAGCGGAACGGCGTTGATCGGCCGGATATTTCGCCAGCTCAACGTCGATATATTTTAAAGATTCAGCGGATAACATTATCGGTCTACCTCTCCGAACACGATGTCTTGCGTACCGATGATGGCCACCACATCAGACAACATGTGGCCTCGTGCCATCTCGTCCATGCCTTGCAAATGCACAAAGCCGGGCGCACGGATTTTCAGACGGTATGGCTTATTTGCGCCATCTGAAATCATATAGATACCGAACTCGCCTTTTGGATGTTCGATACCGGCGTAGGTTTCACCCTCAGGCACATGCATACCTTCGGTAAACAGCTTGAAATGGTGAATCAAATCTTCCATGCCCATTTTCATCTCAGTGCGTTTGGGCGGGGCGATTTTGTGATTTTCTACAATTACTGAGCCGGGGTTGGCTTTCAACCATTGCACACATTGCTTGATAATGCGGTTAGATTCGCGCATTTCATTGATGCGGCACAGATAGCGGTCATAGCAATCGCCATTAATACCCACGGGGATATCAAAATCCACTTTAGCATAGGCATCATAAGGTTGTTTTTTGCGCACATCCCACTCAATACCGGAGCCGCGCAACATTACACCGGTAAAGCCTTTTTGTAGGGCACGCTCTGGCGTTACCACGCCGATACCTACCGTACGCTGCTTCCAGATACGGTTATCCGTAAGCAGCGTTTCATACTCATCCACACATTTCGGGAAACGCTCAGTAAAGGCTTCGATAAAGTCCAGCATCGTGCCTTCGCGCGCTTCGTTCAGCTTTTGCAATACTTTGGCATTGCGGAATTTGCTGCTTTCGTATTTCGGCATAAAATCGGGCAGGTCGCGGTATACACCGCCCGGACGGAAATAAGCAGCGTGCATGCGCGCACCTGATACCGCTTCATATAAGTCCATCAGCTCTTCACGCTCACGGAACGCATACAAAAATACCGTCATCGCGCCAATATCAAGCGCGTGGGCGCCAATGCCCATTAAATGATTCAGAATACGGGTTACTTCGGCAAACATCACGCGGATGTACTGCGCCCGCTCGGGTACAGCGATACCGGCCAACTTTTCCACCGCCAAACAATACGCCTGCTCATTACACATCATGGAAACGTAGTCCAAGCGATCCATGTACGGTAAGGCTTGCAAATAAGTGCGGGTTTCGGCCAGTTTTTCAGTGCCTCGATGCAAGAGACCGATATGCGGATCGGCTCGAACAATGGTTTCGCCATCCAACTCCAACACCATGCGCAACACGCCATGTGCTGCTGGATGTTGCGGGCCGAAGTTAATCGTGTAGTTTCTTAATTTATTAGCCACCGTAATTCTCCTCGCGAATGATACGCGGCGTAATTTCACGCGGCTCAATGGTTACCGGTTGGTAAATTACGCGGCCTTCAGCCTCGTCATAACGCATTTCAACATGACCGGAAATCGGGAAATCTTTGCGGAACGGATGGCCAACAAAACCATAATCAGTAAGAATGCGGCGCAAATCCGGATGACCGTTGAACATGATGCCATAAAGATCAAACGCTTCGCGCTCAAACCAATCGGCAACGTTATAGATATCTACCACCGAATCCACAACAGGGAAACTGTCGTCATCCGCCCAAACACGGACACGGATGCGCTGGTTGTTTTGAATCGACAACAAATGGCTGGTTACAGCAAAACGCTTGCCCTGCCATACGTCATCTTTATAGGTACTGTAATCCACACCGCACAAATCAATCAGCATTTCAAAATTCAAATCCGCGTGATCGCGCAGAGTGATCATTACATCAATATAGTTGGCAGCGGTACACTCAACCGTTAACTCGCCCAAAGCGAGAATAACCTTGCTGGCTTTATCGCCAAGCACGTTTTCCACCGTTGCCTGTAAAGTTTTTACATCAGCCATCATGCACTCCTAACGCGCAATCGTATAAGTGCGTTTAATCTTGCCTTGCAACTGAATAAGGCCGTAAATTAACGCCTCTGCCGTTGGTGGGCAGCCCGGCACATAAACATCTACCGGCACAATACGGTCACAGCCGCGCACTACGGAATACGAATAATGATAATAGCCGCCGCCGTTGGCGCATGAACCCATCGACAGCACCCAGCGCGGTTCAGCCATTTGATCGTAAACACGGCGCAAAGCAGGTGCCATTTTATTGCACAAGGTGCCGGCCACAATCATCAGATCCGACTGACGTGGCGACGGGCGGAAAATGATACCGAAACGGTCAAGATCATAACGCGCCGCACCCGCCTGCATCATCTCAACGGCGCAGCACGCTAAGCCGAAGGTTACCGGCCACAGCGAACCGGTACGCACGTAGTTCAATACCGTGTCGGCGCTGGTGGTGATGAAACCTTTATTTAAAACGCCTTCTATTCCCATTCTAAAGCGCCTTTTTTCCATTCATAAACAAAGCCCACCGTCAGGATGACGATAAACACGAACATCGACCAGAAACCAAATGCACCCAAATCCTTGAACACAACTGCCCACGGAAACATGAATGCAATTTCCAGATCAAACAAAATAAACAAGATCGCCACCAAATAATAGCGGACATCAAATTTCATGCGCGCATTCTCAAACGCATCGAAACCACACTCAAAAGGCGTGTCTTTCTCGCGATAGTGGCGCTTCGGGCCGAGCACATTGCCCAGTGTCAGAAACAGAAGCCCGGCAATCAAGCCGATGATGATAAAGACAAATACGGGAAAATAATTGGCCAACATAAGTTTGTATCCAAATTGTTAACATAAATAATGCTGGTAAAACGCTCTTATTGTAGCCAATTTCAGGGTTGTTTAAAAGTTTAAAAGCTAAAAAAAGTAAACAAATCTTCAATCTTTTCAATACTTTTATGATAATGATTATTATTAGCTAGATAATATGGGCTGTTTTTTGCAATGTTTTATTCATTATTCACACCAGATTATCCCATTTGCCTATACAGAATTTAAAAAATTTTAACAATTAAAACAAAGACGGCTTCCATAAAAGCAGGGTTACCGTTGCGCCCGTATACCACGCTTCACTTCCTTCACTCAAAGGCTACCTGAAAATTTTTCAAACTAGAAGCCCGCTAATTTTTATCAAATGAACCAACTCTCCTCAGTATCGCTCTTATTTTCAGGTAGCCTCATGTAAAGCAGAGCCACGCCTAAGCCTCTGAAGGCTACCTGAAAAATTATTCGGATACCTTGTCCTGATGATAACGAATACGCGTATTGCATAACAACGCTGCCCGGCTCTTCACTGCATGGATCATCCTGCCGCAGCACTAAAGATCTGCAAACACAATCTGAAGCCTTTGCACAACGCCTCAATTGCTTGCAAAGGCCTTAATCCAATCCATATGCCCAGCTTTCAATTATTTCGTCTTGCTTCTGTAAATTGGCGATATGGCGTCGATAAAAAAACAGCCTGCTTGATTCAAGCAGGCTGTTTAAATAGAGATAACAGGCAAATTGCGGATTAAATTGCGGTCTGCACCTGTTTTTGCATTGCGTTGGCATTTTCCTGACGGGTAAAGGGACCCATGCGCACCACAAAGCTGCCGTTTTCCTGAACCATTTCGGCACGTTGGGTGCTGTTGGCAGAATTCAGATGGCTGCTGGTTTTGGTCAGATAGGAGCGGGCGGCGGCCTCATTATCAAAGCGCTGCAAGTTCACATAAATATTTTTCGCAGCCTGCTGTTGGCCGGGCACAATCTGTTCAATACGCACTTTGGCCATGCCGGTATGGATAAAACCAAGCTTTTGTGCTGCAGCTTTAGAAACATCCAATACGCGCTTGCCGTGGAAAGGGCCACGGTCGTTGATGCGCACTACAACCTGCTTGCCGTTGGCCAAGTTGGTTACACGGGCATAGCTGGGAATCGGCAGGGTGGGATGGGCGGCGGTCATCATATTCATATCGAAGCGCTCGCCGTTAGACGTTTTGCGGCCGTGAAAGCCCGGGCCATACCAAGAAGCATTACCGGTTTGGCTAAAGCTGCTCACTTCTTTCAACGGGTAATAACGTTTTCCGGCCACTTTATAAGTCATATTGGCCGAGCGGTGCAGTTTTTCCGCTTTCACCACGGCATCAGGTGCCGCAGATGATCCGGATTTGCTGCGCGCGGCAGACGGTTCGGCGGCAACATGGCCGCTCATGAATAAAGTGCCGACAACAATGGCCGTTAAGGTACCGGTGAAAAAAGTATTTTTGGCTTTAGTCAAAGCGCGCTCCAATTCTTGAGTTCTTAAAATGTGTGCCCTGATTTTCCGTTCAGGGCGGGCGGCATGCTATTCGCCGCCACTGTAATCATTTTGCCGCCATGCTTCAAAAATCATCACGGCAACGGTGTTAGACAAGTTCATGCTGCGGCTGCCGGGCATCATGGGCAGGCGCAATTTTTGCTGTTCCGGCAGCGCATTCAAAATATCCGCCGGCAAACCGCGTGTTTCCGGGCCAAACAGAAAAACATCGTCGCGCTGAAATGCGGCGGTATCCGGTCGGGTGTGCCCTTTGGTGGTCAACGCAAAAATGCGTCTGCCGGCTAAAGCTTTAAGACAGTCTGCAAAACATTCGTGCACGGTGACGGCGGCAAATTCGTGATAATCCAGCCCGGCGCGTTTCATTTTGGCCGAATCCAGCGGAAATCCAAGCGGCTTTACCAAGTGTAAATCCACGCCGGTATTGGCGCACAAGCGGATAATATTGCCGGTATTCGGTGGAATTTCCGGTTGGTACAAAACAACAGTAAACATAAAATCAGTCACTTACGAAGGGGGTAATATGCCTTAACATGCTTGAGGGGGTCAAATTCTTTTCATTTTGTCAGCGCGAGCGACCAACAGTAAATCGCGTCAGCCCCCGCCCTTTTTAGCATTCGGGCAAGTGCGTAAAATGTTGCACCCGTGGTGCAGACGTCGTCTATTAGCAGAAGCTTACAATTCTTAACGTCGGCATCAATGCGGAAAGCATTGCGCAGATTTTTCATCCGTTCGGCCTGTTTCAGTGTGCTTTGTGGCGGTGTGAAATGGCGGTATACCGTATGCCTGCCAAATAAAGGTAGGCCATAATGCTTTGCCAGCGCCATTGCCATTTCGTCGCTCTGGTTAAAGCCACGCTCCAAACGGCGCCTGCCGCTCATTGGCACGGCCAACACTGCATCCATCGGCGTATGCGCCAGCCAATGTGGCGGCTGTGCATACATAATCTCCATCATCGCATCAAGCAAACTTAAATCAGCGCGGTATTTTAGCGCATGCAACATGCTGTTTAACGGCGCTTCATAATAAGCGCTCGCCCACACGGCTTCAAACGGCGGCGGCTTTTGCTGGCAACGGCCACACAGCGTGCCGCCGGCGCTGGGCTTGACACAACGCGGACACAACACGCCAACATCGGTAAACACCTGCTGCATATCGGCGCGGCAACCGGCGCACAGGCTGCTGCCCTGCACGGAATCATGGCATAATACGCAGCGTTCAACGCGCGTTTGGCGCTGCCAAAATGAAAGTGCACTCATGCCCCGTCCTGCCAAAAAAGTTTATCTGCTCCACGGTTGGGCCGCCAACCGCCATGTATTTAACGACCTAATCCCGCGCCTGCCTGCCAATTGGCAAATCGAAGCACTCAACCTGCCCGGCCACGGCGACGCGCCGCATCATGATGCGTTTGACGTGGCCGCCGTGGCCGATGATTACGCCAACATCATAGAAGACAACGCTTATATACTGGGCTGGTCGCTCGGCGGCATGGTGGCATTATATCTTGCTGCGCGCCATCCGCACAAAGTGCGGGCGCTGTGCCTGACCGCCAGCTTCGCCAAATTCCGTGCCGAGGCCGGCTACCCCGAAGGCTTGAGCAATCCGGCGCTGGCAAAAATGCTGGATTTGTTCCGGCAGGATTATCCCAAATACATCCGCCAATTTTTCCAGTTGCAGTTTTTATACAGCAAAGACCAACAGCCTATATTGGAAAACATCCTGCCCGACATCACTAAACACGGCACCCCCGCCGCCCTGCAAGAAGCGCTGAATGCCTTAGATCAAGCCGATGCGCGCGCCCTGCTGCCCGCCATCCAAGCGCCGACACTGCTCGTATTCGGCAACAAAGACAGCATTACTCCGCCGCGCATGGGCGAATACCTGCACCGTCATCTGCCCCATAGCGAGCTGCACGTTTTACCACAGGCCGCCCATGCGCCGTTTCTCACCCAGGCCGATACGTTTGCCGCCTTGCTGGCCGATTTTTTCAGCCGCCACGAATAACCGCTTTTCAGGTAGCCTGTTGTCAATGAGGCTACCTGAAAACCATTAACACTCAAAACCACCCTCACAAAACACATCATGAACACAACCGACCGCTGGCTTATCCACCGCCGCCTTGCCGAAGACACCAACGAGCGCCTCGCCCTCGTCACCCTTATTCCCGAGCGCATCACCCTGGTGGGCGCCGATGCCGATATCAGCCGTAGCCTTTTGGCCGCCCGCTATCCCAAAGCCGTGTTTACCGAATACGATCCGCGCACCACTTTTCTACAAGCCGCGGCCGACAGCCGCAAAAGCGGCTTCTGGCAAAAGCTGGCCGGCAAACACACCGCCCAGCACTGCCAGCCCGTCGAACAGCCGCTACCGCCGAACAGTGCCGATATGCTGTGGGCTAATTTAAGCCTGATTACCGCCGCCGACCCCGTGCCGGTGCTGGAAAACTGGGCGGCGGCGCTAAAAACCGACGGCCTGCTGTTTTTCACCCATTTCGGCGTGGATACCTTACAGGAAATCACAGGCTACCTGAAAAGCCAAAACATCGCCTGCCGCACGCCGCTGTTGTTTGACATGCACGACTTGGGCGACATGCTGTTTCACCACGGCTTTTACGACCCGGTAATGGACACTGCCAAGCTTACCCTCACCTACCGCAGCGCCGAATCCTTTTGGCAAGATATGGACACACTCGGCTTGTGGGCCTCGCTGCAATTCGATGACGCAACCGCTGCCCGCAACGCCATCGACCACGCCTGGCGCCACGGCGCCTTAAACGCCGTTACCCTCGAAACCGTGTACGGGCACGCGGTGAAAAAAAGGGTCTTGCCGGCCAACGAAAGTTTGGTACAGTTTTACCCGAAAAAAACCTAGCAAACACACACCGGCTGCGCCCATAACCTGAGGCTACCTGAAAACATTTTCAGGTAGCCTTTATACAACCTTAACCCACATCCGCTTTTTCCTTTACACCCGCCGCCGTATAATCCTTACCGTTATTGCCAACCACGGTCAAACAGCCTCCGCTCTGCAAAGGACTCTCATGAAACTTACCCGCCGCACCGCCCTGCTCGCCGCCGGCGCACTCATCCTCAGCGCCTGCGGCACCACCACACCGCCGCCCGCCGCGCCCGCCAAACCCAAAGCCGTGGTGGCGCTGGCCTTGGGCGGCGGCGCATCCAAAGGCTTTGCCCATATCGGCGTATTAAAAGTATTGCAGGAAAACCGCATTCCGGTGGACATTCTTACCGGCACCAGCGCCGGAGCGGTGGTGGGCAGCCTCTACGCCTCCGGCATGAGCCCGGATCGGTTGGAGCTGGAAGCGGAAATCTTGCAAAAAACCGATGTGGTGGATTTAACGCTGTCCACCAGCGGCTTTATCAAGGGCGACAAACTGCAAGACTTTATCAACCAAAAAGTGCGCAACCGCCAAATTCAGCAGTTTCCGAAAAAATTTGCCGCCGTGGCCACCGAATTCGGCACCGGGCGCATGGCCGCGTTTAACTACGGCAATGCCGGGCAAGCCGTGCGCGCCTCGGTGAGCATTCCCAATGTATTCCAGCCCACGGTGATTAACGGCAAGCGCTATGTTGATGGCGGCTTGGTAGCACCGGTGCCGGTAACCGCGGCGCGCAATATGGGCGCCAATGTGGTGATTGCGGTCGACATCTCCGCCCGTCCGGCCAAGCTGGGC
>RRZU013436181.1_pt1 | contig 25104 bp, 36 predicted proteins | sample 2165561 | NCBI WGS metagenome assembly RRZU01 (sample SAMN10456909, study PRJNA506462) | wastewater metagenome | isolation source: wastewater sludge | place: USA: Moscow, Idaho | reverse complement strand
TGAGGATTTTGTGAACGTAGATTTAATTTTCTAAGGAGTTCAGGTTGTTTATAGGCAGGCGTAATAGGTACTTTCAGTGGTTTTTCTCCCGAAATCAAAACAAGGATTTCATCTCTCAACTCCCGAATTTCACTCGCAGTTAAAAGTGGACGCTGTCGCATACTTCCCGTGTCCTTATCCTTGTATTCGTAGTTGCCAAGAATCCTTTCTAAATCATAAACCTCGCTAGTCAAACCTCCGAAATAGACCTTGGTATTGCAATTGTTTAATATGTTTTTAGCGACATTTTCGCCATATTTTGCATATAAAAGAGCTTCCGATTGGATAATAAGCAGTTGAGGAATCTTAAATTTTCTGGCATTGCTGATGATTTCAGAATAGCCCTGAATATTTAACAAACTGAACTCATCCATAATCATAAAGATGTCCTTTTCCTCCGCTGACGGGAGATAAGAAAAACAGTATCGGTAAAATTCTTGATAAAAAAGAGATAAAATTGAAGCATAAAATTTGGTATCGCCCACGGGAATCTGTAAAAACAAAGCATGAGGCTGCCTTCTAAATTCTTCAAATTGAATTGTGGTTCTGGAAGTTATTTCAGACAATATTGGATCGCATCCCACATATGAAAGAGCGGCTAGAGCAGAAGCGATGACAGATTTTTTCGTGTTTTCAGACATACCAGCAAGGGCTCTGAATTTTCGGAAAACATCATCACTTCCACGAGTCGCCATCATCTGCTCAATAGCATTTGGTGCAGCTAGATATTCCACCAGTAAGTAATAAATATTAGCCAGATTTTGAAATTCGTAAGGTTCACTTTCAGTAACATATTGGATAAAAAGCGTAATGCAGTCTTCTGCACTAAGTGTGAAGAAGTCCTCCTTCTCGTGGGATGTGGCAGAAACCAAAGTTTTAGCCACTTTTCTCATTTGAATCAAATTTCCTCGACAACCATCTAAAATGTTAAAGTACGACCCTGTTTTCTTTCCAAAATCAAGAATAGAGCATTTATAGCCAACTGATTGCAAATAAGGAATTGTAGCAACTGATAGTTCACGGCTTGGATCGTTGATGATGATACTGTATTTGCCCTTTGCATTGAGAAGCGTTGGAATCGCTATAATTTGTGACTTGCCCCTGCCTGATCCACCCACGACAAGTAGATTTTCTCTGCTTTTAGGAATGGACATAAAATAGTTCTTCCCATCAATGCAAAACCCATCTTCATACGGAGACAATATTTTATTTGCTTTGCCGAAAGATGCTTTTAAGCTGTGATCTTTCCCCCATAGGTTTTCTGCGACCTTTTTTCCAATAGGTGTACTATTCATTTGATTTTTGATTTGTTTGAGTAAGAATTTTCGTATCATGGTCGTAAGCGGTTTATAATATCATCAAGGGAGTTAATGAAAAATTCACAGATGGTATGCACGAGCTTGAAGCACGAGTAGAGGACGACTAATAAAAATCTCAGAATGGAAATGATTAAACTTCCGATTGTAGAGAAAATGAGTTTAAATGTTGGGTTCATATTGGTATGGGTTTGAGGAGATTGATTGTTAGCAGTTGCTGTTTCAGGATTATCTGTGGTTGAAGAACTGGAGGAGCTTGTAGTCCTCCTGGTTCTTGTGGTTCTGGCTTGTCCATTGTTATTGGTTGTCATCGTGAGAATGTAGTTTATTGTGGAGAATGCCATTGCAGTCTGGGCAGTCGTAGCTATATCCATTAATTTTTAACTCCGCATCGGGTTTTTGCCAGAATGAAATAAAAGTTTGAGCTTTTCCATTTAAGTGTTCGTAGGCTTTATCGAAGAGACTATTACCGCCAAAAGGATGTGCTTTAAATTGAAAAAAGTTGTAGGAAACCTGATCGTTTTCATCCAACATACCTTTCCAAAATTTTTCAAATTCGTTGCATTTTCTTAATCCTAAATCAAGGGGAGAAACAAAACTGTTTTTACTTCGGTGTAAAATTGCAAGACTTGTAAAACCAATGAAACTATCTAAAAGCTGCGAATGGAATATGGTATTGGAGTTAGAACTGGCTTTTACTTCTTCTTTTTCATTGGCAATATATCGGGAGGAGCATGCGCATCTAAAACATGCTGTGGTGTAATCTGGAACTTGAAAGAATAATTCTGCGGTTCTAGAACCTTCATACCAACCGCTCCAGATGGCAGGTTTATTGTATTTCAATGCTATTTTATTTCCCGTAGCCTGAGCTTTAAAAGAATCTGTAAGGAATAACAACAGATCTGCATCTTTGAAAATAGCATCAAGTTCTTCATTGCTCATTTCTAAAAAATTCTTGATAATTCCAGTGTATTCAACTTCTGGGTTAATTCTTTGTATTTCTTCACCCAAAGCATTCACTTTAAAATTGCCTATATCAGCCTGTTTATAACCTTGTCTTACGATATTCGTTTCTTCTACGGTATCAAAATCGAGTACCGTTAATTTGCCGATTCCTGTTCTTGCCAATGAAGTTGCGAGGGAATAACTTCCTCCAGCCCCTACGATTACGATATGGGAGGCTCTTACGAGCCCCATATCCACACTAGATTCAATTCTTGAATAGTCCATAATTTAAAATGTTATAAGGTTTTTAGTGATGATAAAATAGATAGCAGTAAGTACGAAGGCACTTAATCCCACCAAAAAGACGATGAAATTCCAAAGCAATAATGTAATAACTATGAGTCTGGAGAAGAGTAACCTTTCATTATCAGCAGAGGAGTTTGTGCTTATATTTTGATGAATGGCAACCAACAATTGTTTTCGCTCTTCAACAACTTTCGGGTCAGGCTTCTCAGTTTTTTTAGTTTTCTCATTTTTATTGATAAACTCTTCATAATCGTTAGGTAGAATTTCAAGTTCTACTTCTTCTATTTTACCGTCTTTGTAAAACACATAAGGGAAAATGTGAAACTCTTCCTGCTTGGCAGAAAATACAATCGGAGTAAAGAGATAATTGACATCTTTAGCTTTATCAAGAACTCCAGCAAAATATTCTTGATCTTGGTGAGATAATTTTCTACAAGCGTAGGGATGGCTGTGAATAATTCCAAGCAGTTCCTTTTCTTCTTCTTTAAATTTTTTAATAATTGGGTTTAGGAAAGAAATATTCAGGCTGTATGTAGAACTGCTGGTTTCTGCGAATTCATCGAAGACAAAATCGGTGATGACACCATCTGTCCTTCTGCCCATTAAAATTCCACCCTGTTCTGGCAATTTTGACCCTAAAGTTTTGACTATTTGCAGATGGGCATCTGTTGTAATTCTAAATTTTAATTTTTTCATTGTTTTGTATTTAAAAAGTTAGTATAAGGTTAGTTTCTGCGGATAAGCTGTTCATCGATGGTTACACCAGTTTTTATGTAGGTAAAAAGGAGTTCTGCATACTGAACAGATATATTTTTTGCTTCTTCAAGAGTCTTGGGTTCTTTACCTTCGTGGAAGCAAACCTTTTTATTAATTGGAGATAAATCTGAGGGCAACCAATGAGCTATGTGAGAGCTGTCGTCTCTGGTTCCAAAGGAAGGCTCGTCATGGATTATAATGTCATAATAATCCATCTCATATTCGTAAGAGAAAGCAAATAAAGCCCTACCGTCTTTGGTTCTATAGTATGCATCAGGTTTGGTGCTGTATAATATTCCTGCTGTAAGTAAAATGCTCTTTTTCATTTTTATATAATTTTAATTTTGTTTTAAAATGGAGCAGGCATTTTACCTGCTCCTGAAATCTGTTGGATGAGCTACTTTCTTCACTCAGTTTCCGTTGTGTGGATTAAGCATGTAATACGCCTGGTTCTAATGCATCCACGCCTTTTCTGTTGGATTTTTTCATAAGATTTGAAAAATTTTAGATTGAACATTCGCATCTCCTTTTTATGGACTTTGTAAAAGAGTAAACCGTATTTCATTTTTTTATGTGATTAGACTTTTTTGTGATGTTTGCCTTCAACAATTGCTTGAAGCTCACATGTCTTTGGTTTGTGATGGAGTTAAACTCTTGAACTGTCTTTGGGCGTGTAATTTTTGATTTCATTTGGTTTAATTTTAATTCTGAGACAAATGTAAAATGCCTTTATGAAAGCATTTTTTAAACCGACAGTAAACGAAAAATGAACCGACAACGAACAGAAATTGAAATGGACTGAATGTAGCTGTCTATAACAGATTAGAAGAATTTTATTTTTTTATTAAATTGCATAAACTTTTTTTGCAAAATCACATTTTATGAAAAAACTCTACTACAAGGTACTTGAGATTAAGGAGCAATGCGATCATACAATTGACGACATTGATGACATTGTGAAATCACGTATTGAAAAACTTAATGAAGATTATAATACAAGGCATGATCGAAATAAAACTCAAGGAAAATATATTTCCAAAGAGTACAAAGCATTCGTTATCTATACAGGAAAAGATGAAGATAAATACAATAATTTATTAGAAGAATGTATCATCCGTACAACCAATATTGCCAATTTTATAGATGGAAAAACAAAACGTCCCCAAAATGTTACTAAAGATTTCTTTGCAGTGTATTGTGAATGTGAGGGATACAATGATTTTGTAATTAAATACAAAAGCATAGATGTTCATATCAATACAGGTGAAGAATTTCCCCAAGAAACAAAAACAAAAAAAGAATTTGTAATACAGGATTCTGCTGAACTAAATTTAAAATTCATTGTTGAACATCCTGTCAGCCGTTCAGAAACTTTAGTAGATGCTTTTGACCTAGGACTTCATAATTATTTTATTAATTATTTTGAAGATTATGACAAAAGAATTTCTGATAAGAAATTTAGTTCAGAGAATACATTTCCTATATTATTTGAATCATTGAATTTAGATGTAGTTTTTTCATTTGATACTTTCGATTTTATACTGAAAAGACTAAAAATAAATAAACAGGATTTAAGTAAAGAAACTCTTTTTGATGATAATGAAAAACAATTTATGTTTAACATTGGAAATATGATTGCCGCTAGAATTTTTAACAGAATTGCAGTTGAAATTTATAGCGATTCAGAACATTTATATGGAAGACGAGTGGAAATAGATAGTAATATCTTAAATATTTTGACATGGCTGGATTTGGAAAATATTTACTTAAATACCATTGAAAATTATGACTCAATAGAGCCTGATAGAATATTAAAATTTATCTCAGAACTTAAAGGTACTATAAGGGAAAAATTTACAGATAAAGTTTTGTATAGAGAACAAATGGGTGATTTTCTTGCTAAGTTGTACTTGTTTGGTTTTGAATCTAAAATAGATGAGGTCTTAAGCTATAAAGCAAGATATGAGTATGTAGAGGTTGATACATTTTTATCCGAAATTCAAGAAGGTCACAGCCGAGATAATATTTTGTATTTCACTAAAGTAGAAAATACAAATGATCTTGACGCGATAAAGCTAAAAATCAATTCCTCTTCTTTAAAAGATTATTTTATGATAGGAGAATTAATTGCACAGGATTTAATAGCTTGTTTGGTATTTACTACAAAAACTATTTATGAAACGGAAACCGCGTTTATAGAAGACATGTCTCTGAGGAAAATTAACGAAATAGAAAATTTATTGAGATCACTAAACCTAATGGATATATACAACTCATATATGCCCAAATTATATTACGAAGATAAGAGATGTAAGTTAGACGGAAATTACAATATTTTCATAATGAAGGTATTGAAGCGAATCAACACTTTAGATATAAACTAATCAGTATAAATAATTTTTTCCAAAGTCATAAAAGTATTTATACACAATAGCGATAATATAATCACCAAATAAACTTGACAAATAACTAAAAATCAATAGAATAAGATTACACCATAAAATATGGTGTGGCTACGCTGACGGTCTTTCGGAGTCGGTAGAAATCTTATAACAAAATGAAAACAAAGAAAATTGACGTAAGTCAGGTAATTAAAAAAATTACGGACTTGGGTGGTTATGTTGTGTTGAAGCAAAATGAGGAATCCGATTTGGAAACACTCACACCGGAAATGGCAAAAAAATTTCAGATTCTTGCTCCATTACACGAGGAAGAGGAAGGTTCAAAATTAGAACTTATCAGTATTGAACAAATTGATTTAAAGGATAGTGACCATACGGGAATATCCTATGGTAACATCGACTTTTATGTCAGGTTGAATGATGAGTTATTGAAATCTATTTTGCTACTAAAACTCTATTCCGAGGGCTTTTCCACTATCGAAACCACCGATTAAACTCTGTAAATTGGCATGGAATTCTATGTCAATTTTTTGTAGTCAAAAAAATCACATTAATTTCTAAGCCGATATGTTTTTTACATATTCTGAAATAAATCAAGCTCTAAATTACAATAGTATTGTCCCCAAATCTACATTCCAAACACATCGTTATAAGCATCTTCAAATAGTGCTTCCCAAAACAGATAAATATCCCAATTAGCCTTCACTTGCGGGTCTGTCCACTATTTTGGTTTTTCGTCACAACCATTTTTTGTCATGGACTGATTTTGAGCATTCCCAATTGTGAAATAACATCGCAGGTCGCTGAAACGCTAACAGAAATTTTCAGGATTTTGTAAAGTCAAGGTGTATTGTAAGAAACCTAATAATTGTACACTTTGTCTATGAATGGCTCGTATAAATTCAATACAAACAGGCAGGGAGAAAAAATTTTGTATTGATTTTCCACTTATTTGCCATTCATTTTTTGACAGAGTATTATTTTTATTTCTTACCTATAATACACATGATTTACCACGAAAAATCAATTGAAAACTTCCTTGAACAATTAGCGTTTGACAGCGACTTTTATGATGTGTATTCTCATTCACAATTGTTGGAATATGCTCAAGATTTTATTCAGTCCTATGAAATCTCTATCGATGAGGGTTGTGACTACCGAAACGACCAAACAGATAACGGACATTATTACTGCGATCTTGCAAGTGAATGGGCTGACTCACAAGTAGATATTTATAATTCTGATTTATGGGAAAAAGCACCAAAGTTCCAAGTTTGGATTGAAGAAACCATCAATGATTTTTGATTCGATAAATCAAGAGGAATGACAGGTTTACTCCAAATGGGACAATATTTGTATTATTCAGCATTGGCTTGAGATATTTTGAACAGCCTTGCAGATTATGTGAAAGCATAATCTGCTTTTTTAATATGATAAAACCTCTTGCATTTTTTAAAATTTCAGATATACACATTAATACTAACGATTGAAAATTTCACTAACTTTGTACAAACCAATCACATGAACGAAAAAAAAGCACTTGAAAAATTACAGTCAATGGCAGAGGATTCTAAAGATAGTCTCAAAAAATTTTTGGCAAAAGAAATTCTTACCTATGACGAACCACTTGATTTTTTTGCTTTGGCGAAGAAATTTGGAATGGAAACCATTTATCATTACGAAGATATAAGCGAGCAGGAGATGGAAGAATTTTACAATACCTATTCTAAAGAAATTCTTCAAATTCAACAAGAAAGTAAAGTAGAGCATCAAACCGACAGAGATCGCTCTTGGTTTGCTTTAGAAAAAACTGCCGAAAAAATCAGTAAAGATTTGGACTTGGAGCGTTAAAAAACATCTAAAATCATTTGATTTTTACATTATGCTTCCCAGTTGAATCAATAAATTTCATTCATCTTATGGATTGCCTGGATATATTTGCTTTGACCAATAAACATAGCAAAAACCGCTTCAAAAAATGTTTTTGAGAGTTTTACTTGGTTTGAAAATATACCTCCTTTGCGTAAATCGTGGACATTAGCATCAAGTTTTGATGAGAAAAGATAGTACAGACCTGTGGTTTCGTTGGTTCGAGGTCATTGGTTTTTTTTATAATATAAAATCCCTCCGAACCAAACCATAAAGAGAGACTGCCTTATCTCATAATTGCTATTTTTCCACAGTTTCAAAGGCTGCGTAAAGATGTATTCTGCTTGAGACAATGTAGTTTCAAAGTTTTCATCGTTTTTTTTGTGATGGGTCATTTGATATTTAACCTCTTGATATATAGCTTCCAATGTAGACCGTTCTTCTTCTAATTTTTTTATGAGTCACTCATTCGTTACAGCAAGCACTTTGTTTTCTATTTTTTTCATTTTGTCCTCAATAGACAAAAGTTGTCATTGAAGTTGGGGGAGGTTTTGTGATTGGGTCTCTTTTTTTTCTTTCCATTCATTCAAAAAGTTAGATTTGAATGTGTCAAAAACTCATTGCGACAGTTTCATTTTTTCTAATAAATCTTCAAACTCAGATTCCAGTACTTCTTTACGGACATTGGTTTTGTCTAGACAATATTTGTTGGCGCAATTGTAATAATAATAGATTCCACCGTTTCATCTGCTGGCGTAGCATCCTAACTTTCTTCTACAACCATAACAGGTAACGAGTCATTTTAAGGGATGGATTTTTAAATTTTCATCAAGATTGGGAGATCTAGAATTGGGTTTTTTACCGATTTCCTTTTCCATAATTTTTTCTATGACCTCCAATGAAACCAATGCCTCATGTTTTCATTTAATAGGCACATCTATTCCCCATTCCGGATAATACACATAACCTGCATAATAATACAATCTGTAGTCTCTAAATGTCTTTTCCAAAAAAGAGATGTAGAGTTTTCATTTTGATTTGGAAGTCTGAAGACCTTTTTTCATCCAAAACTGATGCAATTGAGACTTACTGAAAAGCAAACTACAAGCATAAAGCTCCAAACCTTCTTTAATAATGGGTCATTTTATGGGATCTATACTGTCCTGATATCCTTTGTCCGAAAATTTTTCTCTAATATAACCTAGTGGAGGATTGGGAAACGGTCGTCATCCATTTTTCAAACTGCTCAATTTTCCGTTCATTGTTCTTCTTAATATTTTTCTACGTTCCAATCCTGCAACAGCATACTGTATGGTAAGTAGAAATTTTCATTCATCCGTTTCCATATCCCTTTTATTATTAACCGTTATGATTTTTACACCCAATCCCTCAATGCTTTTTTCCAAGGTAAAGGCTTCAGCAATGTCGTCTGGTCTCGCAATACGGTCAGCATCGGTTACCACGAAATAATGAATTTTGGTGTATTTTTTATTTTCTTTTTCTAAAAAACGGATGGCTTCGTTCATAGCTTTACGATTCATATATTTTCAACTTACGCCCTCTTCCCTAAAGACTTTTATTACATCAATTTCCAATCAGGGTTGTTTTTGACATCGGTCTCTACAAGTGCTTTCCTGTGATTCTAAACCATGTCATTGGCTCACTTGACCTTCACTAGAGACTCTTACATAAATAACAGCTTTTAGTCTATTTGTTCAGAATCTTTCCTCATCAGATTGTGGTTTTACAAAATAACGGTTTTTTTGTCCTTTATTTTTTTTTGTATTTTTCATTAAAAAAGCTAGTGATATAAAAGTAGTTGAGTAAAATTGTACTTTTTTTGAAGGAAAAATCAACACGAAAAAAGGAGTCGTTATACTAACTCTCCCTTTTCAATTTTTTCAATCAGCATTCTTGCAATTAATTTAAATGTATGCATTAAGAACGCAATTCTCTCATCGGAGATGGTATCAAATTCTTTTCAGAGTGTTGTTCTTGCTTCTTCAATTTCATTTTTATTCATTTCATTTTTATTTAAAAGGAGGTAAATTAAGTGATTTATAGATTATATGTGCAGCTATATACGAATATATATACATTGGGATTTATTGTTTTTTATTTTAATAGAATCAATCTTTTCATTGATATACTATTACATGACTAAAAAAACCACTGCCTCTTAATTTCCTCCGCAATTCTTGCTGTCATCAGCGGTGGAACACTCATTCCACAGACATAACGGACGGAAGTATTGCAGAAATCAAAATCGGTAGGAAAACTGCTTATACGTATATATTCGGTATCATTCAGGTTGCGAACTTCGTTATAATAGACATTGGCTCCGCTTGAGGTTAATGTGGGGGCAACAATATTATCGTAAAGAATATACGTACTAAAGAATGCATTAAACGTGTTGAGGTTTCTGTACTTGGCATCCGCAAACTTGATATTTTGGTCGCCCATTTCAACATAGGGTCGCCTTTTGATAATGGATTGCCAAAGCGGTTTATGAGAAGTAGAACCTTTATCAACAATTTCTCCGAAAAACACAGGAGGTTCTTTAAAATCCAATTGCAAATTTGGAAGCTGCAAATCACGTCTCCTCGCAATAAAGAAGATGCGTTCACGAGCTTGAGGAACACCCATTGTTGCGGAATTAAGCCTGAAGATTTGAACTTGGTATCCGATATTTTCCAATCTTTCAAAGACTTCAATGGCATATTTCTTGGCTCTTCCTGCAATTAATCACGGAACATTTTCCATAATAACTACTTTGGGGTTTAATTTTTCTACAGTATCACAGAACACAAGAACAAGTTCGTCCAACACTTGTTTTTTCTGTCCTTCTTTAAACATTTTATGTTTTCATCGGGTTTCTTCACGATGTCCCGCCATCGAAAATGCACTGCAAGGAGGCGAACCGTCCAGAATATCCAAGTCGTATAATTCTTCAGGAAGATCGGTTTTTTGATTAAAGTCCCTAATGTCTTCGAGATAAAAATAGGTAGGATTGTGATTGGTCTGATAGATTTTCGCCATTTTGGGATCAATTTCTACGCCACCTAAATGCTGGAATCCTGCGAGTTTGTATCCCATTGTAGAACCACCACCGCCGACAAAAGTTCAGAAGACTTTTAAATTATGGGAAGGTGGATAATCTTGGAGCTTTCGGTCATACTTTAAATTTTTCGTAATCTTTTCTGATTTTATGGATGGGAATTTCTTCGTTTTTAAAGACTCTCTGCTTCATTCTTGGCTTGATTTTACGGAAAGTGGCGTTTTTTCTTGGATGATTGTATTTTGGTTTTGTAGTATTCATTTCATTTTTGTTTTTAAAAATAAATGGTGTAACTTTGATTCATCAAAGTCATAACCTATTGATGGCGTGATGTTTTGAAATTATTGTATATTACTATATTTTACACCTATACAATTACATTGCTACACTGATAAATTGTTCCATTGCTACATTATTATATCGGATAATTCGCCACCAAGACTTCTGTTTTCCTTCTTGATTTTCAGGCATTGCTGTTGTGACTGGCTGACAATGGTTTATCAAATGTTTTCACATACCGATTGTATTTTTTGATGTACGAGTTGAGAATTTCTCAAGGATAGTTGGAGAGCAGAAATTTTCATTTGATGCCCGCAAGAACTTCCAAGTCACGTTTGAAGTCATCTTCAGAATAGGTTTTGGAGTAATGCCCCATATTCGTATTGATATAAGGTGGGTCACAATAGATAAATGCGTTTTCCGAATCCCTACTTTGGATAACTTTGTAGGCTTCATTTTGCTCTATCTGCGTATAGCGGATTCTATCAATGAGATTGGCTCCAAACAAATCCACTTTATTTTTAAAAACCTGTGACGACCTTTTTTCTTTGTCGAAACCCCACGATCACACACGATGAAGGAAGCCTTGATTGGTAACGACGTACATTGCCCGAGCTCTAGTAACAGGATCATCGGCAAAGAGTCGTGGACAATCGTAAATCAGCATTGCTTTTTTGTAGGTTTCTCTGCTGTGAAGCGTATCTTTTATTTTGGTTTCGAGTTGTTTTCCTTTATTTTTTAGTACCTGATAGAAATTAATCAAGTTCATATTTACATCGTTGATGACTTCACATTTAGCAGGTTCTTTTGCCCGAAATAACGATCCTCCACCAAAGAACGGTTCTATGTAAATTTTATGTTCTGGGACTAATGGCAAAATATGTTTTAGCATATTTTGCTTTCCACCATAATACGAAATCGGGGTCTTTAAAAGAACTTTGGGTTTGATAAAATTGTTTATTGACGATTGGTCTTTATAGTCTTGTTTCTTGATTCTTGTTTCTGATGTCTCATTAGCTTTTGTCATTTTGTTTTAAGGCAATTACAAAATAAAAATATGTAAGAATCTCACTTTTCGAATGAAAATGGCCTGTCAATACAAGCCATTGGTAATTGTTAATTAATAATTGTCAATTAACAATTATTTAGCCTTTTCGGGTTTTTTGGAAGATGGCTTTTCTTCCGTTTTCTTGTTTTCATATGATACATCCGAAGGCTTCGGAGATTCCGAAACTTCTTTTTCAATATTTTCAGAAACCGTTTCCGATATTGGAGTATGCTCCAAATTTTCTTCCGTTACCTTTTCAGGAGAAGAATGCACTTTGGAATGCATCCATTCTTGGAGGGTTGGAAGCTGTGACACTTCCTTGCTCCATTTGCTCATTACATAAGAAATGATTTTGAAGTCATCTCCAATAAGCTGTAAAAGCTCATTATTCTCCATTTCCACGAGGTTGAATTCCGATGGAACTTCTCCCTCGAAGTTGTGGGTAATAATTTCGATCAATTCTTTTCGGGAAAAATGTTTGACCATTTCCGTACTGATGGATTGATACTGAGGTTCAGATTTTACTCTGTCCTTTAGCACCGTTGAAAATATTTTCAACAATGCGGTTCTGTTTTCGTTCATAATTTTAGATATTAGAAGTTAGACTTAAGAGGTTAGATATTAGACAATAGAGCTTAAAGCCTATTGCTTAAGGCTTAAAGCAATTCAATTAAGGTTAATCGCAAGAATTTGAAATCCACCAACTTTTGAGTTTTCTTCGGAAAGACTTCCGTTTTCGATAAGTGTTCTTCTGATGTTTCTTGCCATTCTATAGGTCTGATAAAAAGGTTTGGGATGACATAAAACGTAATCCATTCCCAATTGAGGAGCCTTCCTAAGAATGACAAAGTGAACATAGATAAACACATAGTTTCCTTTTATCATCATAACTTTATAGAATAAATGATGACAAATTGAGAAGCATTTTCATTCGGGATAATCTGTTCAATTTTCCGATCTTCATCAAAGAGATTTCCCAATTCAAAATTGACAAATTCTTCAAAGTTCAATGGCTCTTCCACAAAAGTTTGTAGATAGCTTTGATGCAGTTTATCATCGATAATCATCACTTGCTTTACCCATTTTTTGTTTTCCATTTTGTTTTTGATTGTTTCTTATTATTCTTGTATGGGTTTTACCCTGTATAGTTTTTTTACGATACAGTTACTTTCGGTAATAAATTCTTCATTTTCTATTAATGAATTTCTTATTTCCACGGCTTCTGCTTCGGTAAGGTAATAAGGTTTTGGATGAATGTAAATCCAGTCAAATTCCCCATCACTCTCTGCAAGAGCAATCACATAGACTTTCTCTAGAGTTGCCTTGTTATTTTCTGCATCCATACCAATTATTGTTGCCATAGTTTTTCTGATTCATTAAATCCAATCCATTGATTGTTATGGTCAAATCCTCTACACCCAAGTTCGTGACGAATAATTTTATCTAAGGGAATCTGATATTTCAGGATAAAGCGAAGTAATTCGCCTTCCATTACCGAGAACTTTCCAAGTATGTTTTCCCAGTGTTCTAACATCTCGGGGTCGCCCGAAATTCCTTTCAAATCTCCGTAAGAAAGATGTTGATAATTTTCAGGAAGAGAGTAGTAATGATGCGTGATTTCCATTTCTTCAGCTGTTTGTAAATCGGCAACAGCGAAATTGTTTTCAGTCCCATCAAACACCATAAAATGCTTGGGAATATTTCTGTACTCAAACTCCAGCCATAAAGCTCTGTCTCTGGCTTTATCCAGAGTAGAATAAAATTCTAAGATTGATTGTTTCATTTTTGTTTTATAAAATAATTGGATAAAAGATTACAGGCTTAGGATCTGGAGCTGATGTTCCTCAAACTGTTCTTCCGAAATAAGAAGCGATTTTTTAGACTCTGCTTCCCACTCGGTAGCATAATATTTGGAAAGAGGAACAGAAATATATTTGTCTTCTTTTTGTACAGAAGATTCAAATACGGCATACAACGGTTCGGGAGTTCCCGCCTTTCGGCAAAGTGCCTTGAAGTTGCTGTGGTCGTACTCGTCCCAATCCGCCAAAATTTTGGTCATGAGGTAATGGGTTTCGAGTTGGAGCTGACAAAGCACATTGTAGACTTTCTGCGGAGTGATTTTCTCTTCCAGTTCCTTTTTCCATTTTTCGATGGAATACGACAGAATATGAATATCGTCTCCGATGGCTTCAAGCAAATCTTGACTGTCCATCGTTTTAAAATTGTAGTGTTCAGGCACTTGATCCAAGTACAGCCACTTCAAAATATTTTGAAGTTCTTCTTTACTTAAGATATTGCCGAATACAGGACTTAGGGTTTCCACTTTGTCTCTTTCGATTCTTTGCTGAAGCATTTTCATAAAGCATTGCACCAAAAGACGATTTTTGTTTTTGTTCATTGTTTTTTATAGGATTTTAGAGGTTAGACATTAGAAGCTAGAGCATATTGCTTACAGCTTATTGCGTAGAGCAATCAAGCAAAAACTCGTTTTCATCGGGAAGATTATCCAAAGGAAATGAGGCGATGATTTTGACGGGATAATAATCGTTTTCTCCATCATAGAGAGGAAAGAAACGGTCTTCTTCTGAAATCCCCGAGGTATTGAGACCTTTGTACACTTCAAAAGAATTTTTATCGTAGTCAATCACATACGCCCATTCACAGAATAAACTGTCAGAAGCAAAATTGTAAGCATCTGTGGTTGCCAGTTCATCAAGATGACCCAACTCCAATAATACTTCCAAGATTTGTCCTTCGGTTAATTTTCCGTAGCGTTCACGGTAGCGGAAAGGATACTTCATTTTGAATTTTTCCTTTTGCTTGTCGTTAAGAATCCCGTTTTTACAACCGATAGATTCCAGAAATTCATCCTGTAGTTTTTGGTCTTGTTCATTCCAAAGGCGTACTCTGGGTAGAATTTCTTTCAATTTTTCGGTGTTCTCAGGATTGCTAAAGAATCTTACTAATTTTACTCCAAGGGAATCTGGGAATCCATCATACTGCCCATACTGAGCTACTTTCACTTCTTGGTTTTGTATCACCACGGTTAAATTTCTCGTACCCATTAGTCTTCTTCATTTTCAGGGTTTAAGTCATCTTCAGGTAAACAATACTCGGAGATGGTAGCGATCGCATGATTGTAGTCGTGCTTTTTGGCTTCTTCGAGGACAGTATCAATTTCTTGTTGTGTCCACTTCTCACGTCTCGCCTGTCTGGAGAACGCTCCAAAGATGGCGAAGATGTTGCTGTCGATAGTCGTCAAGTCTAAATTGACCGTTTTGTTGATTTCATTTTTGTTTTCCATTTTTGTTTTTGTTTTAAAAGGTTAATAAATTGTTGTTAGTTATTGGGAGGGAAGATTGGAGATGGAAGTTGGAAGATTTTTACTTCTGACTTCCCACTTCGTACTTTTCTTTACATTTTTGTTTTTGATGATTTGGTATGTTTTGCCGGCGATGGTGCTTCTATGGATTTTTGTTTCAGATGCAAGGGAATGTGGTCGATATTGACTTTACACTTTTTTATTTTAGAGATAAAGAAAATAGAGTATAGAAATAGAAAAAATGAGGGTATTATTGCATCCGAAAACGAGCGTATTTCCTTGTAATAATGGGCAGTTTTGTATCCTCTTTAGAGGTAGCCAAAAAGGTAGTTATAAAGGTAGTTATAACGGTACGGGTCAGTATATTGACATTTTTAGACTGTTTTTGAAAAGGACTTGCAATTTTAGAAATTAAAGATATGTACCACCTCCATTTTATTCCATAACAAAACTGAAAAATGAAACTCAAAAAAATCTACCATCATTTAAGAATGCACCTGAAATTCTATTTTTTAGACCCAAACCTGTCCTGCCTATTCCAATGGAATCGTTAAGAAGGCATTTGATTATTACAGGTAGGACAGGTTCCTGAAAATCAGTTTTTCTTAAATCATTATTTTATACACTCCAATACCAGTCGCATAGAAGAGAGCAATACAGTCTAATTTTACTAGATCCCCATTGAGATTTAGCGGAAGAAATTCTAAAATTTCGTTTGAACGGGCTCAAACCAGAACGCATCGTCTACATCGATCCACATCGGGAAAAAGGAAAAATTCCCTGCATCAACCCTTTTTGGGGGAAAGTTTCCGAGCCAATTTTAATAGACTTACTATCTCAACAAATTGCTAAAACCTTTTCGGAACTCATTTCTGAAGCAGGATTGTCGCTCCAAATGGAAACCATTCTCAAGCCTTGCCTTTCGGTATTGTTGGAACACGGAGAATGTGGATTGCAGGATTTACAAATCTTTATGGATGATACTCAAAATGAATATTGGGTAGAACTCGGAAAGAAATCTTTGTTTTCGGTGTACCGTCAATTTTTTCAAACAGCATTTCTCAAGAAAAAATATGCACCCACGAAATTGGCGATTTATACCAGATTACAGCATCTGCAAAATAATTATTCTTTCTATCACATGATGAACGGCGAAAGCCAGTTCAACCTGAAAAGTCTGATGAAACAATGAAAAGTTATTATTTTTAATCTCAGCAAAGGAAAATTAGGAAATGATACCAGCAAGGTACTCGGAAGATTTATCTCAGCAACACTCGTGAGTATTGCCCTGCAAAGAGCGTATGAACCAGAATACACCAGAAAACCTACGTATGTTTTTGTCGACGAGTTCCACAACTTTGCCTCGGAAAGTATGGAAACGGTGTTTTCAGAAATGAGGAAATTTAAACTGCATTTCATCGTGTGAACCCAAAGCGTGAACCAACTTCCCGTATCGTTAAAAGAAACCGTCCTCAATAATACGGCGGTAAAATTGGTATGAATCAATGGAATTTCGGCATTAAAAGCACAGGCTTGAGATTTAGGTGTTCCGATACAGCAATTGCAGCATCTTTTTCCGTTTTGGTTCTATCTCAAATACGATCACTATCCTGCCAAAAGGATTAGAAGTCCAGATTTCCTAATTAAAAAGTTCAAAAAATATTCGATGAGTTACAGAGAATTAAAAGTAATGAAAAAGAAAATGCTAGACTCTTCAACGCTCTATAGAACAATATTTTCAGATTCATACCAAACAAAATATAGTAAAAGCGATGAAAATAGTAACCAAAATTATTCAACTAAAAATCTCGTTTCAGATAAGAATGATGAAAACAAAACGATAAGTTTATCCCAAAACGAAGGAGAGTCCACTATGAATTTCAAACCTGAGTTTAAATTATAACTGGTTCTTGTTATAAAAATACAAGACGAGTTTTCGTCATTTTATTTTTTACTCCAAGAAACTATGATTACCAAAAGACTCTTTTTCAGAACCATCTCCCCAACTCAAGAGAAAATTCTCACTCAATTGGCGAGATATAAATTTCTAACGGCGGGACAAATGCTCCGTTTAGGAATTATGACAGACAGAGCCAATCTCAACAAGCAGATTTCAGAACTCAGAAGTTGGAAAAACGCAGTGATTGGATCGGTTACCTTTGGCACAAGTCCTAGATTTTGAAGATTGGAAAGCGTTCACCATTTGACGAGTTACGGAGCAAATCTTATCAAGGAACGCCTAAGTTTTGATGATCCTGTAAGATTCCCGAAAGGAAAGGGAGTCTTATTTCAACAAGATTACTTCCATAGAATCTCTACAGTAGATGTCCATATCGCTTTACAAGAGCAGTCTTCCAAAAATGATTGAAGTCTGCTCTTTTTTTTAGCCTATTTTGATAAGGGAACTTCGGCAAAGAAAAGGGGCTATAAGGCAGAATCTACTATTGTGATTTCAAGGAATGAGCATTTGATTGCCGATGCTTTGTGTATGCTTCAAACTCCCAAAAGAAAAGAACTTTATGCCATAGAAGTTTTTAATGGAAACAATACGCATAGGGTGCATTTGTCATTATTGCATCACTTGAAAGCCTTATCGGTAGGACAACCCAGTAAAATGTTTAAACTGGATTATGGTTCTCGTGTGTTGTGTGTTTTTGAAACAAAAAATGCAAAACTTAATGTGATAAGGAGAATTTCCGAGGATGAACGTTTTGTAGAAGCAAGGATCTATTTTCTCTTCAAAACCATCGGGAAAGTCAGAGAAAATGTTTTTGAGGAGTGGGAGTTGTTTGATGGGGAGAAGGTGGGGTTGTTTTAGATTTAGTATTAAATTTTGTTCATATTGTATTAAAAAAAAATTAATATTTAGAAAATAAAAAAGTTTGAATAAAAGTTTGTACATTCGTTAAGATGAAAAAAAATATTAACAGATGTTCTCCAATGAAATATATTATTTTCTTGAACGCTTCTTTAACAAGAGGGAGGATTTTTGTTTAATTACTCTATACAGTAGAACCTGTAATATCAGCTTTTATACATATCTGTCAAAATAATAAATACCCTTGTCGAGATGAAATATTCTTGACAGGGATAATTGTGCGTAATAGTTAAATATATTTAATTTAAAATATGATGAAACATGAATAAATAATAATCTAGTGTCTTAATCTCAAAGCGAATTACAGTAGCATTGAGACTGCGAATAAAAAGAAGTGAGCAGGACAAATAACAAAGACTTCCAGTACAACAGATACTGTGAATCTGTATAATTTTAAATAAAATAATAAAAATAAATTATGGCAAAGCCAATATTCGTGGTAGTACACCACACGAGAGAATTTCTCATTAAAAGTAATGTGAAATCTGTATCTAACAACGAAGGTCAATACTTGATCGAACAAGATGCTAATAAAAAAGATGAAGAAAATGTCATCTTGCATTTAATTAATAATTATAAACAATAAAAATTATGAAAACTAAAATAGTAACCGTGGTGAGCGCACCACATAGAGCTAGAGATAAATTATTAACCCTTAAATTTCAAGTAATATGGAAGAGAACAACTTTTCCAATGAAAGAAAAAACAGCCCAAGGGATTCTTGGACTGCTTTCTTTCAAAAGTGGATGATGGAGAATCCCATTCTCACTTTCACTTTAGTTCTTATTCTCCTTGCAATTATCATTTTCCTTTTTTTAGGAAGTTACGCAATGGCATTAGCAATGTTTCTAACAACGTTAGCTGGAATAGCAGTTCCAGTTGTGTTAGCTACAAAAGGAAAAAAGTAAGAACCTCCTAAGTAATTGTGCAAAACTATCTTCAAACCCTCGGTAAAGGACAGAAAAGTTTTCAGAACCTGCGACTGATCTCGCAGGTTCTTTTATAATTTTCCCAATATATTTTGCAAGGGAATATTTTAAGTATAGTATATTTTTTTTTTGCATTTCAAGGCGCAAAAGTAATATTTTTTAATGAAAAATAGTGAGGAGATATTTTTATCGGAAATGATAATGGCAGGGACGTATCCTACCTACACGAGACTCAAAGCACTACAACAGTGCATAAATAAAATATGAAGTTTATTTGCCATATTAAGGAATTGAAGTAAAACATTTTTACAAATTCACCAGCCTAAGTTAAATATCTTTTTTGGTATTACCAAATTTTTAGTCTATAATGTTGGTAGAGTTCTTTATATTTAATTTTCTCTTAACAAAAAGAGAGCGATTAAAGCTCTCCATATTTTGACCTGTATTTTTCAAGTTCTTTTCTCTGTTGTTGCATTAACTCTTCCATCAAAGCAATTTTGTCTTCGTATAGCTTTTTCATTCCTAATTCTTCAATACCAATTCCGACAATAATACTTCCGCTAAAGTCTCCTTCTACATTCCCAACACTATTAAAATATTTTTGGCTGTCAAACTCTTTGATATCTTCGGGCTTTACTTCCAAAACCTCAGCTATTTGAACTAATTTTTCTTTGGAAATTTTTATCTCTCCTTTCTCCAATCTGCTGTAAGCGGATTGAGAAATATCCAGTTTTTCTGCCACAAATTCTTGTGTCAGGTTCTTGAGTTCTCGGATATTCTTAATGTTGTTTCCAATCATAACGCATAAATTATGCAGATTTACTCATATATTATAACCATGCAAAGGTAATAAAATCAATGAAATGTAGCCATATTTGTCCTTGAAATTTTTACAATTAATTTATCAAACTAACTCTAAAAAATCAACAAATGATGTTCAAAACAAAAACTTTATTGGTATTCTTTTTAGTCATTTCACTGATGTTTTATTCACAGACAAGACTTCCTGGTGCTTCTGGAGGAAGTGGCGGAGGAGAGGGATCTATCGTTAATCTTGACAAAGAAGTACAATTGAAAAAAGATATTGACGATGTGGGACTTACGGTAGCCAACCGACTGATGAACTGCTGCTCAACTTGGGGTGGAAAGAATGTGTACTCTCAAGTAGATTATTCCAACGTTAGACAAAATACAACTACAGGAGCTTTTACCGTTCCGATGGTTATTGGTTGGTATGGTTCATTAACTGGTACACATTATTGGATCCAGGGTAAACTCATTATTAATTCCAATGGAGCCAAAGAATGGTTAAAAATAAATGATAGTGGAGGATTCAAATCCGGATGTTCAAGAGATTGCTCATTTTAAATTTAAAATCATCTTAATAAAAAGGATTGAAATTCCATCAATCCTTTTTTTATTCATAGTTCTATGGGAATAATTGACCTACTTGTTGCTTCAGTTTTGATTCTGATTATGTTTGGTATTGGTGTCTCCTTGAATTGGAAAGATACGGCTCATGTATTGTCATCGCCTAAGGCATTGCTTGTCGCTTTGTTTTCACAAATGGTTTTACTCCCTTCAATCGCTTTTGCACTATGCAACATTATAAAGATGCCTGATTATATAAAAATGGGTATGATTATTTTGGCAACCAGTCCAGGTGGGACCACCGCTGGATTTATTACGTATCTTTTCAAAGGGAATACCGCTCTTTCCATTATCCTTACGACAATCAATGCGGTTTTAACAATTTTTACCATACCCCTAATTGTCAACTTTGCACTACAAATTTACTATGGTAGTAGCACAGAATTTCATCTCCCTTTTAAAGAGACTATGGTAGAAATTTTTGTTCTGACTGCTATACCAGCTTCATTAGGGATACTTCTCAGAACAAAAAATCAGTCGCTTGCCGAAAAAATTGGAAAATATGCCAAACCTGTTCTTATCGTTCTCTTAGGGTTCGTATTTCTACTCAAGTTTCTTGGAGAAAATGGAAAAGCAGGAATAAATACCACAGAAATTATCGAAATTCTTCCTTTCGCTTTGCTTTTGAATATTATTTGTTTTTTAACAGGATATTTAATGGCAAAATTATTCAGGCTCGGAGCAAAAAATGAGATTTCACTTTCGGTAGAAAGTGCTGTTCACAATACCACCATGGCATTTCTTATTTCAGGAACATTACTTCATAATGAACAATTTGGGAAAGTGTCACTCGTGTATGCGATGTTCTCATTTTGGACCGCACTATTTTTCTGTTTCATTATCTCAAAATTACAAACTAAATGAAAATTATTTTGCTCGCATTATTTTTAATCAACACCAATTTTAATGGTCAAGAAAAATTACCTTCTTACGATAAACTGATTATACCTATCAATTTAAAAGAAGCGGCTTACATTGCCATCAAATATTTTCCAGAGCTAAAAAATGTTGATATTGAAGTGATCCATACTAATACGAAGACCACCATGGAAACAAGACCTGTTATTGGCTCTTTATTTTCTAAAAGGAGAAAATATAAAATATTTGTTGATACGACTGTTGAAAATAATTTCGGGGTTCTTGTTTCCGAAGTTCCTTTAGATGCAAAAATTGGTTTGTTTGGTCATGAATTCGCTCATATTCTTGATTATGAAAATAAATCTTTTTTAGAGTTAATGAAAATTGGAAGAATCTATTTAAACAAAGGAGATATCAGATCTTACGAAACATTTATAGACCAATTAGCCATACAACGCGGTTTGGGGCTTTACCTGAAAGCTTGGTCGGATTTTGTTTTAAATCATTCTAACGCCTCGGAAGAATACAAAAATTATAAAAGAAAAAATTATCTAACTTCCGAAGAAATACAAAAAAGTATTGACTTAGTTTCCATATTCAACAATTAAAAATCCCATTTATGAAATCATTTCTCACAATTATTTTCCTAATATTCTTTGCTTTTTCTCATGCCCAACTCAATCAGCCACAGACTTGGAAAGATTTTGTTTTGCAGGGAAAGGTAAAACTGATTGAGGAAAACTACATTGCCAAAAAGAAAAAGAATAGAGAAACCACTACCATGGAGTTCAGTCCCGAAGGAAAAATTTTGAAAAAAGAAGAAATTAGCAAAAATAGAAAAACCAGCACTGTATTTTCGTATGACTCACAGAATAGACAAGAAAAAGTATGGTTTCGAAAATTTGATAAAAACAAACTTGTTCTCGAAAGCATAATGACATTTAGATACAGAAATGATTCAGTTTTTGTACATACAGAAATTACCGATAACAGTAAGATTTCTAATAAATCTTTTACAGCTATTCTGAAAGATGGTCTTCTTGTAAAATATTTCGGAGAAAAGAAAGGAGAAAGCAGAGTAACTGAGTTTGTGTATGATGATTATGACAATGTGCTTTCGCAGACCAATTATAGAAACGGAGAAATAAGCAAAAAGTTTGAATTTATATATACCTACGATGAAAGCGGAAGAGTAAAAACACAAGTAGATCTTGCCGAAAATACCACCATCGAATTTTTCCCTAATGGGCTGAGAAAATCAGAGAATGAATTTACCTACGAATATTCGTATGACTCATCTGGCAATTGGATAGAGAAAAGAGTATTCAAAAACGGTAAGAAATATTCGAAGAATGTAAGGAAGGTTGTTTATTTTTAATGAAATTTTAATGCTAAAATTTTAAAAAACATCATCCACATTGCTTGGAAAAAGCATTTGAAAAAACATCAATTTGTATAAATGTCTAATAAAAATAGAAATTAGTAAAAACCATAAGACCCAATTCTGATAACGTTCAGTTTTCTGTTAAAGAATTCCCAAGAGGTGTTTATCTTGTTAAAATTATAAGTGACAAGGTAGTAACAACATCAAAAATAATAAAGAACTAAAGAATTTTATTCCAATCGTATCCCTCTCAGTAGCTCGGACAATGAAATCTCAAGTACAAAACAAATGGAGGCAACCGTAAAAATAGAAGGAGTCACTTTCCCTTTTTCAATTTTGTACATATACTGGCGGTCTTTTCCAAGCAAAAGGGCAAGTTCGGTTTGCGAAAGTTTATTTTTCTTTCGTGCCTTGCGGATGCGTTCTCCTACAATAATAGGGATTTTCTCTTTAAGTTCGAGGCTTTTATGTTCCTCCAGTTCTTGCATTACTGCAAAATGAAACATAAAGCACTACATTGTTGTAACCTTAAAATACTTCTTTTTAAAAAAATTTGTTAGATAATAGAAAAATTATATATTTGAAGAAGAATACTTTAAATTATTTAATAACCATTCATAACCAACACAATATGAAAAAAACAATCTTACCTTCTTTGTTTTTAGTATTTCTATTTGCTGGAAGTGCTAAATCTCAAGTCATTTTTAATTATGATGACGCTGGCAATCAAATCTATAGAGGCACAGCTTCTGGCACAGGCAGAATGGCAAGTAGCACAGAAAACACTTCTACTCCTACACTAGTTGATCAAGTAGCTAATAAGATTCAGACAGCACCAGTTCCAGTAAAAACTGTTCTTAATGTAATCTGGGAACAAGATATAAAGGACTATATTGTCAAGATTGACCTTTTAGCCTACAACTCATTTCAGATTATGGAAACAGTGGATGTTAAATCCAAAATGGGAAATTCTTATGTATTTAATATGAACAATTATCCCTATGGTGTTTATTACTTAAGATTCTATCTATCAGATGGTAGTATTTACAATAGAACAATAACCAAAAATTAGAAAATGCATATGAAAAAAATATACCTATTTTTGCTATTAGGAATTTATAATTTTCTAATAGCTCAAACTAATTTTCATGATACAACAGGAAGCATAGAAGTAAATGGAGGGGGACAGCTTCAATATACTTTACCTATTGCTTTACCTCCAGGGGTAAAAAGTGTTGCTCCTCAAATCAATCTTGGTTATGCCAGTGGTACAGGAAACGGAATTGCTGGATATGGATGGAATATTTCTGGGATTACAAGTATCTCCAGAATGAGCAAAACTATAGAAAAAGATGGCGAAGTAAAAGGAATTCAACTTAATAATACTGATTTTTATAGTTTCAATGGGCAAAGATTAATTCTAAAATCTGGTAGTGGAACAAATGGAGGTAATGGTGCAGAATATGTGACGGAGAAATATTCTAACATAAAGATAAAATCATTAGGAGCAATTACTGGGCAAACTTGGCAAGGACCTGAATATTGGGAAGTTACTTTTGAAGATGGTTCACAAGCTTGGTATGGTGCTACCACTACAGGAACAAGTAGTGCAAGAACGCCTATTGAATATAATATTGTAAAATGGAAAGATGCACAAGGCAATTACATTACTTATAACTACACTCAAGCTAATAATGTGGCAGTAATTTCTTCTATCCAATGGGGAGGAAATGAAACTATTAGCAAAGCACATTTTAATCAGATTGTTTTCAACTATGTCACTAGAGATTTAAAAGAGCAGTCTTATGTAAATGGAGTAAGTTTTATCCAAGATAAAATTCTGTCTAATGTCGTAGTAAATGCAAATGGTTCGCAATTTAAAAAGTATCTTATTGAATATACTAAAGACCCCAACGGCAATCAATATCAGTTTGTAAATAAAATTACCGAATATAATGCTGCAAATGAAGCCGCAAATCCTGTAATTTTTGAACAGCAGAAAGATAAGAATACCTCTACATTAGGAAATAATAGTGCTTTTAACTTTGATGATGTTAAGCTGTCTGGAGATTTTGATGGAAACGGGGCAATTGACAACATCGTATATACTGGTTCAAAACAAATAACTTGCTATAGCCCTGCTCCAGGAGTTTGTTATTATAGTAGTGGTACTACAACCGTTTACCAACCAGGCTGTGGTAGCTGTGGTACTTCTGTAAACTATAGCGCTGCTGGTTATTATGTACAGATGGGTGGAACTTATTATTTGGGAACAACTGATATT